>CEQS01072921.1_pt1 | contig 26722 bp, 18 predicted proteins | sample 530981 | NCBI WGS metagenome assembly CEQS01 (sample SAMEA2621176, study PRJEB7988) | marine metagenome | biome: marine biome (ENVO:00000447); feature: mesopelagic zone (ENVO:00000213); material: "saline water (ENVO:00002010), including plankton (ENVO:xxxxxxxx)" | depth 800 m
TTCCGTATCGCTCAAACTAATGGCAGAGGCATTGTTAATTAACACATCGATTCCTCCGAAGGTCTTTGCACCTTCGTTAATTGCGTGTATCACCTGACCCTCGTCTCTGATATCCATTTCAAAGGCAATTGCCTTACCACCAGCTTCAATCATTTCTTCGGCCGATGAATGGATCGTTCCCTCCAACTTAGGATGCGGCTTAGTTGATTTTCCGGTTACAATTATGTTGGCTCCTTCTTTGGCTAACCTAAGTCCTATTTCTTTTCCAATACCACGTGTTGCTCCGGTTATAAAAACCGTCTTGTTTTTAAATGATTGCATTGTAACTTTTTATAATGTTCGAGAATTTAAATCAATTGAACATAGAATGTATGCTTTCTGTGCGTTTGAGTCCAAATTTAGTGGTTAAATTCAGGTTGGACTCATCTTTGTTATGGAAATGAATTATTAATTCAAAAGCAATTAAATTGAAGTAATTGCGTAATTTATTACAACTTCTAATCTTTAATACCATGAAATTCAACCTTAAAATTTACAGTTTACTTCTTCTATTTATCCATATAATCTCGATTGAAATTTCAGTTGCCCAATCGGCTCAAAATTCCACCTGTTATACCGTTGATTGTATGGTTGAAAATTCCAACACCGTGAAAAATGTAATACTGGAAGGAAATCAAATCGATAAGCTACCTAAAGAGCTTTTAAATTGTAAAAACGTGGAAAGGCTGGTAATTCGAAAGACTGAAATCAGAAAGCTTCCGTCCTGGGTAGGTGAGATTAAAAAGCTAAGGTTTCTAGAGTACTCATCAAACGAAAGAATAGACCAAAACTCCATTTTTGCTGCAATTTCAAATCTTGAAAACCTGGAAGAGCTTAACCTTTCGAGGAATCGCATGTACTATTTGTCCCCAGATATAACCAGCTCTCTATCGCTAAAAAAGCTGAACCTTTCTAATAATTATTTACAACACTTACCTCCGGAACTATTCACAAAAATCACTCTAACTGAACTTGACGTATCATGCAATAAACTTTCTGAATTACCGGGAGAAATTCAACTGGCTTCCAGTATCAAAACACTTAACATAAAACACAATAAAAACCTACTGAATCAGGAAGCGATTTTCAGTCTGGCCAATATGCCTAATCTCAATCAATTAGCAACAGGTCCAGTAGACCGATTCCCAAAAAACTTCAAGCTACTGGATCAGGTTAAAGAATTGGAAATAAGGAATGGCGATTGTAAAAGACTAAATGAATCGCTTGCAGAACTTACTCAATTAGAATCTCTAAAAATTATCTACCCTCAGAATCATTTGAAATCGAAGCACCTTGAATTCCTTAACGAATTAGCCGATTTAAAATCACTGGAAATAATAAGCCTGAACGGTGTTGTACTTAAGCCAACAAATACTTCTTTGAACAAACTTTCAGCAATGGTACTGCAGGGAAATGAGCTCAAACTGCCTTATTTAGACAGCAGCAATTTTCCTGCATTGAATACTATGGAAATTCGTAATTCCGAAATCGTGCTGGATGGCGATTCACTATTTGGCTCCTTGCCCGAAGTAAAAAATCTAAGAATACAAAATACCGGTGGAGTGAAGACAATCAACCTTGTAGGATGGGACTCGTTGAACCATGCCGATTTAAGTGGGTCGAACCTGAAATTTTACACCTCCAACTTATCCGATAACTCCCATATTAAATCCTTAAACGTGACCAGTACCAACACCAGTAGCGAAGAAATTCTAAAACTTAAATCTACTTTTCCCAGCCTTAAACTAAGCTATAAGAAACAACCGTTGGAAATGGACTCTCCACTGATTGCCAGACCTGAAAAGATAGAAGTTAAAGGCCTAACCAATTCAACAGAAATTACCTATGCTCCAGGCACTTCAAAGAGTATCAAAACTGACAACGGTTATAGTTTATTTATTCCTGAAAATGCATTTCTGGATTCAAAAGGCAAACCACTAACCGAGCCTGTAAATCTGATTGTAGAAACCTATGCTACCCCACTAGAGATCGCCCTTGCGGGAATTCCAATGACCGAACAAAATAATAATCAAACTGAGTTTTTCTCTTCTTCATCCATGTTTAGTATTCAGCTGGAAACTCCAAACACCGGAATATCCATAAACCCAGATAACCCAATTCAGGCTGCCCTTCCCGTAAACAGGACAACCGATACACTCTATTTTTTGGACGAGGCAACCGGACAATGGGAAAAATTAGAAAATGACTCACTGACCCAAATAACCGAGAAAGACCTGGCCGAATTCAATGGACAGATAAAGATGATGCTCAGTATCAACAAACCTGTGGAACCAGTTATGCCATATGAAAGGTCCCGGTATCAACGAATTGTTTTTAAAACTAAGAAAATCAGTCAAAAGGAGAGTTTTTCAATTTCCCTTTTCCCTAAATATAACTCTATTCGAGGAGGGCGTAATTACAAGAGGTTCAGTTACATCCGAGAGTTCAAAAAAGCCAAATGGGTTTATGATGGAAACAACGCCGCTGAAATGAAATCCAAATTAGACTCGTTGCGAAAAGATTTAACTCGTTACTACAAAAGGCAATCCGAGTATGAAAGCTTTTGGACTTCCAAATGGAACCGGCCTTCTATTATCAGAGATATTGAATTGATACCCAATGTGAAGAACGACAATTTCGATCTCATTATAACTGCTTATAACGAAAAAATTATAATTCCTTGTTACCCGGAATTCGCTACAAACAACCATGATGTTGAAGCAAAAAAAATAAAGCACTTTTACCGCTCTTATAACAGGAGTTTAGCCAGAACCAAAAAGAGGTGGAATCGCGTTGATCAGCGCGTACAACCCTATTGGGATAAATACTATGCCCGGTATAAATCTTACGAAGACGAAACGTATAAATACAATGAATTGGTTAAGGAAAAAGGAGAAAATTTATTTAATGTCTGGTTCGATGATAGTGTGGTTGTAATGAGCGAAGAAGAGATTCAAGCATCTAACTTAAGAATACCCACCCGCCAGTTTTTTTCTGTTAGAAGTTTCGGAACTTACAACGAAGACATAAAATATCAATTTGCGCAACCAAATAAGTTCAAAGGAAATCTTCTAGCAGAGAACGGAGAAATAGTTCAACCTAATAAAATAATAGTAGTGGATAACACTAAAAAGGGAACGATGGGTTTAATTTGGCAAAACTCGTTTTGGTACGATGGTAAAAATAGTGTTTCGGTCCTCGTAGATTTGCCCAATGACAAATTAGGTGTAGTAAGCAGCCGAACTCTGAAAGAGGCAAAAGCACTGGGAAAAAGAACATTAAAGCTTAAAATACTAGACAAAAAAACTACGGGATACGATGAAATCGAGCGTCTGCTTTAGTCTCTGCATTTTCATTCAGATTATAAGTTTGACAGGATACTCCCAATCGAAGTCCTTTGTAAAATCCTACGATAGCACCTTTCATTTCTATACCAATCAAATTCTTGTAAAGGAAAAAGAAGTTGATGGAAACGAGGTTTTGGACCCACATAACATCGATCAGGAAAAGCTGAATGCAAGTTTGTTCAAAGCTCTCAATGAACTAAGGTCTAAAAATAGGAGGTTGGAGTTTAATTACGATACTACCCTGGATCGACTGGCCTATGTATACATCCTAAATCTAAACTACCATAAATTTAAACCAACTGCAAAGTCTCAAAATCGAATGAATAAATACTTGTATTTGTCAGGTAAGAGAATGGGGGTTAATGAGGGACTAATTGCTGTTATGATTGATATCCCTTATCTGTTGAATTATGATGAAAAAAGGGAATATTTTTATAATTCTACCGATACAAAAACTGAATACCACTTATTTTATGGAAATCGATCCCAACTCAAAGACTCAGCCTTAACCCCGGAACCTATTGCTCCTTTTACCTACGAAGAGTTTGGAAAAGACTTGTCCTTATGGCTTTACAGAAGTCGTCAGGGAAAGCTCCTGAGAACCAGATCATATTCCAATATGGCCTGCTGGGTTTTGCCCATTGAAAAAACCATTACAGGAAAAAGGATACCGCGAGCCAAGATGATTATCGTATTCTCAGGGAAACGGTTGCAACAACTATCCTTTCGTTAGTTTCTGGTCGACTCGCTAGTTAATCCCATACACAAAAAAGGGCTGAATATCAGCCCTTTCACTATCAACAATAATTAATTGTCTCTCTTCCTTTCGTTTTCTTTCAACTTAATTTTTCTAAGCCGAATATTCTTGGGTGTAACCTCTACGTATTCATCCTTTTGGATATATTCAAGTGCTTCTTCGAGTGAGAATATAGTTGGTGGGGCTAACCTTACTTTATCATCCGTACTTTGAGTACGCATGTTAGTAAGCTTTTTCGTTTTGGTAACGTTAATGGTAAGGTCGTTGCTACGAATGTGCTCGCCCAAAATCTGGCCTTCGTAAATCTCTACTCCAGGTGGAACAAAGAATTTACCTCGATCTTGCAACTTATCCAGGGCAAACGGAATTGTGGTTCCTGTCTCCAACGCAATTAAAGTCCCATTCTTTCTGGTAGGAATATCTCCCTTCCAAGGTTCATAGGCTAAAAATCGGTGAGCCATAATAGCTTCACCAGCGGACACGTTCAGGACATTGGTTCGCAATCCAATAATACCCCGAGAAGGAATATTGAATTCCAAATGAATTAGATCACCCTTTGGCTCCATGATTACCATTTCACCTTTTCTCTGGTTTACCAATTCAATTACCTTACCTGAACTTTCTTCCGGAACATCAATGGTTAACAATTCAATTGGTTCGGATTTAACCCCATCAATTTCTTTAATGATAACCTGAGGCTGACCAACCTGAAGTTCATACCCCTCCCGACGCATAGTTTCAATTAATACGGAAAGGTGCATAATGCCTCTCCCAAAAACCATCAATGAATCCGGTGACCCTGTTTCCTCCACCTTTAAGGCTAGGTTTCTTTCTGTCTCATTGGTCAATCTATCCCTTAGATGACGAGATGTTACAAATTCACCTTCCTTTCCAAAAAAGGGTGAATTATTAATCGTAAACATCATGCTCATGGTTGGCTCATCAATAGAAATGGCCTTTAATCCCTCTGGGTTTTCAAAGTCAGCTACAGTATCCCCAATTTCAAACTCAGGGATTCCCGTTAACGCACAAAGGTCTCCAGCATTAACTTCAGTTACCTTTTGACGTCCCAATCCATCAAATGTGAAAATCTCCTTGGTTCTGGAACGAATTACAGTTCCGTCTCTTTTTACCAGGTTAACTGGCATATTCTCTTTCAAGGTTCCCCGGCTCACTCTTCCAATGGCAATTCGCCCAACATATGACGAATAATCAATGGTGGTGATTTGCATTTGAAGCGTTCCGGCTTCAATAGTTGGAACCGGAACATTCTCTAAGATCATGTCCAATAGTGGTTCAATATTTTCGGTTCTGTTTTCAGGGTCACCACTCATCCACTCGTCCTTAGCAGAACCATAAGCGGTGGTGAAATCCAATTGATCTTCGGTGGCATCCAGATTAAACATTAGATCAAACACCATTTCGTGAACCTCTTCGGGGCGGCAATTTGGTTTATCTACTTTATTAATAACCACTATCGGTTTTAATCCTAGCTCCAACGCTTTCGATAATACATAACGGGTTTGAGGCATAGGTCCTTCAAATGCATCTACCAGTAACAGTACACCATCTGCCATATTAAGTACCCGCTCAACTTCTCCACCAAAATCGGCGTGTCCTGGTGTATCAATGATATTGATTTTAGTACCCTTGTATTTTACGGAAACGTTTTTCGAAAAAATGGTAATTCCCCTCTCTCTTTCCTGGTCGTTGTTGTCAAGGATTAAGTCGCCTGTTTCTTCATTATCACGGAATAATTCGCAATGATGTAAGATTTTATCTACAAGCGTGGTTTTACCGTGATCTACGTGAGCAATAATGGCTACGTTTCTAATGTTTTCCATAGTTTTCTAAAATCGGCCGCAAAAGTAGGATATAAAAGCCGTAATCTATTAATTTTAACTTACTGATTATAAGAGCGTAATAGATTTATCTGATCCGATAATTGTATATAGTTAGCCTGGAAGGTTATTTACTTGTTTGAATTCCAAAATATCAAGTTCCATTCATCAATAAAAAGGAGCTATTTCTTTTTTTGTAAAAACTTATAGGTAACGAATAGGTTTGCTATAATAGGCTGGTTATTTTGACTTCCAATGAAAGACTTGCCAAGAGAAGCGCCAATTTCAAATCGCTTAAAGTTAACTCCGGTAACTGCACCATATGAATTGCCATTATCCTGTTGTACAAAGCCTATATAATACCTATCCCTTAGGTAAAGTCTCAATCCAACATCTACCGAGTTATACAAATCGTTAATGTGATATGCAATGCTGGGTTGGAGCTTAAAGTTAGAACCAAGCTTGATATTCATTCCATAATTGGCCCTAAGATTCCAAATATCCCCGGAATAAATTGGGCTGGTAAACCCTTCTCCTTCCAGAATAATATTACTCATATAGCGAGGCGAATTATCAACACTAATACCGCCAAAAACTGAACCGTCTTTATTCTCATAATAGGCACCGAGCCCAACAACATTTATTCTGAGGTTTCTTTCTTCCGGTGAATACCTTACATCGTAAAAGGGTGGCTCTCCAACCTGATTTACTTGCTCGTACCTACCTATTCGATATACATCACTGTATTTTGCCCAGCGGTAAAATACACCGATGCTAAGTGTATGTCCATTTTTTAACTTAAACTGATTCGACAAGCTCATTCCAAACTCCTTATACTTTTCGCCGGTTATTTGAAATTTATAAAAATCGCTTTGATCTATTCCATTTGGAGCCAGAAGGTTTGTTGTTACTCCATAAGAAAGGTTGAGTTGTTTCATTTTTTTAAAAAATGGAAGTTGACCATCTACACCTACGACGGCCCTACTCATGGAATAGTCATTTCCCTGATAAAAAGAGGGTTCATAACTGTAGATAATATTGGCATTCAATTTCCCCTTAACTCCTGAAGCGGCTGGATTGAAATACCATTGTGCCTCATTAAAAAAGGGCGTTTCTAATTGATTTTGACTAAATCCGCTGAATGCAAAAACCAGTAAGGTGATACCAACACTAATTTTTAGTTGGGTGTATTTCATAGTTGTGTTTTGTTCCAAATAGAACTTAACAGCCGGTCATTTATTGTTTAAACTGAAAATGCCTCAGTCAGTTAGTTGTAGTTTACTGATTCGAAATTATTTTTTGATCGAAAAAAATAGTTGATATAAGCATAGTGAGCATATTCGAAAAATGAAATTGACTTTGGATAATGTGAAGCAAAACCCAGCTCAAATTTTCCAATTTTTTTCCAACCAAATCGTGCGCCAGCCATTAATGAATAATGCTCTTGGAAGGCCCAAGCCGAGCCTATATATACCCAATCTTTGAAGAATATTTTTGCTGAAATGCGCACGGTAGTAGTTGAATAATTGGTCCTTGCAAATACAAGGGGAATAATTCGGATATAACTTCCTGCCTTAATTGTTGCTCCTACGGATGCATTGGTATGTAGAAGGTCACTTTTTCTTCCAAAATCCTTTCCCGGATCTTTGTCACTATTAAACACTCCTTTGTAATCTAATGAAATTCCACCATTTAATTTCTTTCTTTTTGATTCGAAATACACACCCAGCCCAAGGACATGTGAATGGCTTGATTCCTTGGTTGCAACAATGGTTGGATCTTGTATATTGCTCCCAACAAGACCGTCAGGTGTACGAAATTGGCTTTTCTGAATATCCGTTTTTACATAATCATAAAGCAACCCGGCTGAAAGTTTGTGTCCCTTTTTCAACTTAAAAGAATTAGCTAGCCTTATTCCATAATACTGCTGAATAATGGGACCTATTACATCATTTCTATAATGAATTCCTGTTGATGGATTTAACTGCCTAATTGAATCGAAACGCCCGAGGCGGCCATCGGCAAGAAAATGAGATATGTAATCGTTCTCTCCGTAGTAACGCAAATCACCAACAAAGTTTAAATTGGCTTTAATTCCGGTATAGCCCGGATTGTAAAACATCATTATTTTGGAAACCTCATGTTGCCCAAACAATGGTTGACACCAGCTTCTGATCGATATGAATTGACCGCATATTAAGGCAAAAAAAAAGCAGTTGTTTTATTGGGATTCGCTTCAAGGCCATAGTCTGTTAAGTTACATAAGTGAACTCAAAAAATCAAAAGTCCAATAACAAAGATCGCCGAGCCCAAAAGGAACAACAGTAAAGTATACGGCAGGATCTCCTTGGCTTTAAGACCGGTTATCCCTAACAGCGGAAGTGCCCAAAACGGCTGTAACATGTTAGTTACCTGATCTCCGTAAGCCAAAGCCATAATACTCTTTGGCAAAGAAACCCCTATTTCCTGCGCGGCCTGCACAATAATTGGCCCCTGTACAGCCCACTGCCCACCACCACTGGGTACAAATATATTTACGATTCCGGCTGAAATAAAGGTAAAGATAGGGTAGGTAGTTTCATTGGAAATGGAAATCATTGCCATAGAAAATGTGTCAATTAAACCGGACCCCTTCATCATTCCCATAATTCCAAAATAAAGGGGGAACTGAATGAGAATTCCTGATACTCCACTTATAGCCTCTTCCATAGCACCCAGAAAGTGAGAAAACTTTTGATGAAAAAGAAGGCCGAGCCCAAGCAAGGAGAGGTTAATGTTGTTGGGAGTAAAAAAAGCCAAAACCCCTTTATCATTGAAGTAGAACATTTTTAACCCGGCTACCATTAGAATAATTAGCCCAAACCCTATACCCAACAATGTCGAATGATCCAACCGTTCCGCACCTATTAAATTCTCAGTTACCGGATGCTCAACCTTACCCGGTTTTATTCTTATTGGCTCCGGTTTACTCTTTTTTCCAACCTGATAAATAACCACAGGAATAATTATCAGCAGCGCAACCGAAACAACCAAATTCATTGGACTAAACACCGTATCAGAAAATGTGATCTGTTCCGGAAGTAAAGCAATTTGTTCTGGAGAGTAGATTCCTTGCATAAAGGACCTCAAATGGCCCACCTCTGCCACTTTGGTGAGCGAAGATCCCGAAAGCCCACCATGCCAAACCAACAAGGCAGAATAGCCAGCAGCACCTACTAGCGGATAATTTAAACTCATTCCATTACTTACGGCCTTTTCTGCTACCTTTCGGGCAAATATGGCTCCAAAAACCAAACCCAATCCCCAGTTGAAAAGGCCAACCAACATGGTAAGAAAAACCACCGCTGCTGCTGAGTTAGCCGTATTCGTACAATACTTTAGTGCCTGCTGTATCAACCAATCTACTGGCTTGGTTAAGGCCAATACATGACCCAATACCAATATAAGCATCATTTGAACGGCAAAAACCAAAAGGCCATTATTCCATACACCAACTTCCCACGATTGGGCAACTCTAAATACCCGATCGATTAAGCCCGACGATTCAAAACTCCCCAGGAAGAAGGCAAGAAACCAAGTAATTACGGTAAGAATAACCGCAATGGTAAACGGGGCCGGAAGCACCGATTTAAAAGCCTTTATAAATTTTTCTGAGAATGACATTTATAAACCCAACTCCTGTTTCAACTTATAAAATGCTGAATTATATTCGGTCAAATTTAAATGCTCCTTTTCAAAGTCAAAATATAGAGACCGGGGAACTGAAGTTTCTTTTAATATAAAAGCCTTCAATTTAAGACTAAATAATTCACTTTTATTCAGTAAATTGGGATGTCTTTCTAAGAATTTATCGAGCTGACCATCCAATTTCAAACAATAGAGCAGAAAAGCATATAATAATCGATGTTCGTCGTGATTAGCATTCATGGTTAAAGCCTTCTTCATGCTAATTTGAGCTGATTTCAATTCATACTTTTTTGTCTTTACTAACCCTCGATAAAGCCAAAACCGATGAATATGAAAGCTATTACTGGCTATGACTCCTAAAAGCGAATCTGCTTCATCCAGTCGGTCGTTTTCATATAAAAATCGAATCAAGTCTAAATAAGCACCAGGACTGGTGTTTTCGATAGTAAGATTTAAATGCTTATTGCGATAGTAGACACCTTCGCTCAACAATTGTTCTTGCCCTAATTTCTTTGATGGAAGATAGGATTCACATAGGTACTTAAAATCATAGTAACTAGTTTCTTCGTCATAAAAAGACACTTTTTTGTAAAGCTTCAAATTGCTTTTACCATCTTTGAAGTTTCCTTTTCTAGAATGGTTTAAAGCCTTCAATTTGTATACTTTATAGTGATTCATATCAATCACTTTAGGATGATTAAGAACCTGCAATACCGAATCTGGTTCCAACTGAAAATCGTAAAGCTGGGCAAGGCCTAATAAGGCAGAAACCGTATCTTCACTAGCGGCCGTATCCGACATCATTTTAGCCAATTCCAGTTGAAGAATATATGACGCTTCAAGGGGTTTACTAATGGTGATTTCCTCTGGTATAGTCCTTAATTCATCTTTTCTTATCCTTGGGTATGCGTAAGTAGAATCCCCTGATATAGCAAGATCGAAAAAGGCTTTAGATTTGATTGGTTCTATTGATGCCAATACATCTCCAAACCCTGCATAGCAATAAATTAAATCACGAGTTTGGCATTTGGTCTCTGCATATTTAATTCTGACGACCATGGTGTCCAACGGTTTGTTAGCGATTACATCTAAATAAAAACTAAACCGAACCGATTCGCAACTGGAAGAATCAGTAGTTGAATACTTCTGAAACGCATCTATGAATGAAGTATCAATGGCATCCATCAATTGAAGATAAGCATTGAAAAAAAGCTCATTTTCCTTGTCTGAATGAGATTGAAAACTGTTTTCGTAGCTCCTCAGAATAGCCACCAGTTCATTTTCAAAATATCCAGAGTGAATTAAGAAATCCAGATCGTAATAATAGAAATTGAGATACCTGTTCATATGGCTAAGTGCAGCTTGGAATTGGCCCGACCTCAGTTCAAAATAGCTTGCCAAATAGAAGGTTCTTACATCAGTGGAGTCCATATTCAGAGCATCTTTTAAGGCTCCTTCTGCCTTATCCAAAAATCCCCTCTGGACGTAGTAGAAAGTCCTATTAAGCTTTAATTCGTATGAACTCGAATCTAATGTCTCTGCTTTATTGAAATAAAAATTAGCATCGGTAAAAAAACTCATTTTAGAATATTCCCAAGCCAAGTATATGCATTGAGCTGCATTCAGTTCATCCTTTGAACAGTAGTTTTCTATGAGTTTTCTACTCTTAACTAATTCATTGTGTCTTATTTCTAGTATTCCTTGTAGGTACAAAACTGATGGATTTTCCGAATCCAGCGATTTGGCCTTATTTATCCATTCTTCAGCATCCTGATTTTTGGAATTCTCCAGTAGAAACGAAGCGTATTCGAGTATAATTCTGGCATTTAGTGGATCGTAAAAATAGCTTGCATCGAAGTAAACGCACGCCGAATCAAATTGTCCCATTTGGCGGAAGATATCCGCTTTCAATAGCTTGCTATACCCATCCTCACCATAAATGGAAACATGATCTTCAATTAAATGCAGAACCGAGTCTGGTTTATCCCTTCCAATTGCTTGTTCAATATTCTCATAGCTCGCGATAATGGGGTCGGTTGCTTGTCCGACTTTCAATAGGCTATCCCATCTATTCGTAATTTCATTTTTATCAATTACACCAGTCCTCAAAAATCGGGAACCTTGATCTTCTATGCCTTGACCATAAGCAGGCAATATGGAGCATAAAAATAGCAGGATCAGTACTAGCGTTCGCATTGGAATCAACATGACGAAAATAAAAAAGCAAGTCTAAACCGACTTGCTTTTCCCCATAAGATTATGTTTCTATGCTTTAGAACGGCAAATCATCTTCTTCATCCGAGCTACCACTTGCAGGAGCGTCAGCGGCTGCCGGAGCCGGAATATCTTGCATAGGAGCTCCAGCGGTTGGCGCAGCACCTACTTTTTCAATTCTCCATCCATTTAAACTTACAAAATACTTTACCTCTCCTTGTGGATTAGTCCATTCCCTTCCTCTAATGTTGATTTGAATGGTAACGTTATCACCAACTTTGTAACTGTCTAATGACGTGGTATTGTTTTGAGTAAACTCAACCAAAATGGTTTGAGGGTATTGCTCATTGGTTGTTATTACGCACTCACGCTTCCTAAAACCATTACTACCAAATTCTTGTGTGTCTCCAAGTACTTTTATACTTCCTGATACTTCCATCTCTACATTTATTATTAATCGTTATTAAAGGTCAACAGAGTCTTCCAGGCCTCTGCAACCCTATTATTTTCAAGGTGCTCTTTTGCTCTTTTATGTAATTCCTGCTCCAGTTTTACCGGTTCATCCTCAAACTCCTGAAACAGTTCACTTAATTCAATAAGCTTGTATTCGTTTACTTGGGTTTCATCGGGTAGGGACTCTACATTACCCAACTGGCCCAAATTATTCCCACTCAATACAGTTGAATTCCGAATGTCCATTGGAATTTGATCTACACCAATTCCTAGCGTTGTAAGTGGCTTTTCTACTTCAAACAAAGCATCACCCTTAGCCCTTACGTACCAATTTCCACCCATTCGACCAACCAGGTCAATTTTCTGGGTATCAACTTTACCCGCTTCATCCAATATGTCCTCAGAAAGGTGAATTCTTACCACCTCACTTATAATCAAGTTACCAGCACCACCGTTACTTCCCAACTCGACAACCTCGTTCACCTTACATTCCAATTGAACCGGAGATTCAGCAACCCGAAATGGCTTAACAATATCTGATTTAAGCATGGTAAAACCAGCTTTCTCAAACTCGTTTACTCCTTCCCCGTATTCGGTAGAGGACAAGCTCATCTGTTGAACCATGTTGTATGAAACCACGTTAATTACTACTTCCGGATGAACTTTTACATTCTCATAGGTATGCTTAGTAGTATTATCCCTTCCACGGCGTGCCGGAGAAAAAATTGCGATTGGCGGATTGGCACTAAAAACATTAAAAAAGCTAAATGGACTCAGATTGGGATTTCCTTCGGCATCTACAGTACTTGCAAATGCAATTGGTCGCGGACCAATGGCCCCAAGCAGGTATCCGTGCAATTGCGGAACTGAAATTTCCTTGGGATTAACTGAAATCATAGATCTTTTTTGGGCGATCAAATGTAATTTAAGTCAATAGCAATTCCTTGATTTTTTTAGGTAACTTTTCTACAATTTATTACCACCAAGACGGAAGTTAAATATATATTTGCCGCCCCAATTAAGGAAGCATATTCCGATTGGAACATAATGCAGGCGTGGTGGAATTGGTAGACACGCTAGACTTAGGATCTAGTGCCGCGAGGTGTGAGAGTTCGAGTCTCTCCGCCTGTACTTTGAAAGGTTGTTCATTTATGTGGACAACCTTTTTTATTTACCAAAAACCAGAATATTAGAATTGGAGAGACGAGAAGTCTATGCTGAGCGACCAAAGGAAGCCAAAGCAAGTCTCTCCACCTGTACTTTGAAAGGCTATTCATTTATTTGGAGAGTCTTTTTTTTGTGTCTAATCGTAAAAAGCTGGTTGCGGAGACGAGACGTACCTTCATTTCTTTTCGGCAGTTAAAAAGTTTATCCCGAGTGAGGAACGAATGGAGGGAAGTCTCTCCGCTTGTACTTATTAAAAGGTTGTTCATTAGTTTGAGCAACCTTTTTTGTTCTTAATACTCAAAATGAAGACATGTTTCTTACACATAAAAATTTAGGATAAAACCAACTCTGCAGCAAAACCCAAATACCTTAACACATATAAAAAATGTAAAACAGTACTAAGATCTTGCACCTGACCTCGCTTTATAAGCCAACGTTCGATTATCTTCGCTTAACGTTGTAATATTCTATTAACCAATAGAATAGCCTGCTTCAAGCTTAATCGTCAATCAGCCATGTTGTAATATGTATGAATAAACTAACACCTTAATTCACAAGTTTTTGATTGTAACATGCTAAACAAAAAACAATCAGTCGAAAAATGAGGGTAAACCCTTATTGACATGTTCCAAAGCATAGAAGAGTTTTGATACTTATTTTAGTCATTTATAATGATTCAAAGGATTTAACCGTAGTAGCAATTCGTAAAATGACTGGTCAACTGCAATATACATCTACCAAGTTTAGCTTAAGTAGCATGCAAAACCATTTTAATTCGATAAAGTACATGATTGAGCAACTGATTAAGCTAAGCCCTTGAACATTAGGAAGCAAAAAAGTACTTTTCTATTTCTAATATTAAGCCTAACGCTTATACCTGGTCTTAGCTACGCTACTTACGAACAGCTAAACTTTATTCACTATTCAGTAACCGATGGATTGCCAAGCTCAGAAACATATTTCATTCATCAGGATCACAGAGGGTTCATTTGGGTGTGTACAGACCGCGGAGTATCACGTTACAATGGTTATGAATTTGAAAACTTCTCTACCGAAGATGGACTGTCGTATAATACGGTATTTTCCGTCTACGAAGATAAAGATCACGTTTTATGGTTTTGTTGTTACAACGGTAGTCTATTTTGCTATGATTATCGAACCGATCAATTTTATCCCTTCTGGGCCAATGAATTATTAAAGCCACATGTTGTGCCTTCAAGATGGTATTACTGTGTAGGCTTCGAGGATAATAAACAATACCTCTATGTTTCCCCAATTTCGACTAAAGACTCAAGCCCAATAGTGTTGCGGATCGACTCCAAAGACTCTTCGGTAAAAAAATCGAGAATTCCAAGGGAAGGAGTCTATGAATACGACAATCTCTACGTGGCTGTATCTGAACTAAACGAAAAAACGGCGCATTTGAATCTGGTTCTTAAGAAAAGTGCGGGAAGCAAAATAGGAAAATCAAGTAAAGATCACCTTTTTGAAGAAATTCACACAAACGAACGGTTGTATCTGACCAAAAATGGAATTTCAATAAAGAGTCCTACTGATACCTTGAATTTCTCCATTGAAGCTGCAACCAGTTTCACCAAAGACCGAGATGGTAATTATTGGGTATCTACACTTAACAGGGGAATTATTAAAATCCCTTCATTGAGTTTTAGGTTTTATCCCATTGATAAATTTCTTGATTCAGGAGACCAGGGAGAATCCGTTGCAGGTTATAACGGGTCTATATTGATCGGATCAAGGGAAGGTAAAATCATCTGCTTTAACCCACTTTCAGGAGAAAAAATAGATCTTGGAACGTTCCCGCTCGAAGTTGAAACCCTTCAAAAATTCGACGAGTATGTATTTGGAGCACATGGAATTAAAATTTCCGGCAAACAAAAACTTACTGTGGAATTAATACCCTCCTTGGGACATTATGTACAACTTGAAAATTATGGTAACAATGAGGCAATTGCACGAGGTCAAGGACATTACTTGGCAGTAGTCCATATAAACTACATGGAAGAACCCTATCTTCTTAAGTACCTCCCAACCAAAATTATTAGTTTACATGTACTTAATAATAAACTCTTCTATTGCAGCACGTATGATAGCCTTTATCAATTCTATGACAAAACAATCGTCACGAATCTTACGGAAGATTATCGGCTTGAAAATACTACAGTAAGAAAAATTACCTCAACCGAGGATAGTACCCTGCTATTTGGCACATCAAATAAAGGCGTTCTGTGCGTCAAAAATCAACAACTGAAATTTATTAACGAGGAATCAGGGCTGGTCTCAAGTGCGGTCAATGATATTTTGGTTGGAAGTGACGGTTCTATTTGGTGTGCCACAAATAAAGGACTTGGCAGAATTCACACCGAATCTGATATTTTTAGCACTAATGGGGACATAAAAATCACCAACTTTTCGACCAAAAATGGATTGGGTGCTGACTTCATAATTCGCCTGACGGAGTTGGAAGGAGATATTTGGGCAATATCTGACAAAGGCTTGATTGAATGTAGCGGGCTCAACCATTCCGCTAGTATCCAACCCCCGGTGGTTTCAATTCTCGGTATTCAGCAAAACGGTTCGAATTACAACTCAGGAATCACATTTAACCATGATCAAAACAGTTTGTCCATTAAGTATTTGGGTATTTCTTTTAAAAAACCTATTCATCAATCCTTTTTTCGTTACAAGCTCGAAAAAGATAACTCCTCTGAAGAATGGAGGAACACCAATAAAAGGTCAATCTCATTTGCAGAGCTTTCTCCTGGGAAGTATAGGTTTTCAATAACGGCACGGTCGGAAAATGGCAATTGGGCAAAACCCGAAACCACCACTTTTACTATTCGTCCAACCTGGTATAGCTACTGGTGGGCTCAGGCCAGTCTCCTAGGACTGATTGCAGTTTCATTATACTTTACCATAAAAAAACTCTCCAACTACCGGCATACAAGAAATAAGGAAAGACGCGTTGCACAAGAAATGAAAAGCAAATTGGATCACACTGAATTGGCATTGCTTAGAGGACAAATGAATCCCCATTTCGCTTTTAACACCCTAAGCTCCGTCCAAAAATCGTTACTACATGAGGACAAAGCCACAGCAAATGAAATTGTTGGAAACCTTGCGGTGTTGTTGCGTTCAAGCCTGGAATATTCCCGCGCAGAATCCATTTGCCTGGAAGATGAAGTCGAATTCATCAACAATTATATGACGATAGAGCAACAGCGGTTTAAAGATCGATTCAATTATGATCTGATGATTGAGAAACAGTTGGATACAGAGATAGAGATTCCACCAATGATGATTCAACCTATCTGTGAGAATGCCATAAAACATGCATTTGAAAAGGCAACGGTAACCATTTCCATACGTTTCGATATATATAACAAGGAATACGTAAAGGTGGAAATAGCGGACGATGGAAAGGGAATAAAACCTTTGGATAAGCCAATTGCAAATCGATCAAAAAATTCATTCGGACTGGACATCCTGTCAAGAAGAATTAGCATTTTGAGTGAAAAGTATCCATCAACTAAAATGGAAATATCACCGTTAAACATACTAACTGGTACAGGAACTGTTATAAAATTAATATTGCCAATTCTATGAGTCATTCCATTCGTGTCATATTAATAGACGATGAACCAGACTGTATTGACGTATTGGAAATGATGCTTCAGAACAAAGAAGGTATTACGGTCGTCGGAAGTACCTCATCTGCGATTGAAGGTGTCCATTTGATCAATGAACTAAAACCTGAACTGGTATTGCTCGATATTGAAATGCCGGAGCTAAACGGATTTGAAATCCTTAAAACGTTTGAACACAATGCATTTAAGGTCATTTTTATTACTGGATATGACCAATATGCCATTAAGGCGTTTAAATACTCGGCACTTGACTACTTATTGAAACCGATTAGTGAAAAGGAGCTTAATCGATCAATAGAACGAGTGCAGGAATTTCTCGGTACAGAAGATAATCGGATCGAGCACTTTCAGGAATTGGATCGTGGTCGAGTGATCTTTGACAAAATTATTATCAGTTCTAAAACCGGGTTTCGAACCCTGTCATTGGATAAAATTGTTAGTATAGAATCCAAGCCCGGTAACTACGCACTTTTTTACATGCTTGATGGAAGGCAATATTTGTGCACCAAACCACTGAAATACTACGACGATCTTTTTTCTAAAAACTCCTTTTTTCGTATTCACCGTTCGCATATGATTAACCTAAATCACATCTCGGGATATGATAACCACTCAGGACACGTATTGCTCACCGATCACCGACAATTGGAGGTTGCCCATAGAAGAAGGCACAAATTCAATGAGGCAATTCGAAATCGCTTTGTCCATTAACCAACGTTAAGCGAAAATCCATGTACGTTGACTTTCAAATGAAAGTGTACCACCCATTTTACCGCTTTTTTTTCGGTTTTTTACTACCCAAAGCGGAAACCGAAAAGCTACAATAGAGTAGGTGATCTTAAAAAAAACAATATGAAAAAAATATCTTTAGTTATCCTGTTTGCCGGAGTACTGGCCTTAGGCATTCATGCTCAGTCTAGTATTCTCATAACTAATAATTCCTGTACTGATATCTCCGTGAATTTCACGTTTGACGACCCAGCAAATTGTGGCTCAACGGCTACTGGACATTCCTTACACTTGCCAGCTAATTCTGTGCAATCCTGGAGTACACCGAATAGCGAAATAATTTACGAGGTTGAACTTTCTCCTGCTGGTTCGTGCCTTTTTATTCCGCTTACACTTAACGCATTAAATTGTGTGCCATTATGCCTACAAGGTGGTCCGGGTACTATGTCAGGTGTTTTGTCCTGGCCCGCCGTGGGCCCACCATGTTGTGCCACGTCTTTTTCAATGATTTACGACCCTTGTAACGGCACACTGGTAATTAATTAGACGGACCAACAATTAGTAAGAATTTAACCGGTCCAGGCTGTTCTATTTAATAGAACAGCCTTTTTTGATGCTATAAGTTAGGGTAGCACAAACTAGTTCAGTTAAAATAAATCAATGCATTTGATGCATCCATTTTTATAACCATATTCTCCACTCAATTGATTCCAAAAATCTCCGATTCCACGTTAAGCGAAAATCTGCAAACGTTGACCAATTTAAGAGAATTCTAACGTCGACCTCTGCTACTTTTAATAGTCCTTTACCGCTGGAAAGCAGAAGCCGAAAAGCTATAAGAGAGTAGGTAATTATTAAAATATAGTAATATGAAAAATTCAATTTCAAACGTAATTCGAATTCCCTTTATAGGGCAATCGTTATTTAAGGGAGTAATGTTCTTCCTTTTACTTTTTTTCTTCGGTACAGAAATCTTTGCTCAAGAAGGGACTCAAGGCAATCCGCCATGCCCACCTTTTTCAGCGTCGACAGAATTTTGTTTTGAGAACAGCCTGTTGTATGATAACTGTGAAAAAACCATTTGTATTTCTTACACTCCTACGGCTGGAAAAGAAACAGAACTGGCAAACTGTCCGGCTCCGGCTCCAGGTTATTTGTGCGTCACTATTGCTCCAGGTTCTAATGGTTGTATTAATGTTCCACACCCTGTAGGTGAATTTGCAGATTGGTTTGATATTATTATCACTGTTCGATCAAATGGCAGTGGAGCAACCGCTACATTTAGTAGTTATGGCTTAAGAACTGCAGTTGAAAACGAATCAAGCCATTATGAAAACAGTCCAGCAGGTGCAGGCTGTAGCGGTTCTAACGCTACATTTCTTGGTACTTCAGATGGGAGAAATTTTATAATTGAGAATCGTTATACATTATAGGTGGATAGAAAATCGAATTAACCGACTAGTGATACCTTTAACTTGTAAAAATGACTACCTCATTGTAATGTTGGAGTAGCTATTTTTATATTAAAATCATACATAATGATAATTTTAAGTTACTCTTGGTATTAGTTCGGTTCCAGGCGGTACCGTTAGGTATGAAAATCACTTAGACCTACCTTGTGGTTGAACTTATGACTTTTCTTCTTAACCTTCAAAAAGGTTGCTCTTCTGTTTTGAGCAACCTTTTTTATTTTTAGCCCTTAGGCTTTAACTCTTAAGCAAGAGCAACTAAATGAAAATAAGGCAACCCATCATAGCTTATCTGGTAATAATCCTACATGTATTTGTTGGATTATTTATTTTAATTAGCACTAAGAAACTGCCACTCCCCACCTGGATCAATTCATCGGTTGTGGTTCTGGTTCTACTTGCAATTGTCAATTTAATTGGTATCTCCATTTTTAAACTCAAAACTGAATTCCTTGAATATTGGAGATTAAGAAAAATAGGTTACCTGTTTGTAGGAATGTTTGGAGGAACGGCAATAGGATTATTTCCCGAGTTGCTTTCTGTAATTGCCGGAAATGAGGAATACAACGGACAATTTAATGTCAACCTATCCATTTCTGCCATTCTAATCACCTTGGTGATTGTAGCCTGGGAAGAATTATGGTTTAGGGGCATGTTTCTCAATTATTGCCATCGATTTTTATCTCCAATGCATCTCTCAATAATAATAGGGGTTTTGTTTATGGCAGTTCATGCCCTTAATCCTGAAATGAATCTCTTAGTATCCGGTCCTGGATTATTCTTCGCTGGAGCATTTCTAACCATTCTGTATTTTGCATTTCGGACTATCTAGTTGCCACTAGGGTTACACTTTGGGAATAACTTTTTTGGTTCCGCTATTGAAGTTCAAAATGAGAATGCATTTTTTCAGGGAAGTGATGAATACATAAGTGCAACAGTTTTGGCCATACTCTATTTCATAATAGTCTTTAGGTTTAAAAAAGATATGGGTAGGTCGTAGCTATACCAATCCATGTGTGTCGTAAATTTGAGTGAGAATATGTTTAGATGGTCAAATGGATAATCATAAAAGAATGATCAAGAAATACCCCTAATAGGTTGTACAATGAATCCCAAAGCTTTAGTTGAAAAATGGGTAGACGCCTTTAACCAGGCAAATGCAAAAAAACTTGCCGATTTCTACCACGATGATGCCATAAATCATCAGGTGGCCAACGAACCCGTAATTGGCAAACAGGCCATCGAAGAAATGTTCTTTTCAGAGTTTAATTCTACTGAAATGGTTTGTATTCCCGAACATATTTTTGAGGATGGAGAGTGGGTTATCCTGGAATGGAAAGATCCATTAGGGCTTAAGGGTTGCGGCTTCTTTCATATAACCCAGGGAAGATTAAATTGCAACGGGGCTACTGGGACAAGCTTTCTTTTTTGAGAATGCACAAACTCCCAATTCCATCACAATAGTTAAATCAGAAGGTCGGCCATTATAAAAAGGTCTATCGATCCGATTATTCCGGATCGATAAACTATTGCATTTTTATTGCTTTATATAACGAGTGAATTCTTGAAACTGTAATCCATTTGCGCCAATGAAATACACTCCAGCCGGAAGGTGTGATAGATTTAAATCTATAGACACATTTTCCAACTGATAACTGTTTAATAGTTCTCCGGAGTAATTATATACTGCAAACCCGTCAACTTCCTTATCTGCTTTAATTGTCACATATCCATTTCCAGGGTTTGGATACACCTGAAGTACGCTACCGTCGTCATTCGGAATCTCCGATACCTCACTAACTCCCTTAGTATTAAGTTCCGATTCCCAAACTCCTCTTCCGTAAGTGCCTGCTCTTAGCATTGACGTTCCAGAGTGTATTGCAAAAGCCGTAACTGGAACTACAGGCAACTTATCTCCAAATTTTTTCCAGGCAGTTGCAGAACTTTCTCTTAAAAACACGCCTACATCAGTACCTAGATATAAATCACCACTTGCAGGATCTTCAATTAAAGTATTGGCTGGGACATTAGGAAGTCCTGTACCGGTAATGTTTGTCCACGACGTACCTTGATTACTGGAAAAATACACCTTATCACCCCCTTCAAAACCAGAAAAAGTAACATAGATGTTGTTTATATCGGAAGGGCTGCAATAAATAGAACTAAGGTTTGCTTTAGCGTTGGGAAGCCCACTTATAATATCCTTAAAAGTTTTGGCTTCATCTGTAGAGATCATTATTTCCTGCGGCCCCCCAATAAGTTGAACGCTGGAGGTAACCGCAGATACCGAATAATACTCTATTGCTGCTGTTTTTTGCGTGTTACTGAACTTAGTCCAATTGTCCCCGCTGTCAGTACTTTTGTAAATCTCCTCATAAGCAATGTAAACAATTGAGGGGTTTACTGCGTCCAAAGCAAAGGGTGTCATCCAAGCTGGTTTTGGAGTTCCTGAATGCCCAATATTTTGATATACCGAGACTCTTGTTCCTTGCGCATCGGTTCGGTCCAACTGACCTTGAACATAAGTAGAATAAACGTATTTGTTTTTATCGTCAATGGCGCATGTTACTCCATCTCCAGAATTAATATCCTTCCATGTACCCGACTTAAGTTCCTTGGAACCACAATCCTGTAATCCTATAACCACATGAGAAACATCTGCCTGTGAATTTGCCAGGTCATAAATTTGGCTAATGGCCAAACCATCACACAGACTCTCCCAGGTATTTCCTCCATCTTTGGTTCTCCAGATTCCACCATCGTTACACTCATAAAGTTCACCTGGCCTTAAAGGGTGATAAGTTAGGAAATGCTTGTCCGCATGTACAACGGGCGTAGTATCTGTCGACCACCAGTTTGCAATGCTCCAATTACTTCCACCATCAGTAGTTTTCCAGGTAGAAATACCCCCTACATAAAACACATCTTCATCTGTTGGATCAACTACTAGGGCCAAATCATAATTGCCCTGGCCACTTGCATCACTTCTATCCGTTTCCCAACCCAACAAGTTCCCAATGTCATCTTGATTAGCCAATTCGGTCCAATTGGCACCTTCATCGGAGGACCCAAACAAACCTCTAAATGCAGTACTTCCCATTTCACTGGCAACGGCTAGAACCGCACTGGTATCTGCCGGCGTAACTTCAATATTAATTCGGTCCGCTGCACTGTCGCTAGCAACCATATTCCAGTTAGAACCACCATCGGTTGTTCTGTATATCGCTGCTCCCCCATTTTCATTATAAGTACTTGCGTATAATATGTCATCGTTTGAAGGGTGAAACTCCAAATCCAAAAAATGTCCTGCCTGTACATTCGACCAACTTGTTCCATAGTTGTTACTTGCTAATATTCCCTGACTGGTGGCAGCATATAGATATTGTGGGTCATTCTTATTCACCAATATTCTTCTCATGGTAACACCATCCTTGTATTGAGTAGAATATACATTAGCCCAGGTAGCTCCTCCGTTTGATGACATAAAAATCCCAAGACTCTTAGTATCACCTTCAGCTTCATTTCCAAAATTGCTCAATCCATTACCAAAATCTCCATCTCCGGTTACAATCCACATTGTATCAGGATCCGTTGGGTGGATAGCCATGTCACTAACACCCAATACCGGCATGTTATCCGTATTGGTTGTCCAGGTCTTTCCATTATCGATCGTTTTCCACAGACCACCTGCAGGAGTACATACCCAAAAAGTATTGGCATCACTTGGGTGAAAAACAACGCTGTTAATTCTACCAATTCCTTCCCCCTCTTCCGGTTTAGGAACTTTGTCTGGTCCTAAAGACTTCCAGGTCTTGCTTAATGTGGATCTACTCCCGGCATCCGGGTATGCCTTTAAATACTCCTGCCAGTTGTACCAATGCTCACCGTTTTTAGGAAAAGTACCATCGGGATGTACCCGGGCTTTCCAATACCATTCCCACCGTTTAAACTGTTTTTGACCATTTCCCTTTCTACCATCCAACTCCGGGTGGTTTTCAAAGAAGGTGTAATAGGCCTGCTGAACATCCTGAAACTTAAGGTCCTTTTTACTGGGAATCTCATTCTTCCATTCTTGGGCATTCACCAAATTGGCAAAGAAAATTGATACTGCGATTAATACTATTCTATTCATAAGTGGATTTAATTTATGGCTTGCGCAAAGCCTCTTGTTTAACAAATGATCTAATTATTAATATTTTGGACATCCCATCAAGCGTAAAGTTTAAATATCCTTCTTCACTTGATATCTTACATTTTTTTTGATCTCTGGAGAAATCATAGGATGCGGTAATTGAAATTGTATCACTCTTAAATAATGGATTTTCTTTGCCCAAGAATTGTCCATTTCGGGCATATTTTAAATCCAAAAAGGTTCCTTTTACACACATAGACTCCAACGAAATCGAATCCTGATTTAACACAACCGAAATCTTATAATCTTCACCGTTATTATCTTTCTTAATCCCTGAACTCCATGGAGTAACAGTTGCTCTCAATAAGGTTATATCTGGTGATCCCTTGCCTCCCTTGGTGCTTTTCGTAGTCTTTAAAGAAGAGCAGGAAAAACCTACAAGAGCAAACCAAATTAACAAGTGCAGAAACCTGAATTTAATCACGTTAGGGCGTTTGAGCAGCCTAAAATAATAAATTATAGCGTATTCGGAAAATTGAGAAATATCGAGTATAGAAATCTATTTAAAGTAACTATACATCGAAATTATTACCTGAATAACAGAGGAGTGTTATCCATTCCTAGATTATTATTTCTTTGTACAAAATAAACCCCGTTTATGAAATCGCTACTACTCCACTTATGTGTTGTGCTATTATTCTTCTCCTGTTCTTCAGAAGATAAGGCCAAAAAGAAACCGATTCCTGACATTAAAGTTGTAGCAGTGGAAGTAGCGGATGTCCCTATTTACAGAGATTTTGTAGGGCAGGTCTATGGATACGTTGATATTCCGATCCGTGCAAGGGTTAATGGTTTTTTAGAAGGCATCCATTTCGATGAAGGTAACCGGGTTACTAAAGATCAACTTTTATATAGTATCGACCCACAACCGTACATGGCAGAGGTGGCTGCTCAAAAAAGTAGACTTGCGGAAGCTAAAACAGAATTGGTTCGTGCCGAAAATGAATTGGTAAGGTATGAAGACCTGATAAAAACGAAGGCGGTAAGTCAAAGCGATTACGATGCAACCAAAGCTCAGGCCGAAGCATCAAGAGCTGCTGTTGACGCAGCTCAAGCTAATGTAACTATGGCCGAAATTAATTTGGGTTATTGCAAAATAATGTCACCAATTGATGGGTTAATTGGACAAACTCAAGCTAAAGTTGGGGAGTTTGTAGGTAAAGAACCTAATCCCGTAATCCTTAATACTGTTTCTAAAATTTCCAATGTCAGAGTCAATTTTTTCCTAACGGAATCGGAATACCTTCAGATTGCTCGTGAAACGGAAAAACGAAAAAACGAGCGTGATACTTCTGAAGAAGATCACGTCGAACTTTCCCTGATTCTTTCTGATGGAAGCATGCACAGGCATAAAGGAAAGGTAGATTTTGTCAATAGAGAAGTCGATGCAATGACTGGTTCCATGCTGGTCCAGGCATCATTTCCAAATCCCGATAAAATTCTACGACCTGGTCAGTATGCCAAGGTGCAAATCAAAATGAAAAACGTTGAGGGAGGTTTATTAATCCCACAAAAATGTGCTCAGGAATTACAAGGCAAGTATTCGGTTTATGTTGTAAACGACTCAAACATGGTTGAATCTCGTCAGATCAAAATCGATGATCATAGGGGAGATTTAATATTGGTAGGAGAGGGACTAACCGCTGGTGACAAAGTGGTTTTAGACGCCATTCAACAAGTAAAAAGCGGAATGAAAATAAATCCGGTTGAAGGATCATTCGAAAGCCGAACCAAAAAGCAATAAAGGATATGTCGGAGAATAAGGGGAATTTCTTTGTGCATAGGCCAATTGTGGCAATTGTAATAGCTATAGTTATTGTAATTGTTGGTGCCGTTTCCATGATCGGCCTACCCATTGAACAATACCCGAATCTAACACCACCCGTTGTACAGGTACGTGCAACCTACACGGGAGCAAATGCAACCAATGTTGAAGAGTCCGTTGCTGCACCCCTGGAACAGGAGATTAATGGTGTAGACAATATGCTTTATATGACCTCAACCAATTCCAATGATGGTAGTATGGTCATTGACATATGTTTTGATGTAGGTACCGACCCGGATATGAACACGGTATTGGCACAAAACCGGGTTTCAGCTGCAAGTGCCAAACTACCAGCTGCTGTAACTAAATATGGTGTTACCACCATGAAATCATTACCCAATATTCTGATGCTGGTTTCCTTAACGTCAGATGGAAGATACGATCAGGATTTTCTGGGCAATTATGCACTAATCAACATAAAAGATCAATTATCAAGAATTAAAGGTGTTGGTCGTGTTGATGTAATTGGTGCGGCTAACTACTCCATGAGGATTTGGGTTAAACCAGACAGGCTTTCGCACCTGGGAATTACCGTTCCTGAAATAATGAATGCCATCAACGAACAAAACATGATTGTACCAGGTGGAAAGTTTGGCGCAGAGCCTTCTCCCCCTGGAACAGAATTTACTTATACGGTAAGATTACCTGAGCGATTTAGCTCTCCCGAGGCCTTTGGTGAAATCGTAATTCGAACAAAAGAAAATGGCTCACAGGTTAAATTAAAGGATATTGCCACGATTAATCTTGGTGTTGAGACTTATCAAATGATAACTCGCCTAAATAAAGAGACTTGTGCCGTAATTGGAGTTTATCAAGCACCGGGATCAAATGCAGTGGAACTTGCAGAAAATGTAAAAAACGAAATGGAACGCTTAAAAGGGGGCTTTCCGGAAAGTGTAGATTACAGTGTTTCTCTTGATTCTACCGCACCTATTACCGCTGGAATTCGGGATATTGTGGTAACCCTTATTATAGCACTGCTTCTCGTGGTCCTTGTTGTATTTATTTTTATTCAGGATTGGCGAGCCACGTTAATTCCTTGCCTGGCAATTCCCGTTTCGTTGGTTGGAGCATTTATTTTCTTTCCCTTACTTGGGTTTACCATTAATGTACTTTCCCTTCTGGGGTTGGTGCTTGCCATTGGTATTGTGGTTGACGATGCCATTGTAGTGGTTGAGGCCGTGCAGGTAAATATTGCAGCAGGTATGACCACCAAGGAAGCTACCTTGGATGCTATGCGCAAGGTAACCGCACCGGTAATTGCAACCACACTTGTTCTGGTTGCCGTGTTTATTCCGGTTGCCGGAATGGCTGGTATAACAGGTCTCCTCTACCAA
>CEQS01074285.1_pt1 | contig 26396 bp, 16 predicted proteins | sample 530981 | NCBI WGS metagenome assembly CEQS01 (sample SAMEA2621176, study PRJEB7988) | marine metagenome | biome: marine biome (ENVO:00000447); feature: mesopelagic zone (ENVO:00000213); material: "saline water (ENVO:00002010), including plankton (ENVO:xxxxxxxx)" | depth 800 m
CCGGCTAACTTCCGCAACGTACGAGTTGCAAACTCGCACGAGCTTCTGTTTATTTTTTAAGCTAGTTGTATCATGGCAAGCTATTCGGGGATTGAATCGTATTCGTTCCAAGGGTTACCGTATAATCCATCCCCTCGGCAGCAATCGTTCCATTCATATAGTACTTTTTGTATTCGCCTTGTGCAATATCATCAATCCAATTTGATAGCTCATCGGTTTTACCATTTCTATAATAAGATTGGTATGCCCCATGTAATTTACCCTCTTTATAATTAGCTATATATTCAATTGCACCATTATCATAATATCTCCGACAAGTCCGATCCAATCTATCATTTAAAAATATACCCGACATCCTTAGCTTTCCATTTTCAAAATACATCGAAAACTTTCCATTTAGAACTCCATTTTTAAATATAGTGGACTCTCTTAAAGCTCCATTCTCGTAAAATGACTTAAACGGACCATGTTGTATTCCATTAGACCAATTAGCTCTTTGCTTGAGCTTGCCTGATTCAAAAAATGCCTCGGACACACCCTCCTTTTTCCCATCTTTATAAATAGCTGTGGCTTCTATTACACCATTCTGGTAGAAGAAAGTTATTTCTGAAAGGCCTGTACTCCTATATTCTATAATTTTCCTACGAACACTCCCATCGTCATAATATTGAATATCTTCCTTATTAGTGCTCGCCTGTTCAGAACAGGAAACGAACATTATTAAGAGAAAAAACGTAAACAATCTAATATTCATTTAAAACCAAATTATAATTGTTAAGGGGGCCAGAAAGTACTCCATACAATGCTTTTAAGGTGCGAACACTAGAGAAATATAATAATACGGTAGAATTACCTGAAACGACTAATTTCAGAACAAAAATTTTAATTGGCGCACTATTTGGGTTAGCTGAATTTTCCTTACTAAAACCTAAAAAGTTTCCTGTCATATTATATTTCTCTTCCTTGAAAACCAAAGGAATACCCTGAAAAGAAATCACTTTATTTACATATCCAGTATCAACACCAATTTTAACTTCAGTCTTTTGCAATAAAAATACCATAAAGACAAAAACCAGAATCAAGGAAACCGAATAACTTCTATACCAATAGAAGGACAAAAAGACAAAACCAAGAAGAACAGCCAAAAATTCAAACGAGCGAAATTGAACAATTCTTATCATCTTATTCTTTTTAATTTCAACAAAAGTACGCTCACCAATATTCACTCTACTTATCCTTTGTGGTAGCCCCCATTGTATAGGAAACCGTCTCCGTAACATCACCCGCTAGGGGCGCCTTAACTTTAAAACCCGTCGACCACCCTCCGTAGAGCTTAACAGCATTACCAGAACCAGATAGTCCTCCAGTAACACCGTTTCCAAAAAGGCCAATAGATCCTTTGGCTGTAGTTCCTCTGGACACCAAACCACGATCTGTCTTAATAGTAGGTTTTTCACTGAAGGTCATACCTCCCTCAAATTTTATTAAAAGGCCACTATTCGCAAGAATGGCCTTTGGATCTTTAATCGATTTACTTAAATCCGAAAATGACCCCGTCATAGTAAGAATCCCTCTACCTGCAATATCAAAATCAGATCCAAACAGGCCTGTACCCTTTCTTTGAGTATTGCCCGCGGCTAATTCAACTTTGAGTTGACCACTAATTGGACCGATCTGACCATTTAAAGAACCATTTATAAAGCCTTCTTGAACTTTTACATTAGAAATGTCCTCAGCTTTTGCTCCGGTAACATCAAACATATATTGTTCGGCTTCTTCAACCTTCTTAACAGCATATCTCTCACTACCGTTAATAAGATTATTAATCAATTGGACTGTCTTGCCGGTAATATACTCTAAAACCGCCGTTTTCATTTTTGACATAAAGTCGTCAAGAAAATCTTTAAACTCAGCTCCTTCTAGCTCAACTCCGTCAATGACCCTATTCTCACTAAAAGCATAGGGACTATTATGAGGGTATTGACTAGCTAAAGGGTCCAATGAAAAGAACCTCCCCAACCTGGGGTCATACATTCTATATCTATAGTTAACCGAATTTCCTGTACCTTTAAACTCGTCGTCTGATTCTTGGCCCTGGAAACCATATCGGTAATTCCCTGAGTTGCCATTTCGCCCTGGTTGAACCATTCCGAATGGATAGTAATTGATACCGGAATTTTTAAATTTCAGGAGTCTACTTAAAGTCCTATTATCGCTAACGTTTAAAGAAATAATACTACGGTTTGTGTAAGATTTAAAAGTACTATTCGTTAGGATTGCTTAGACCAAAAACTACCATTTTATTTCAAAGAACCTAAGTTGTTCCGAATCTGGAACAATTAAGAAATTAAAACAACGATTTAGTTTTAGTCAATTGACTTTGTTAAAAAATACGGCTAACTTCAGCAACGTACGCATTGCAAATGCGCACGAGCTTCTATTTATTTTTTAAGCTAGTTGTATCATTATTACTCTTAAGGTTAGACTTATTGTAAAAGAGCAATAGAAGCGAAGTCACGACACCAAAAACTAGCAAATAATTATAAGTAAGATCAAAAACAAAACTTGAAAATAAGGATCTCGTATGTTCTGCAAGATCTTCCAGCTGAGCCAATTCGCCAGAAACCATTGCGTAGACAGCGGTTATAATCAAAAGTTTAATTGCCCTAGTATTAAGCCCTCCTATTTCAATTTTATTGAAATAAATGAGTCCAAGAACCAAGATCGTCACCTCAATAGAGCTTTCCAAATAATAATTGTAAAAACCTAATACACTGTAAGCTAAAGTAAAACCAACATTAATAAGCAGCAGAATAAAAACATGCATTAAAGTTTTATAGTAGTTTCTTAGAACAGACATAATAATTCGAATCAGTTAACTTTTTTGTCTTTGCTTTTAGCAAATTTCTTCACCTTTTTATCGGCCTTTTTATCCCGTTTTTCGGAAGTGTATTTTGGTGTATATCCTTTATTTTTTGATTTATCAATTTCATAGTGCTCATTAGATGGTAAAGTGTTATCCTTTGGTTTATCTTCCAAAGGCTTATCAGAATAACCAAGTTCCGTTAAGTATTGACGCAGGCGATAAGTAAACTCATTATCACCATTTTCTTTCATCTTGGCTTTTTCCTCTTTCGTCATGCCACCTTTATCTTCCAACCATTGTTCAAAATATACTCCTAACAAATTTGATGGTAGATCCTCATAGTCCCAAGCTGAAGAAGGTTCCGTCTTTTCAGATTTTCTTTCATGACCTTCACCATAATCAAGCATATACTGCTGGGTTAATATTGTCCAATCAGATTTATTGGCAAAAAATGAAAAGTGCTTCATGTCAGCCCAACCCCACCTTTTGGAATATATATACCTTGAAGTTCCAGCTTCACTATTAACAGAACCTGACTTATTGAAGTTTCCACGATAAAAATGTTCAAATGATGCTAGGTCATGTACATTATTATCGTTCAGAGTTTTAATAAGCGCACTCACACCTGTAGTCCCTTTAATAGTTGGTTCTTTTCCATCTGGATCAACAAACAAAATTGGATTATTTAAGGTGTAGTTATAGGGGCTAAAACCTGGAAATTTGGAAGCCAAGGGATCAAGAGATAACCATCTACCTACTCTCGGATCTAGTATTCTGGCACCAAAATCTAAAGAACTTTCATTGCCCTTAAATTCATCATCGGATTCCATTCCATTAAAACCGTATCTGTAATTTGAACTGTTACCCGTGCGTCCCGGTTGAACCATGCCGAATGATAAACCAACTAAAGCCATTTTTTGCGAGGGACCAAAATTTTCTAGACCACTTTTCATCTGAACGGGTTTCATTTTTAGGTCTTCCGCTTGGTAATATGATAGTTTTTTACAACCCATTACTATGTCCCGAAGATAGTTATTTATCGTTTTTAAAAGCTCGGATTACAGCACTAATTGGCAGTAAATTGAGCATAAGCTTTAGTGTAGATTTAACTCGATTAGCAGCCTTATCAGGAAGGCAGGCCTGTAGTATCAATATAGTCAATGACCATACGAAGAAGTAAAATGCAATTTGTATCATAACATCGTGTTTTATACTATATATCAAAGTGGTATCCCCACCTTTTACTAATAACCCATTTTCGGATTTTCTTTTTCTCTTTTTATAACTCTTTACTTTTTAGCACCTCGCTATTACACGATAAATACTTCTTATGCGACCCTTTCAAGTGAAGTTTATTTTTATTCCTTCTGAAAGCCCAGTAAATAAAGGTCTGTCAAAGCGATGGTTTTAGAAAGGACAACCGATTTCAGTACATAGGATTTGAGACTTTGAAAGCGGCATGAAGCATTTTGATTGATGATTAACCAGACCTTTTACATAATGGCTTCTTACAGTACAACCCTTCTCAGGAGCGTCCTGTAAGGCAATTATGTAAAGTAAGTTCTCGCAGCTCTGCCGTTTGCTCCGCTCCTTACACGGCCTGTTTCCTAGAACCTCTAAGCAGGAAGACAAAAACCCACAGGGTTTTCGTGATCGGTTTCATTTCTTTAAAAGAAACAAGCGTGCCTTTTGGGTGGCCAAAAGGCACATAAAAGCCAGTTGGTTGTTTTCATTCATCGCGGCGACAGCTCGGCTTTAATGGATGAATGCCCCAGCACATTGCTTGATCTGAAAGGAAAGCCGTTCAGGCATTTAGCTATTAAAATGAGCACCCAACGACCGAAGGGAGGCGGGAGATATTTAATAGATTTCATGCGAAGCATGGCCGAGCGAACTTTATTTGCCAGAGCGGCATTTGGGGCAAAAAAGGAGCCTGCCAAAGGGTTGAAGGGATAAGGGCTACTATTCCCTTGGTTAGCGTTGGAGTGCGGCTATTTTACATAGTGTACATTATGACTGACATTTTTTTCCTTCGTTAAATTTCAGATTCTAAAAATGTGCGACCTGCCTGCCGAAGCTTTAGCGTAGGTACGGGAGCGAACTCATAATGCACATTATGTAACTTAGTCTTTGGAGGTTTTTCATACTTATTTTCCCAGCGATTAAACAGCCTTTTGACTTGAAGAATGAAAGGCAAGGGGCTGTTAGCTTTTGACAAAAAATAGGTATGATAAACTAGGAGGGTTGGAAGCGGAACAACAAAATGCGAAGCGATTTTTGGGCATTTTGTTGTGAGGAATAAGCCTTCCCGTATTTATTCTAACTCTTCTTTTAGAGCGTTAATGAAGACTACTAAACAGTCGAGATGTTCACTAAATACTTTCTCCAAGTTATTTGGTTCTTGTCGACCAGTAAGGTTAATATTCTCATACAGGTTTGTAAGTTCACCTCGTAATTTGTTGGAGGTACTAACTAGGTCTTTATAAATGTCTGACTCAAAGTCAAAATCAAACAAATGACCATACCGAGCATAAAATGTAAATATGAAGGCACCATAAGAAACATAAATTTCTACCTGCTCACGTATTTTTGATTTCCCAAGATTAATACCTTCAAGATCAAGGTTACTTGCCTTATCCGTAGTATTTTTTAGTTCTAGACTAATCATACGAAGAGCCACATTAAGCTTTAGCAAAAAAGCCCCAAGTTCGTCGAATGCGATAATCTTCTTTTCCAAGAGGAACCTTTGGTGTTGTTCCTGATTGCCATTTTTGGCTATTAATACCGTTATGTAAGCAAGTATTATTAAACTAAAAATTGAGACCAGTGTGTTAGTTGTACCTCCAATAAAATCTCCAAACAATGCCCATTCATTTGGATTATTTGATATCAAATTTTCTTTAAAATAAAAAATGTAAGCTGTAAGTGGGATTAAAGAGATTGACAAGGCTAAACAACCAATAGCAATTAGTTTCCAAGAAAGGTTCTTATTATTCATTATTCTGCTTTCAGTCTTTTGATCACAGCTACGCTTAGACCTGTTGTTGTGGCGATTGTTTCGATATCAACGCCTTTTGCTTTAAGAGCTTTGGCTATTTCTCTGGCCTTGACTTGTTTGCCTTTTTCTTCACCTTTTTCTGCTGCCGCTTGTTCATACCTTCTTCTGAGTTCGTAGGCTGGAACGTATTTGGTACTTTTTTCTAGTTCTTCATAAAGTCCAGTATCCTTAAAACTGTAGTAGGTCTTATCGGTAATAATCAGGTGATCTAATACGGGAACGTCCATTATTTTCCCTACCTGGATCAACCGGTCGGTGATGTCTTTGTCGTTTTCGCTGGGTTTAACTTCTCCGCTGGGGTGGTTGTGAACCAGAATGATTTTAACGGCTCTTTTTTGCAAGGGAACACTAAATACTTCCATAGGTTCTACCAAAGTTCTTTTGATCGTTCCCATGCTCACCAATTCAATATTCAGCACCTTATGAGCATTGTCTAAACTAATCGTCCATAGATGTTCCCGGTTCTGATCTATTTTATTTTCCCTGAGCAAAATACGCTGCATGATGCCGTAAATATCATCGGAGCATAAAACTTTGATTTTCTGTGATTCTGTCAACTTAACGTTCATTCTGATTTCGTTTGTAAAGTTATTTTTCTTCTTCTATTTCCAGATAGCCTCTTTTTATGGATTCTAAAACCAACTCAACCATATTTTCTGCATCCCATTTTTCCATAATTATCTTCTTGTAACAACTCACGGTATTGGTGTGTAGGTTCAACAACTTACAGATTTCTTGTTGAGTATAACCTGCTAGCATCAGCTTAAGGACTTGTTTTTGTCGTTTAGGCAGTTGAGCTTCCATTGGCTATTCTAAAAGGGATGGTACTTTTCTATGTCTTCGCTCAGGCTTTCTAAGTCGTTGACTAAATAGGCTTCGGTGGAACTCACATACCGATGGCCAGCCATGTATTGAACTTCTCTTAGGTTGTAGGTTTTGAGCCAATGAGTAATGACACTAGTTCGGATTTGTTTGGCACTGTCTACTTTGGGATTCTGCTTCTTTAAACCCTTCATAAACTTGTACATCACATTGTGGCCGTTGTTGCTTGCTCCGGAACTGGTAAATAGTTTTTCCGATTGTCTGTGTTGAAGCTGGTATTCCATGAGATCGAGGATCTGAACGGATTCTAACTTTAACTCTCGTTCGTTGCTTTTTCTCCCTCCTGCGATGTAGATCTTCCCTTCTCTTAATTTCAAGTCTTTTGCTTCGAGATTAAAGAGTTCTGAAGCATTCAACCCCTGCCAGATCATTAGGCTTAAGATCGCTTTGTTTCGCTTGTTTGTGGGAGTTGTATTGGGGTAATTTTCATAGAGTTGTTCTAGTTCTTGTTTAGTGAGTATGTGGTAGAGTTTCTTTCGTTTGATTCCTTGGATTTTAATTTGACTAGCCGGATTGGGTTGGTTAGATTGGAACATCTCCTTAATAGAGAGATGGTCAAAGTAGTGTTTGAGGCCATTAACAATAAATCCTATAGTCCGCTGACTAGCTGTCTTTTTTCGGATTTGTATGTAGTGTAATACGTCTCTGTTGGTAGTAGCTTCTAGGATTATGTTTTCTTCTTCTGCCCAGGCACTAAAATGATTAGCTGTATTTGCGTAGCTGTTGGCTGTTTTGCTACTGTACCCTTTTTTTAGTAGGTAATCGGTAAAGGCTTTCATAACTCGTCTTCGTGAGGTTGGTGGATTTCGTATTTAGGTATGTTGCTGTAGGGTTGTTCTTGTTCGATTAAATCATGCCTTCTGTTCCCTTCGGCAGATAAATGCGTGTACACCTGAGTAGATTCTAAACTGCTATGTCCTAAAAAACGACTGATATTTTCTAAACTCATTCCGTTGTCTAGCAAATGGGTAGCTATGGAATGCCTGAGTACGTGTGGTCTTACATTCTTTTCTTGTAGGGTTACATGGTTGCTTCTTTGTTGTAATAGTTTTAGACGGTGAGCCATACTTTGGGCATTCATTCTCCTTCCTCGTTGGCTAATAAACAATGCGCTTTCATTTTGATTTTTGATTAGAATGGGTCGCCAATCGTATTGGTAATATTCTAGGTTTTTGAGGCTGATTTTGCTTAATGGTACAAACCGTTCTTTGTAGTTCTTCCCTTTTCTTACATGTAATATTCTTCTATCGTGATTTAGGTCTTCTACGTCTAAACTGGCTGCTTCTGCCCTTCTCAATCCACAACTGTAAAACACGGTAAGCATAGCCACATCTCTATGCGCTGCGGCTTCAAAAAAGCCTGGGTAGCTTCTCGTATTCTTTCCTTCTTCTAGTGGTTGTGCTGCAACGGTAAAGAGTTCTTTGATTTCTTCGGGGGTTAGGTATTCTATGTCTTGGGCATCTCCTTCTTTCCATCTTATGTTTAGGTTGGGAATTTCTACTCTTCCACTCTGCCGGAGGTATTCGGCGAACTTGTAAAGTCCTTGTAAGTGCTTGTTTAAGCTGTTATTACTCAATGCTCCGCCTCTTCTCATATTGGTTCGCATTTTTAGATTCTCGAAGTGGTTTTTAAAATGGTTGGATTCGAGTTGGCTAATATGGGTGCAGCCCTGCTGCTCTAGGTAATGAAAAAATTCATGGATATAATTGGGCAGCTGGTAAATGGTGCTTGGAGCATAACCGAGTATGTCGAGCCATTCTTTAAAGCTATGTTCCAAGTATTGGAAAGATTCGTTTTTGAGAAGAAGGTTTTTCATTCGCTTATATCTTTTAGTGAACTTCTTGAACTAGGCGATTACTGCATTGACTTTCTTACTCTTACGTGGTTCATTTCTGGATTGAACCGGTTTTGAACGTCCAGCCTCTCTTAAGCTTTCCAAGCTTTCGTCTAATGCTGTATTGATTTTCTCTTGAAGTTGCTGGTATTCTTCGTAGCTCGTGATTTGATATTGATAGCCTTGGTTTTTGTTGCCTTTGATTCTTTTCAAGTAGTGGTTATTTACTAAACTTATTGTCCACCGCTTTTGATTACTATCATTGATTCTTAGCTTCTTTCTAATTTCTCGATTGGTAAAGGCTTTCTTATTCTCTACTTCTAAGTAGGCTTTGATTTGTTCTAGGTAATTTCTACAAGCTCCATTGAGTTCATCTGATTTTCTGAGTAGGATTTCTTTCAAGAGTTGGTTAGTTGACTCTATATCTTCAAGAGTTGTTTCAATAAATATTTCTCCAGTTTCTTCATCGGCTTTTTGCTCTCGTTGGAACTGATTGTAGAAGGTTACTACTTCAATAAACTGTAAATAGTGGTTGTTGGTTCTTCTAGGTTTAAAGACTTCTTTAGGGATTTGTAATAATTCTGCAAAAGGGTTCACTACTTTGATTGGCTCTAAGATTCGCTGACAGTTGCGGAGTAATTCTGCTGCTTTTGATTCTTCGTGTTTGTCTATTTTTCCTGCACTCATTTTCCGTTGATATGCCATAACCAACTGGTCTTGTTCTTCGCTTTCATCCAGGTAAATCAAAAAGGATCTATTGGCATTGTCTTCATAAATCTGCTCTTTGGTAGTACAACCTGCTACGCTTACTGGCCCTTCTACTATTAGGTGCATCGTCTTGGTTTCTCCTTTACTGTTCTTATGGGCTACGGTTTTAGATATTCGCTTTTTGCTTTGTAATTCTCTCAAAGGGTAAAGTGCATTGTCTGCTCCGTCCAAGTCTTCAATAAGTATCAATTTGTTTTTGAGTTCTCGTTGCCCGAAGTAGTAAAAGGCGTTTTCTGATAGTGTAGTTATTTCTATTCGATCTTCTTCGGGGATTAGTTCCCCAACCTTTTCTTGTAAATGAGTCTTGCCGGTGCCGCTAGCACCCAAGCTTACAATGTGCAAGGGTTGACTTTGTTTTCTACTGGTGAAGATTAAGTACATCAATAGTCTGTTGCTTTCTTCTCCTATCATTCCACTTTTTCCTATGAGTTGATTGGTTCGTTCTAATAAATTCGATTCTTTCAAAAAGTCTTCTGCGGCTTTTCTCTCCTCGGCTGTGAGTGTTGGTGATTGATACGGTTCGGGTTGACTCTCTTTGATTTGTTGTAATCGGTATTGTTCTAATTGTTCGGTTAGTTCTGATAAACTGGCCGCTAGTACTGTTGTTCCTATTTCTAATTTCTCGGCTGTTTTTCTGATTAGCTTTTCTAGTTGGTTGTCGTTGTAAAGGTCTAGGTTGTGGCGAACTGGTGGTCTTGGTGATTTTTTGAGTTCGATTTTCAATGTGCTTCGCATTCGGTCTAAACCCTCTAATTTGATTCCGCCTAACACAGTCAGTTTTAAGATTTCATTTTGGTAAATCAGGGATTCTGGATTGGTTATGTTGAACTTTTTTACTGCCATGTTGATAATTATTATTTTAAGACCTATTGGTAGCAAATGTAATTTATCAATCTTAAACAACCAAGCCCAATACCATTCAATTAAGACATATTAATCCCCTATTTTTGCAAATACCCTAATTTAATGGTAGTTTCAAAGACTTTTAGGTATGACAATAGGTGAACACATAATGCTTCTTAGGAAAAACAAAAAGCTTTCCCAGGCTGCTTTAGGCAAAGCCGTGGGAACTTCAGGTGATATTATTGGACGCTACGAAAGAGGGATCATTACTCCATCTATTGAAGTGATTATGAAGATTGCGGACGCTCTTGAAGTTTCTATTGATTTTCTGGTGGGTAAAACCTCTTTGGAAATCGACAAACAAACCATGAAACGACTAGAAGACATTTCTAGCCTATCGGTTGAAAACAAAGACTTCGTTCTTAAAATGGTAGATATGGCCATTCAAAACTTTAAAACCAAACAGGCCTATACTTCTTGATATGGAAGATTTTGTTACGTGCCCATACTGCAATGGAAAAGAGGATTTCTCTTCGGCATTTCATGCCCCTGGTGAACTACCCGAAGAAATTGAAACTTGCTTTGCATGCCAGGACGAAGGAGAAGTTGCTAAACAGGATTTTATTCCAATTGCTAAAAGAGATAATGAGGTTATTTGTATGTACCCTTTTGAACTGCCTTCCAAAGAAGGTGATGTGTACATGATGCTGGCTCTTGATCTTTTTCCAGATCATTTATTTCGACTTGGATTAGAAAAAGCTAATGACATTGAACAGATTCTAAAAAACATTAAACTGCTCATTAAACAAACTCAATTTAAACCAACGAAAGAGGATGCAACTTTTACCTTGGTACTTCATAAATACAAAGAGCATAGAAAGGATATTGAAAAACTTATTAAACCTTATGGTGGTCGATTAGTAATTAATGACAGCTTCCTTACTCATTACTTTACTCCAGTTATGATGCACCTAACCAATAGTTTGATACAACGCTCTTAAACACACTTCCTGAAGAATGGCATTGGGGTAAAAAATTAAGCCCCTGAGCTCTCAAGGGCTTATCTTACTTTCTATTTCCTAACCCGTGCCAGCTTGGAAGCTCGCACTAGCGGGGATTTTTTAAGCTAGTTGTATCCTATAAACAAAACTTATTGTAATAAAATAGCCCTTCTTGATTTCCTAAATCCCTTGCAATTTTTAAATTGGCACAGGCTTCTTCAAGATTGTTTAACTCTTCATTTAATAGCCCCATATTTAACCAAACAAAATCATTGTTCGCATTTATTTCGGTTGACCTTTTAAAGTCCTTAAGCGCATCTTCCCTTTGGCCCATATTATAATAAACCAACCCACGGTTATAGAAGGGTATTTCACAAGAAAAACAATATTTCAACGATAAATCGAATTGTTCCAAAGCCAATTCATATTGGTTTAATTCCAAATATATCAATCCCAAATTTGAGTATGGCTCAAATACAGCAGAATCTATCTCAAGTGCTCTTTTAAATCCAATAATGCTTTTTTCGAACTCACCTTTCCCCATATAAATGTTAGCCATATTACTCACTGCTGCAGCATAGTTAGAATCTAGCTCAATAGTTTTATTGTAATAGAAAACTGCGCTATCCTTTGAATTTAAATTATCAAATGCCAATCCTACTTCAAAAAAATATCTTGCTCTTAAACAACCTCTTTTGATGTTGGTTTTATTAAGTTCAAGAACTCCATAATGATCCTGAATTGAGTTTTTTGATATTGCTATCCCAAGCATTGCATCACAATGTCCTGGACTAGCTGCTAAAATTTTATTGAACTCAACTATTGCCTTTTCGTAATCCTCATTTAGCATAAATGATTTCCCTTGGGCAATCTTTTCATCATTAGATAGCTCATCTGTTTTGCAAGAGCCCAGGATAATAAAAATGGAAATACAAACACCAATCAGTAGTTCTTTATTCATTCTAATTTTTTTCGGTTACTGGGCCAAGGAGTTGCATATCGACACCAACTCCAACATTTTTATTCAGCCCTTTTCCAACACTTAATTTATAAAGCGGTCTATGTTCATCTCGTATAACTTGAAACCCATTAACGGTCAAATAAGTCCTTTGACCACCCATTCCTAACAGTGTAGCAGACTCGGTAACTCGCTTGTAATCATTTTTAACCGTCATTTTATTTCCAGTTACAGGATTCGTTGTTGTAACATATTCAGTCCTCGTCTCTACCTTTTTACTATAGCTGAAGAAACCCAAATCTATTTCAGAATCACTATTAACAGTTACACCATTACTACCAAAGCTAGTAGAACCATCAGAATTCACTTTCGCCTCAGGATTTGCCTTTCCAGCTTTTACCTTAACTCCTGCATATGTTGTTGCCGTTAATCCTCCTTTTTGAGCACTAAATGGATCAACATTCTTGGGAATAGTTCCTTCTTCGTTTAGGTTTTTCAGTTGTGCCGGTGGAACAGGAATATCGGTCAAATTATCTTGGGCCAAGGTAACTTTCTTTTTTTCCGTATCTACTTTAGCACCCTTACCAGCTTCTTTAAATTCTAACCCTTCTAATTCAACTCCATCAATAACTCTATTTTCGCTAAATGCATAGGGTGAGTTATGAGGATACTCAGGAGCAAGCGGATCTATACTTAAGAACCTTCCAATTCTAGGATCATGCATTCTGAATTTGTAGTTTACAGAGTTTCCTGTACCTTTAAACTCATCATCATGCTCTTGGCCCTGGAAACCATATCGGTAACCATCTGAACTTCCATTCCTCCCTGGTTGAACCATGCCGAATGGATAATAATCGTTATAGGAATCTACACACGCATAGGTGGGATCGGTATTATCAACTTTTGCTACGGTAAATTGCATGACTTTAAACGCTTCACCACCTCCGGTACAGGTTCCGTTTTCTATTTCTACGGTCAATTGTGTCCCGGATGCGGTTATGCCAAATTTAAAGAATTTATCCGTGCCGGTGGTAGTGGTATATATAACCGTAGCTCCATCTTTTACATTAATGGTAAAATCGTTACAAGACAAGGCTTCCAGGGCTATTGTAATTTCATAGCTGGTACTTGCCGTAGTAGTAAAACTACGAGCTACTTTTAATGCCGCAGTAGTGGAGGTAAGGTGTTTAAACACCCGGAGCGAAGTACCGGTATGCCAATTATCTCCATTGGTGGTAGTCCATAAATTGGTTTCTAGGGGTACCAATTTATGGAAATCGTCGTCTACTTCTACGGTAGTATTTACCGCCAATCCCCTTCTGTCGGTAACCACTTCGAGTACGTTGCCCAGGTGGTTTGTCATTTCAAAATACTTACGTCCCTTAGTAAATTTCGCTTTGTTAATAAAGCTATTGGACGGAACTGCGTAACTTGAAAGGAGCGTGTTGTTCACGTAGGAGTCAAGAATGTATAAGGTAGCAGTATTTACCTTAAACAACGATTGAATATAAAGGGTATAGTTGCCTCCTCCATTATCAACCACATAGGCCCTGTATTTAACACTGTTTGCATTTATCTGATCTGCCAAATACTGAAAGTAATCCAACATATTACTGCTTCCTACACAGGATGGTGCGGGATCGTCGGGAAACAAAGGCTCACCATTCATGGTTATGTGAAAGGACTCTCCAACCAATAAGTTCGTCAAATCGTTAATTATAGGATTCATTGGGCTTGAAGTAAGCGTAAACAGCATATACCTTCCCTTGTGTTTTTGATTGACCGAGTAGGTAGTGTTCTCCCAATCAATTTCTCCCCCTGAAGATTCAATGTAGGGGTCGAGCAGCATTTCCGCCACCATTAAGTTTGGTTTTTCTATCGCCAGTCGTTTGCTGCCGTAGAGGTGATGTTCGGCCAGGGTAAGCTGCAACGATTTATTCCCTCCTCCGTTTACCAGGGTACCGGGGTTCATTATAGCCTCATTCGGATCGCTTACGTAGGTAACCAAACTAACGTCGTTTAAATCAGTTTGCGGATCGTAGGCAAATACCTTAATACATGGCCCTACCGCAACTGCATAAAAATTGGGTGTAGTAGTTGCCAGGTTTATTTGATTCGCCAAATGATAAGCCGCATCACTTGCCGAAGCATAGCTCGAATAATCGGTGGCCGGGCCCGAAATGGAGGTAGCCGGATCTTCGAACATAACGTAGGTAAACATAAGGCTGTTGTCGTCGAGGCAAAACAGCTTGTAGGTCTCCAACTCGGGGTCGGCGGCTTTTACATTGTAAACAGCTATGGGGTTACCCGAGTGGTCCCGCACGTAGTAGGTTTTTTCCCAATGCAATTCGTTTAATAAGCTGCCCAGTCTTTTGGGTTTTGCCACCTTACTTACCCGCTGATCATCAGGGCTATAAGTAAAATCCAAATCGTACTTGTTACTGGCAGATTTTCGTGTTATTGCTTTTACCTTAGAACGCGAAGTCCATTCAATTTCACCATTTCCGGAAGCAGGAATGGCCAAGCCTATATCTTCCGATACATCGGCTATTAGCCTTCCAATGTCATCGTATTGATAATTATTGCCTGCCTGGGACTCTAGATCCACTCCCCAACCGGAACCTGAAGCACCATCAATTACGCCATCCAGTTGGTTGGTTGTCAGTGATTTTGGAATATAAGCCAGTTGATCCATTAAAAGGGTAGTCCCCGACAAGGTGTATGCATTACGATTGAGGGTGAGTAAGTTTCCATTGGGGTCGTAACTGTATGTGGTATTGTAATCGGTTACCGCAGGTGTAGCCGCGAAGGTATTGTTGGTTTCAATAGTACTGCCGGTAAAGTTATTGGAAGCCGTAATGCGGTTGAGCTGATCGTATCGGTATTCCCTACCATAAATGGGTAAGGCATTATTGAAATTATCCGTCAACGCCACTTCCATGTGGCTGATGTTGCCGTTGTACAAATCGCGAATGGCCGTTTTATAGCTGGACCCAGTGGGGACTTCCGCTAAGAAATTTTGAGCGGTACTGAAATTTTCTATGGAACTGTAATCGGCTTCGTGGTATCCCAGGCTAAAACCAAAGGCATCGTGCCCTACGTGGCGGTGCAAATCGTTTTCATTTAGCAAATACCCGTCTCCGGTATTAGCATCCTGCCCAATGTCGCGGGTTCGGTTCATGGTGGTGCTGTTTACCCCTTTCAACCATCCCTGCAGGGTGTAGGCATAGTCTACTCCCTGGTACTTGTCCTGCCCTACTTCGGTACGTGCGAGTGGTCCGTGAGCCATATACTTGTAGTCGGCTTCTTTTTCCCATATTTCGCCATCGTTGCTTACCAGCACTTCGTTGAGGCGGTTGTCGGCATCGTAACTGTAGCGGTGGTAGAGCTGATCGGCCTCTCCCTGCTGATACACCATTTCGCTTACCTGACCGGCAACGAGGTCGTAACTGTATTTCATTATTTTTTTATCGTGCTCAAAACGCTTGAGATCGGCATTGTCCTGAATCAGGTATTTTACATTGCCATGATCGTCGTAGCTATAGTGGGTTGCCGTGGTGTATTGATTATAATCTACACGTTGTTGTGCACTTTCATAGGCGTATACATCCTGGTAAATTACCGATGCCACTCTACTCCTTAAGTTTTCCTGTACAAAATCGTGGTATTCGGGGTTTTCAAACTTATCTAATGCTGCGTCCAGGTCAATGGCCACCTGCCCATGTGCAAAATCATAGATGGTATGTACCACCTCGGTTCTACATTTAGCCGTACAAGCGGGTGTTGGGCTAGCATCGTACAAGGGGGTTAAGAAGGAACTTAAGGTATTGGGGTTTTGAGCCATATCGTCGTCTATAGCCGTCAATTCCACAGTTGGATTACTGGCGTCCACATTGGTCATTATGCCGGATTCTACAATGCGGTTTTCCACATCATAAAGGGTATAAGCATATTGAAAATCCTTTTTCTGCTGCTTGTTCTGCGAGAGTACAATACGTCCGAACTCGTCGTACCAAAATTGAGTTTCACCACCATCGGGGGTTTCACTATAAGTCATTTCATTGAGGGTGTTGTACTCGTAGTAGGTATTGTAAGTATGATTTGCCGGGTTTGCCGGATCTACTCCCTTTGGCGGTACGGTACGAACCAGGTTGTCGGCCAGGTCGTAGTAATACAAGGTAGCGCTATAGCTTTGGTCGTTGTATTCCATTGGAAAATTTTCGTTATTTAAAATACCGCAATGGGTTCTATATTCCTCTTCAAATTTGACCAACTCAACACTTAACCATTGATCAAAATCACGCTCCGCTTTGTTTCGTGCAATGGCAGCGAGGGTTCGGTTACCGCATTTATCGAGGTAAGACTTGGTTTCCCAGCCCCCAGTACACAACTGAGGTTTATTGTTGGTCGACATTTTTTCGTAAATGGGAAAGCAGGAAGTTCCGTAAATGTATTCGGTAGCTCCTGAAATGGTTTTAGCAGTCAAGCGAAATTTATAAACCGTACTGCCGGCAGTAGTTGACTGCAAGTCAGCTTCTATTTGAACAAACTTGGTAATGGTGTTGTAATCGAATGAGGTTACGGGATCGTCTAAATGAATGTTGCAAGAATAGGTGTAGGAACCTGTCAGCCCTTTATCATTTAAATCCATTTCGAGGTAATTGGTACCCCGGGTAGTTGAAAACTCTATAAGCTTGTTGACATCGGGATCAGGTTTAAACTGAAACAAGGTACCGTAATAAAAATCATTGGAAATATCAATGTCGATGGACGAGGTGGTGGTATTTGTAAAATCGCCAAACCAGATCTGTTGGTTTAAAAACTTAAGCAGGTCGGCTGCTTCATCGGTTACTCCAATATTAACCACTCGGCTATTAGCACTATACAGGTCACAATCGGCATTTAGCTGCTGGTACTCCAATACGGTTAATTCCAGTTTCAGTTTTTCGTTTAAAAACTGTTGTACCACAGTCCAGTAGTTGGATGAGCTTGCACTCAGCCAGGGAAATCGTTCCTGAAACGAAAGGTCGCTTCCGTTTGCCGGAGTATTGGTCAATTCATAATCTAACACATCGCAGCCTATACAGGAACTGCATTGTAAAAAGTCGGGCACAATTACTTTTAGATCGGCTAGGTCTTGCTCGCGTGTTGCGTTCCAGTTGGAAGGCAAAACGTAGCTCCCTCCCGATTTTTCATAGGCCTCTTCACAGTCGCACAATTTACCAGGCACATCATCTACTTCAAAACCCAGGACATACTGAAAATATTCGTATTCGTATTCAACACCCAATGGGAGCGAACTGGTTCCCGTTAGCGTTACATAATCGTCGTGGGTTTCTTTAATTAAATCGCACCCGCATTTATCGAGGTAGGTATAATTACTTACCGGATGTGCAAAAGTGAAGTTTTTCAAAATGTATACGTTGCATATATCGTCTTCCCAGTTGGCACCCTGGCTTAAGGTTACGTAATAGTCCATCACTTCCTGAAAGGTATAAAAGGTGTTGCCCCCATAAGTAATACCATCCGGGCAATCCTGAGCCCCCATAGGTACATATCCGCTGCTACAAGCACATTTTACAATTTCCTTAAATGCATTTATAATGTGCGCCCGGTTCGGGTCGGTGGCCAATAGCGAACAACTGTCCAACAGATCGTTCCATTCGCCAATCACATAAGCTGCCTTGGTGTCGTCCACCAAATCGGCGCAGGTAAATTTTGTTCCCACCAGGGTATTGCTGTTATTGATAATAGCAGTAGGGTCGGAAGTATATAAGTTCGGAAGTTCCAACCCAAACAGGTCATTAAAATTAGGAAATACACGGGTTTTACCGTTAGCAATCACCGGTCGACAATAGTCGTCTCGCAATTGAAACTCAATTTCATTCCTCTTGTGCAAATACAGTGAACGAAAGGCCATCCAATAGCGATCCTTATCACAATCCAGGTCATCCAGGTCTATAACATCGGTCGACACGCTTAAATTTCTTCCTAAAAGGAAATTATTGATATCGTTCCAGTCAGTAAGGTCAATGTCCCAGGCATTGGCCAAAATAAGAGCTACTGCCCAAATATTATAATCTATCTGTGGGTTTACCGTGGTGTTGGAATACATAAACTCAGTGTTTAGTATAAACCCATGCATATCGTTGAAGTAAAAATCACCTCTTCCCACTGTGGGCCAAGGACCATAGGAAAAATAAAGATCAAGTTTTGATGTTCCTGCGCCTGAAGGAAGTGTAACCGGAAAATTGGAAAGTGTAGAAAGGTTATGCCCTAAAGGATTAAACAAGCCCAATGCTACAGCTTCTTCAAATGTACTGGCCGAAAGCATTAAATCTTTAAAATAGCCCTCTTGCTGTTCATCAGAATTACAGTTAATCGCTGTTGTTTCATCTGGCATTTGATGGCATTCACAATACAAATCCAAACAATTGTATTCGGGATGGTACTGTAAAAACTGATCGGTCCAGGGTATGGCATATTTTGAATTAAACAGGTTAACGTATTGTTCAATGGTAGTCACCGTAACGTTGTAACCATCAACATCGGTATAACTAAAGGATCCGCTGGAAAAATCGGCAATGTTGGAACCCGACCCATATAAAATGGAATTTTGGTCGGTACAGGAATACACTCCATCTTTATCTACTTCATAAGTGGCATATTGGCCACCAGGGTAAAAATCCTTGCGCAGCAAATCTTTGTAATATTCGCAATGCGAAATTTTACCGCAATCTTTGATGCAGTTCTTCTTTTCAATGGCATAATCAGCTGCCGTTAGAGTAGAACTCGGATTGGCCAACAAGTATGCCGCGTAGTCTTCCTCCCACACCAACTCACACTCTACCGTACAAGGGTCTTTAAGGCATTGGTCTTGTTCAAAATTGGGAATAAAACTACGTATCGTTTCCGGGCACGAATTCTTAGAGAACGTATTCAAGTGTTGTTTTACCGCATCGGTGTTTATTTTCATTTTCTTAATTATCCGAACCGATCCATCGGTAAGCGCTGTATACGTATGAGGACCTGTGGAATAACTAAACCCACTCCCTGGACAAGCAGCAGTTGCTGCTGTTCCCAATTTTTGGGTTTGATCAATAAAAAGATAAGTGGTACAGCCGTCTATGCTTTTGTATTCAATATAAATTTCTAAATCGTAAACACAGGAATAGCACAAATTACATTTTGAAAAATCGTTTACATCAAAATCGTAGCTCACCGAGATGGCTCCTGCTGAAACAGGAATAGTAGCTTTAACCTCAAGCGGTTTGTCGTTTACCCTATAATCGGTAAGTTGCTTATTGATAAGGGTTGGGCCGGTATAATTGGGCAACTGATCCAGATTGGAGGGCGTGGTCCCTGTTAAGCGGCTTACGTTTATGTTTCCATTCACGTCGTAAACTGTAACGGTTGTTTGTTTATTGGCATCGGTAGTACTTACCTGCTTGTAACTGGTGGTAATATCGGCCCGGTTGCCGGCATCAAAAAAGGTGGACAAAATATCAGAACTGGCATCAGTGTAGTTGTAGAACGTCTCATGATCGCTACCCAATTGATAGGTTTCCCCTACTCCACCTTGTCTAAAAAGCCTTCCGGTGTTGTCGGGCATATACTCCACTCTACTATATGTATACCCATTGCCATCGGGGACAAATGCCTGTGCTCCATCCTTATCGGCATTGGATGAAGAATAGTAGTTTGCAGATCCTTTGGAATTGACCGCATCCAGTTGAACCAGATTAAGGGTACATTTAGGTGATCGCTTGGTATCTGTATCAAAATCTGTATTTGAAAGAGGGTTGCCCGTACTTGAAACCTTGCTTAAATCGCTTACGTAGTTAAAGTTTTCTTTACCATTTACGGGTGCTGGCATTACGGTTATTGCGGGGCGACCATTGTGATCATAAACACTGGCTCCAACCATTACCTCATTGTGAGTATGATTTGAAGCCTGCTCCTGCCTTACTTTACCCGTTCCATCGAGGTATTGCATGGCACTTACCTGCTTGCCCTGGTCCATAAACTGGTTATAAAACAACCAGTTGGATGTTTGCCCTTGAGGGGTAATGTCTTGTCCCGTACCGAGGTCATTGATTTTAATTATACAATTGTTTGTAAAGTCGTTACTGGCAAGCAGGTCACCAGAAGCATATCCGCTACCTCCATTGTAGGTAGTCCACCTTCCTTCAATGTCTGTTTGGTAGTTATCCGAATTGTCATTGGTGCGCCCAATGGGTCTAAGGCGATACAGTAAATATCCTTTATCGTATACAATGGGAATCGAATACTGGGTTTCGGAAATTCGAACACGCGTTGCCCGGTTATCAAAGTCATAGTTTAAGCTGGTTGGCGCTACTTGGTGGTAATCACTAACAAAGGTCCATTCCAAATCGTAAGCCACTGCTCCCAAAACGTGTTCCCAGTGAACATCCAACTCCCTGTCGGTAAATCTATGATCGAAAAATGTGCCCAGCGATCCAACCACCGGAAATCCTGTATAGTCAAAGGCATAGAATCGATCTATATCGAATCCAACCTCCAGGTATGCATTCTGCATCAAATTCAACTGTCCATTTCCTGTTTCAGTAATGCTAACTATTTCGGTCTCTATTTTTAATGCATCATTAAAAATATAAAGGTCCATATCGGAATAGGTGGTTCCGCAATTGCCGTCGTAAATCACTTCCAGAATAACATTGTCGGGATATTGTTGGGTAAATGTTTCGTCCCAGTAAGTTATTTTAAGTTCAACCTGCAAGGTGTAAACTCCATAAAAATTCCAGGGCTTTGACCGGTCAAACGCCAGGGTAACGGTGTTCTTAATATCCTTATGAATAAAACTATTGTCCCACTTATTGGCCCCCGATTGATTCAATTCCATGAAATTGAACTTATTATCAATGATGGTATTTTTCTTGCCCACGGAAAAATCGCTACCAAGAATTCGATGATTTACCTTCTCGTTGATTCCATATCCATTCATGGAATACATGGAAACTATTATAAGGGCGAGAAAAAGTTTCTGGAGTTTAAAGAATTTCATTTTCGTCGTGTTAAAGATTATTTTAGATAATTAAGTAATTGGTATTCGCGGTATTTGTTGGTTAACTGAATACCGTTACCGTTTTGAACATAAACCGAGTTTAAAATGGCCTCAATTTTATATTGGGGTTTGGCGTAACTTACTTTATAGAATTTAATTTTTCCGTAAACCTCATGTTCTTTGCCATTTACAAAGGCGTTGTTTCTGTTTTTTATCTCAATTTGAGTTAGCTTTTTCGCCTTCGAATCCACCTGAATTATTGCTTTTTCGAATCGGGCATTGTCTGGGTAATCAATCTTGTAGCTTCGAATTGGGCCTGTAGAATTATTACTTACTGAAACGCCAGGAAAGGAATTAAATAAGGAATCCATTGGCAGTTGGTGTTTGCTGGCATCTAATTCTCCCATAGCCGGGTACAAACTCACCGTTTTGTGTTCGTGGTTTATTCTTAGCACCACATGACTGGAAACAATAGATTCCTCTTGTTCGCTCTTTAGCCAAACATAGTTGGGCGTACGTACATAGCTGGTCTTCCTTTGCTCGTACGATTTGGGCAATCGATCCAAATGAATGCTGTATTCGAGCTCCATTTGCAGGTAGCTGGACACATTCATTTTTTGATAAACCTCTTGCAATAAAGAGGGATGAGGGTGATTTCCTGCATACAATGATGCAGTTGTAAAAATTAAAACGATAAGGTTCAACATTCTTTTCATGGTCTAATTCGATTTAACAATGGATTGATGCGATTCCGAAACCGAAATGGTTCCCTTCTGAGTTTCTCTTCGTATGTGGGTCATTTGACCTTCGTCGTCAAACTGGTACATAATGGCGTAGTTATTCTCATCCAGTTCAGCCACTTTTCTCAGGTTAACTGGGTCATAAACTGAAGCGGTCATATTAGCGGCCCAGGGTTGAATTCGCAGGTCGTCGATATAAATATTGGACGTTCCGTTATTCTTAAAAATAACCTGAATGTAATTCTCTGCACAACCTGCTGATTTGTCCATGTAAAAACGCAGATCAAACTTTTGCCAACCGTCTATTATTTTCGATCGGGTTATTTCTTTTTTTACTGCAGCATTACAACCAGAACAGTTGCCGATATCAATATCAAAATCGGAATAGGTGGTCACCAGCTTACCAGTACCAGTATTATAAGGTTCATCGCTTTGCTTTACCCACACACTTATGAGGTAAGATTTATCCGATGAAGGGTACACCGTTGGGCTAAAACGAGTTCGGTTTCGCCAATCGTAGTATTGGTATGCCTTAAATAAAACACATCCTGGCGATCCTGGTGCGGTAATGTTTATTATCTTACCATTTACCGCTACATCCGTTGGATCCCAGACCAACTCCGGAGTGTTTAAGGTTTGTTCAACTTTTTCCGTACCTCCAGCAGTTAGTTTAAAACTATGCTTTCCTGTATGCGCATATTCGTCCGTCACCTTCGACCGGGTCATATCGAAATGAATATCCTTACAATCGGCGCAACTTTTAACCAGTTGTCCTCCAACCGAAATTTGGTTGGAAAAGAGCGTTTCCTTATCCTCAAAATTTTCGGATACGATTTCTCCCTGCCGTGCATTAGTAGCTTTTGCTTTGATCAAGGTATTGTTATATCCGGCTAAATTGGACGAATAGGTTTGGGTATGGTCTACTACCTCTTCCGGGACTCCCTCAGGAGAATAGGAAGTTACTTCAGACGTAGTTATCCATTTGCAGCCCGGTAAATTGCACGACGACAGTGGACCAAAACTTCTTCCGTGTAACAAGGGAGTTGAGTTATAAAGGAAGAAGGGATCCATGCTGTATTTACCCTGATCATCAACTGGAATAAAGTTATGTGCAGCCGTTTTGGTATTCTGATTCCTTACTCCAAAATACTGGTGAGTCCTCATTGGACGCCAGTTCCCCAAAACACCCTTTATGTAGGGATTAACTATACTTCCATCGTATAGGGAAGTAGTGCAGGAAGAGGTAACGGTGGGTACACAAGTTACGTTGTTATCTCCAGGCAACCCGTATCCCCTCCAGTTTTCACTGTATTCCTGTGCTGAACTTTGCAGAACACCTGCATAGGCAGCATTGGATGCATTATAAATGGTATTTCCATGAGTGGGAGCGTTATCTTTAATCGAAAACCCACCCAAATTGGCGCTTAAATGATTTCTCCTGCCCGACCTTACAATCTTAAATTCTCGTATTTTCTGCTGGTCAACAATGATGGCACCGGTACGATCGACCAGGTAAAGTCGTTCACAGGCTGCCCCTGGTAACTCGTTATAACCCAACATAACCCAATATCGTTTAGTATCCCAGGTCCATACTCCTGCCAATTCATTTTTTATAATTACCTCATCTCCCGGAAAGAAAATACCGCTTGCGGCCGATGTTATTAATCCGTTTACGTCTACAAATTCATTTAATGAATGCTCTGTAAGTACCACACAGTTGTTATCCGATGCAGTTCCCATGCCTTCATAAACCCAGTGTGATGGATAGTTGAAATCGTAGACCGGATCCAGGTATCGGTTCGTCCTGGTTTTTAGAATCGGAGCACCCGTTCTTTGATCCAGATAAGCATTGTTTACTACTTTGAGGTAATTCTCGTTTCGGGTTTGAACCGATTTAAGAATTCCATAGCGCATGATCACCTTATTGATGGTAGCACTTTTGAAATAACGTTCGTCCTTATTTTGGAAGAGAAAAAGAGAAAAGGTAGGAACCACGTATCCACTTACTGTACTAACATCCACATTGGTTTTAACGGGTTTGGTTTCGGTTAAACTATGACTAAAACGCGAATCCAATACCACATCTACATCTTTCCCGTAGTGCTTGTTAAGCGTAGTATTGTCAACCACATTTCCTTGTTCGTCTATGGCCGGAAATTGATTATCCAATTCCCGAATGTCCTCACTATAGTTGTATTGTTCCTGAGAAATCAATGTTTCCTGGCCAAATAAATCCATTCCATATTCGGACTCGCTTTTCATTTTACCATGCATGTCATTCAGCTCCAGTATAAATCCCTGGCTGGCCTCCATGGAGTAGGTACTATTGGACTCAAACATCGACTGCAACAATTTTGGTTTTTCTTCAATCTTTTTAGGCTCCGTCCTACTATGTCGAATCGGGAAATCCTTAGCCGTATAAAACTCGCTTACGGTATAACCAACCGTATTTTTGGTTACACCGGTATAGTCAAGAGGCATACTCTTCACTCTTGAATAGACCACAGATGCACCTGGATATAAAAAATCTGCAAAGGGCTCCTCCATATAGAGGTAATCGTTGTTGGTATAGCTCCTTTTTACCGTATACTTTTCGGGTTGTCTTAATGGGTTTTCCTCACCACCGGCCTGGGGTTCGTTACAAGAAACTCCGCTGGTTCCACCACCTTCAAGCTCGTATTCGAATTGCTGACCGGTAACTATTTCATCTTCACCACCGGCACTCCATCCGTCTTCCACCGTAATTTTCTTTACCCGGTGCCCACCACCAATTTTATCACCGGGATGATTTAAACGAACAAAGGAACGTAGCACGTCAACCTCTTCAGCTACTCCATCTTTGGCCCAAACGTAATTCTGTCCCTTAAAAATAGCTTTGGTATCCGATGCCAGTTGTTTAAAATAACCCGCTGTTTGCTGGCTAAACCCTGATGCACCGATATTGGCCCTCATATAAAAATTCAGAAATGCGCTAGCATACTGGAAAGCAGCAATGGCTATTGGGTTTAACCGGGAACCCTTTTCCTTCTTTAAATGCAAATCCTGCATTTTTACAATCACATGATGATCCGATGTGGTACCAATCCGTTCTACAGCCATATCATTCTTATCTATATCGGCGTATCCCGTAACAAAATCATAGGACTCGTTGTTTTCCCGCAGCATTTTTAAAAAGACTTTAAAAAACAGGTGTTTCACTTCTCCGAAATAGATCTCCTGAACGTATTTTTTCTTTTCAGGGGCGGTGGTCAATGCAGTTAATGCAGCATCATCGGGCAAGAAAATAACGATATAGCTATTGTTGTCCAAAGAACTTCTGTCGTATAAGGTAGATTCGGTACTGGTCCCAACGTTGCGTCTAAATCCATCGACCTCAAACATTTTCATTGTCCTCCTGTTTTGAACATAGGAGTAGCGATCTGCCTCATAATCAATTTTCATAATACTGCCACTGGGCATAGCAATGGAAGTCATATTCCACGCCCTGGCTGCTTCGTCTGCGGTTACCGGGTTTTGATCCGCATAGGTATATTCGAAGTTTGCCAATGGATTCCCATTCTTTCCATTGTAAACATCGGTACCCGTACCCGTAACTGCTGCTTGTTTCTTATAATTCCCCCATCGGTCGATTTCCTCAACCTTATAATCCGGGTTAATTACGGTAGGGGTCGAAGCATTATCGCTTCCATATTCAAATTCGTAAGGACTGTACTTACTTCTTTCCGTTGAATTACCGTAGGTGTAATAAACCTTTTTTAGGGTCAGCTTTCCTTTGTTCCAGTTTCTATTGTTTTGTTGACCGGGATCGTCATCATAATTCGGATCAATCAAACTGGCTCCTGAATTATTGTGAACACCTCCGCACAACGAATAATCGTATTCAAAATGAACACTCTTTATGGGCACCGGAGTACCCGAAGTTGCCGTATTGATCTTATCCTGGCGGGTATACAGATCGATCCGGTCCAGTTTCTTTATGGCCATTCCCAGGTTTGTTTTGGTTCCTCCATCTTCTCCCGGAACTCCATATCCGTCCAGGCGATCGCTCAATGTAAATTCTGCTACGTAGTTTTTAGTTTCAATGGAATGCAACACCCATATTTCCTTCTCTCCGTAGATATACGACCCCATGTCGTCATCCTTATTGAAATAGGACAGTGGATTATACTTGGCTGTATTTTCCAGAAAGGGGTCCCTCCACTTAAAGTTGGTTTCCAGTTTGGTGTAGTTAAATTTGGTGTATTTTCCCAAATCATCAGGGCTCGGTCCATCTCCAGTAATGTCAACGTAGTCGGGAGATAGCATTGCGGTCAATAAATATGAGGTAGCATGGGCAGGAACCTCTTTGGAGTCAAAAGAATTACTCATTCCAATAGAATTGCCTGTTGTATTATCGGCTC
>CEQS01074062.1_pt1 | contig 26338 bp, 20 predicted proteins | sample 530981 | NCBI WGS metagenome assembly CEQS01 (sample SAMEA2621176, study PRJEB7988) | marine metagenome | biome: marine biome (ENVO:00000447); feature: mesopelagic zone (ENVO:00000213); material: "saline water (ENVO:00002010), including plankton (ENVO:xxxxxxxx)" | depth 800 m
CAAAAAGGGCGTGCAGACACCAGGACCCATACTTCCCCGATTGCGCGTCAACCGGGAACTAATTTTAAAATGTGGACCAATGACTCCCGGGTATTGGGCGCCATACTCAACAATGGAGAAATCCAGTTTGTTGGAAACTCCATAGATACAACCAATGGCAATAGCGCTATTTTTCATGGCTTTGTCAAAAACCTGGGTGGTCCTATTGACGTAAAGATCAACATCCTAAGTAGTCCCACTTTCGACATTGGATTCCCTAATATTTCTTTTACAGGTTTCGACAAAACGGATCAGAATGCATTGATCGGATTTAATCATACAGGCCCCAATGACGCTCCTGGTATTTCGGCCATGTATTACGATGGTAAGGGGAATTACTCTTCCATAGTAAAATTGGTTGAGGGTAAGTCATTTGTAAGAGCAGGCCTTAACAATGGTGCAATTCGGTGGGGTGACTACCTGGGCATGCAGCGGGTTTACGACGAAAAGAACACAGCATGGATTGCAGGCTATTACGGAAAATCGAATAATGATCCAGGAGTTTATGTAGCCAAGGTTCAGGCGCCCAATTTTGGAACATCGGTGCAGGACAACAACAACAAGAAATTTAGGGCTACTACCTTCCCTAACCCATCTTCTACCCATGTAAGCGTTGAGTTTAGTTTGGATGGGGATATGTATGTAGAATTTGATCTATACAATGCCGGTGGTCAGTTGGTTGATCAAATTTTACGTAAAACTGCAACACAGGGAAGAAATGAACTTTCGTTTGATGTAGTTCACCTAAAACCTGGAGTATACTACGTTAAAATTGTAGGTGATGGGGTTTTGCTTTCTACGGAGAAAGTGATTGTTGAGTAAAACACCAGACGACATGCTTGAATCTCTCGTCGATTCAATGAGATTCCTGCCTTCGCAGGAATGACGATACGAAGTAGGAATGACAATCAGGGATATAAATCAATTAGTATTTCGTCATTCCGTAAACGTAATCGAACCAGGGCTCGAAGAGACTTGTGTGAGATAGTTATACGGAATCTCCACACGGGTTTATTGAGATTGGCTATGCAAAGCTCCTTCGTCGGTTCCTGCCTTCGCGGGAATGACGACCGAAATGGGAACGTCGATTGAAAGCTGGAACGCCGAAGTATTATTAAAAGAAGAATCCATCTGTTAAAAATGCTTGTAGACAATACCTATTTCTACTTCAAAGGGTGATTGTAGAATAAGACTTATTAGGTTTGGCATTGTTTTTATATGATGCGAACCCGGTTATTTAAAATTCTTACAACGTTAAAATCTAAATTCTCATGAGAACTGCACTAATCCTTAGTATTCTATTATCTGTTTATTTAAGTAGTACTGCCCAAGACAAAGAAGTTCAGGTTGATTCTAAAATTGAACACGTTACGGTTTTCCTCTCGGGTGCGCAGGTAGAACGCTCTGCAAAAAAGACCTTGCGTAAAGGTGTTTACCACCTCAATTTTAACGGCCTGTCCAATAACATCAACCCCAACAGTGTACAGGTGGGTGGCAATGGAGATTTTACCATTCTATCGGTTTCAAGCCGAAAGAATTATTTCAACCCGGTAAAAGATTCGCCGAAATACAAAAGCCTGAAAGATTCCCTGGAAGTTGCTCAAAATGAATTGTGGTACCAGCAAGAAATGAAAAGGGTGTACCAGGAGGAGCAGAAAATGATTTTGGCCAACAAACAGGTTGGTGCTGGTACTCAAACAGGATTCGATATCAAGGACGTTCAAGACCTGGCCAATTTGTACCGCTCTCGCCTATCGGAGATTATGAAACTAATTATCGGGGTTAGTAAAAAGGAAACCGAATTGCAGGAATCGATTCGATTGATCCAAAACCAGATGAATCAATTGGCAGCTAAAAATATGTATACATCGGAAGTGCTGGTAGAAGTTGCAGTAGACCAAACTATCCCTTCGAGCTTTGAACTGAAGTATATGGTGCACGGTGCCAGTTGGTCACCCAACTACGACATAAGAGCCAACGGTGTGGACAAACCCCTCGAACTGGTTTATAACGCCCAGGTAGTACAAAATACCGGTATAGACTGGAAGGGTGTCGATTTAAGCCTTTCGACTAACAACCCGCATGTATCTCCCATTAAACCGGACCTAACCCCCTGGAGGTTGGGATTTATTACGGTTCGTAATTACGGTTCCGTTGGTGGAAAATATGATATGTATTCCAACCGAAAAACTGAATATAACAAAGCAGGTGCTGATCTTGCGGAAGATAAGGTTATGAAGAAGGTTGATTTTGCAAAGGCAAAACCGATTTCAGCAGCCATTTCCGAATCGGACCTCAACTTCTCGTTTGAGATTCCTATCCCCTACAACATTCCTTCTGATGGTAATGAACACAAGGTGAATATGAAAAACCTGGATATGAAGGCCAATTTCAATTACTATACGGTACCTAAGAAAAAGCAGGATGCCTACCTAGTGGCTTCGGTTTCGGAATGGGAGCAACTGCAGTTAATGTCGGGTAGCGCCAATATCTACCTCGACGGCACCTTTGTAGGTAAGAGTTTTATCAATGCCAAAAGCACGGAAGACACGCTTAATATTTCCCTGGGAGTGGATAAACAAATCGTAGTATCCCGTAAGCGAATTGAAGACTTTTGTAAAAGCAGTTCCATTGGCTCCAAAAAGACGGAAACCATTGGCCTGGAAGTGATGGTAAAGAACACCAAAATGACTGCGGTTAAGCTAGTGGTTGAAGAACAAATCCCCATTTCGAGTAATAAGGAGATTGTGGTGGAACTGGAAGAATCTTCCGGCGCGGAATATGATGAAAAAACCGGATTTTTAACCTGGCCGTTAGAACTTGGTCCTGGTGAGAGCAAGAAGGTGGTGTTTAAGTATTCGGTAAAATTTCCAAAGGATAAGGCGGTGAATTTGTAGGAGAATACCATTTTATTGGTTATTCGCTTGGATTACAAACCGAACTTGCGTGCTACATTGTTTCTGGGATTTAGTATAGCACCATTAAAAATAAGTAGTGCTACGCTAATTTTTTTTTAGACCTGCTACAGGGAAAAATAAAAAGCAGTGCTACGGTTTTTTTAGAAACGGGTGTAGCATCTTATAAGAGGTGGTGCTACGGGTTTGAATTTTTGAAAGGGTTGCTACACTTTTTTCGCAATGAAGTGTAGCAGGGTGGAAAAATAGTGGTGAGGTTTAATTTTTATTGGGACATTACGCGTTAAAAAATGGAGCCTTTCGGTTTGCAATTGGTTAAACTTTAAGCTTACCAATTCTCAAGAATTAGCTCCATGTATTAACGAAAGCTCTGCTCTACTCCCATTTTTCTAATGCGATCTAGCCAATCATAGATCATTGTACTATTGTATAGCTGTTCTCCTTCTTCATCGGTTTCCTTATCTAGTGCTTTATATAACAATGCGTACTCGTTTTCCAAACTAGTTCCAAAAATCCCTTGATCATCCGTATTTATTGATACAGATAGCTGAGGACAATTCTCGATTTCTTCACTATTATGGGTCAATCCTAAATTATAAAATCGCTTAATGGGATGCTTTGGAAACCATTTTAGCACTGTTAAAATTGACTTTTAAGGTTCCGCACTGATTGTTCAGTATCTGAATCGGCTCAGCACGAGTTACCAGGCTCATTCTACCATTTAACGAGTCGAACTCATAGTTGTGCCACGAAATTAGCTTAGGGATTGTTCTATTGGGCCATTGCGTTGCAAAAGCACTCGAAGAAAACTTGGCATCACCATAGGTTTTTACAATGCCATCGCATTCCAACCCCTCCTCATAAGGAAATACATCGTTCCAGTTTTTCCAATCAAACTGCTTTCCTGATTTCCAATTAAAATCCTCACGATAAACCAAGTCGAGTTTGTTTTCCGAACACCGGACCGTATCTACTACAACATGGAAACTATCAAGAGGTAAAAAAGGACTGTATCTCGGATTGTTCCCAGGTGCGTCTTGTTGGGAACAAGCCTGAAATGGTATCAGGGTTTGAATCCCTCAACACGAATATAATGTACTCCAGAAGAAATTCCATAAGTCATAAACAGGTTCAGACTGCACGCCCACATTAACCTGATTCACCGCCTCCGTTCGTACAAATTCAAAATATACATATACTCTTCATGCTTTTCTCTAAGCGCCTTTAAGGATTGCATTCCTTTTAGGTAAGCACCAATTCCAAAGGGCATGGTTATGAATCCGGCAAGCACCATTCCTATAGGAAGTAAGTGAACTACATAAGCGTCCAACGCCATATTGAAAAGAATAACTCCGCCCGTTACCATGGCTCCACCAACAACCAACCATTTAACCAAAACTCCAATAATGTTTGCTTTCTGGTGTTCCGGCTTCTCCAACTCTTCATTAAAATCGCGTAGCACAATTCGTTTGTCCTTTCTAAATTCAAAATCAGGGCATTTTCTTCGAATCTCTCTTTTGGATTCCGTTATGGAACAAATTAATCCTTGTTGAAGGTCCAGTTTGCGGTTTTCGCAAAAGAAACAGTGGCTTTCGTTGGCTATTTGTTTTTGTTCCATGAACTAGTATTCTTTTTCTACTTTACATACCCGAACGGTATAGTTCGAATACCAGTCCTTCTTCCCTCTCTGCTGAGCCTTCTGGTGTAGTTCGTGGTTTTTCCAGTTTTTTATCGATTCCAAACTGTCCCAATAGCAAACCGTAATACCTACTTCTCCCCGGGCCGAGTCCATTCCCATAAATCCGGGTTGGCTTTCTAACAGCTTCTCCAATTGTTCCGCCATTTCTGCGTAACCAACAGTGTTATCGCTGAGTTTGGAGGTAAATATGACGGCGTAATAAGGTGTTTCCAATGTAGCGTTTATTTAGTTCATGTTGTGGACTGACGCAATGTAAATAACAACTCCACTGCATACGTCATTTATGAGATTCCTGACTCGTCGTTCCTCCTCTCAGGAATGACGTAAGATATGAGAATGAGACGCCTGTTTTACTATACAACAAAGTATTTTATTTAAATGAGTCAAGTGTTTTTTGGTAATCTTCCGCATCGTCACCCTCGGCCTTAATCCTGTCAATGGCTTTTTGTTGAGCTGTTCTCGCTTCTTCTTTTCTACCAAGTTTGTAGAGCAAATTTGCGTAGGTATCCAAAATGGCAGCGTTTTCTTCCAGTTCCAGTGCTCGTTTTGCCCAGCCCAGTGCTATTTCGTGCTCTTTTTTCTTTTTGGACCATTGAAATACGTTCCAGGCAAATTCGTTGAGTTTGTCTGCATCTTCATTAAAATACTCTCCAATGTCTTCCGTAGCCACCTCACAATAGTCTTTGAACTTCTTTTCTTTTTTCAAATGCGCCAGATCGCCTAGCAGAATAATTTTTTGCCAATAAGGAATGTTCTTCTTCTTGATATCGATCATGGTTAGTTCCATTTCCTTCATGCTGAATTCCCTGGCATACACTTTCGAATATAAATGATCCAGGTAATTGTTATACAATCGCTCATCGACCTTGTCCTGACCGTAGAGGGTAGCATAGTCGTCTTTTTTCGAAAGCAGGTTTACCATGCCTCTGGAATCAATACTTCTATCGAAGTTGTATAAAATATACCAGGTACCCTCACTCGTTAAATCATCGTCACTCAGGTTGGCATAAAAAGCCTTTATTATGTCACTGTTATCCCTAATCCCAGCTTCATCCAATCGTTTTAAATACTCCTTGACAAATCCTGGACTCGTATTGCCCGAGGCCCAAACCTGATCGAAGGTTGATAACCGTTCATAAGGATTCATGGCCTTCAGGGCAAAGTCAATGTATCCCCGGGTCTTTCTGGAAGCACCAGCATTGCGATGCACTACTTTGCCTTCTGCATCGAGAAATAGTAAGGTGGGATACATGCGAATTCCATAGGTCTTGGCCATTTCAATTCCCTCTCCTTTTTCCATGTCCATTTTTAAGGATACAAAATGCTCGTTATAAAAATCGGCAATGGTGTCGTTGGTAAATTTATTGGCCGCCATCCACTTGCACGGACCACACCAGGTGGTATACGCATCAACGAAAAGGAGTTTGTTTTGCTGTTTGGCCTTTGCCTTAGCTGCCGCAAAATCGTTGTCTACAAAATCTATGGAACGGTTTTGAGCAACCAGAATACTTGAAATTAGAAGAGTGAATATAATACTTGAAATGAATTTCATGGAAATGATTTAATGTGAACCCTCAAAGATTAATTTTTTTAATGAAATGCGGCAATAAAATACCACTTATACAATAATGAAAAAAGAGTGCGCGTTGTTTTGACCAATCCTATCTAAATTTACAATACCATGATTAAAGCAAACACGCAGGGAAAGGAAAACATAGTCATATTGGTTCTTAGTGCGCTACTCATAACCATCTTTCTGTTTTTTATTGATGAGGGCTATTACAATTTTAAGTGGATGGCCAATGTTGGGAATTGGATTCCCTTTGTGGTGTACGCAGTAGCTATACTAGCCGGTCAGTTGCTGGTTTCAAAGTTTTTGCTCCGTAACTTTAAGGGAAGCGCCAAAACTCCTATTTCAATTATCGGTGGCGCTATCATTGGGGTGTTGTTTGTTATTAGCGTCATTTTTACGAATTGGTAATCCTACCCCAATCGTCATTCCTGTGAAGGTAGGAATCGACGAAGGAGCTCGGTGCAGCCAATCTCCTTGTATGTTCAATGAGATTCCGTATAACTATCTCACACAAATCACTTAAAGCGATTTGGTTCGATCACGTTTACGGAATGACGATTCAGAGAAAATTGTTAGTTCAACACTGCTTACTAATCAATTTTTCTTTTGTTCTTCCCGCATTCCGGCTCATTTAACCACAGGCTAACTGCCCTCTTTTTGTTGCCCAAAAGAAAATGAAGATCAATTATAAAAAACACTCAATATGAACAGGGGTTTTAAAGTTACATCCCAAATCAAGACATACTAAATAATCCAACCACGAGTTAGTTTTACATGAAAACAATAAAATCCATCACCATCATTCAAGCCATTCTTTTTCGTTTATTCTCAAAAATCGCCATCTTGGCAATTTCTTTCGCTCTGCTGGTCCTTTATTCCAAGATTATACTCGGTCAGTCCTGCGAAATTTCATATACCGTAATATTAGAAAACCGCAAAGGAGGTTTCTATGCCGGGCAAAAGATTGCTTTCTATTCGAAATCAGGTGAATTAAAATTCGAACAAACGAGTAATGCCAAGGGAACCGCTGAGTTTACCCTTCCTTGTAACAGTACTTATGATCTAAGGGTTAGTAATTACACTGGTTCCAAAGAAGTCAGAATTCCTTCTTTCAACGGTGCTCAAATGAAGAAAAGAATGTCGTACGAACCCGATATGATCGCTAAATAGGAGAAGTTTAAACTAAACGAAGAAGAAATTACCAAAATTGACAAAATGGTTTCCAGACTTCCTGACACCATTATCGTTCGGGGTTACCTAATGAAGACACCCTCTCCTATTAGTTATTATTCAAAACTGACCTTAAGCCTTAAAGATATAGAAGGTGGCCCATTGGTCAGGGAAACCATTTGGCTCACAGGAATTAAAAACGGCAAAACCATTAAGGCAACTACTTCGTCATCCGGTAGAATACAAGTCTATCTACCCAAGGGAGATACTTATACCACCAACTTCAAACACAACAAGAACTACTCCACGGTAAAATCTTACTACCTCGCCGGTACATCAAAAATCAACAGTAAGTTCAGCTATTTGGGAACAGTTGAAATTGAAAGAAGAATGCGCATTGAAGCCAAACGTATAGCCGAAGAAGAAAAAAGATTGTTGGCTGAAAAGAAGCGGTTTACGGACTGGTGTAAAAAACTGGGAATAACGGAAGAAGAAGGACGTAAGCTGGAAGCCGAAGAGTCAATAAAAAACATGGCCAACTTTAACGATACGGTGGTATCTGCAGTATTGAACCGAAACCAGTGGGATGAAAAACTAATCGTTTGTGATTTGACCGGCAGTATGCAGCCCTACTCTGCCCAGTTATCGCTGTGGTACCTGTTAAATTTCAAACAGGAAAAAAACCTGCAATTCGTTTTCTTCAACGATGGAGACAATACCCCTGATTCAAAAAAGGTAATAGGCAATACCGGTGGTATCTATTATACTCCGTCAAAAGGCGTGGATCATTTGGCGCAGTTTGCTGCCAGTGTATCTTCCAAGGGATACGAAGGCGATTGTCCCGAAAACAACATGGAAGCATTAATAGAGGGCATTAAACTGGCCAGTCCTTATAAAGAACTGGTGATGATTGCCGACAACAATGCTCCGGTTAAGGACATTGAATTGCTCAGTCAATTCAAAGAACCTGTACATATTATTCTGTGCGGAGTTAACAAACAGGTGCTTCCTCACTACCTTCAGATTGCCTGGAAAACAGGAGGTAGTGTTCATACCATGGAAGAGGACATAACCAATATAGCGAAACTCATGGAGGGCCAGGATTTGGTGGTCAATGGCGGAACCTACCGGATTATGGGAGGTGAGTTTGTTGCTATAACTAAGTTGTAAGAATGGTGTGGAATCTCCATAACTGGTAAGGATTTATTCATCCGCTCATGCCGGGAGGCAGCGTTTACTCGCTTCGACTGAATTTGATACTCGACGCTTTTCTTCAAAAAGCTAAACCGTTCCGCTAATCGCGAACGGTTTCCCGTATAAAATAAGGTCTTCATCGAGCAAACCGGTAAAGTACTAGAATAACGAGACAGTATTTGCTTCCTTTTTAGGAAATCGCATTTTTAATACGTTGTAAGAAATTATGCAAGACACACTTATTTATTCTTGTTCAATTTAACTTTTTAGACAAATTTCAAAGATTTTCGAAGAGCCAGTGAAAGCTCACCGAAATTGCGTCTTCCGAAGGAAGAAGGAGCATGAAGGTGGAAGCTGGAATATTAGCAAAGCTTGGCTCCTTGAAAATCTAAAAAAGCGCTTTTGATTTCTGTTGGGGCTTTGGCTAAAAGAAATTGCCTAGCCGGCATGAGGCGGCCCTAAGTAACGAGCTTTTTCATTCCTGAGGTTAACAGCAATCCCACATTATTCTTTTATAGCATCTTATTTATCTAGGAAATTAGGAGCTTCGTAAGCCAAATCGTCTTTAACTGTCAATAAACTCCTCCTTAAAATTGATAAGGTACAATTTGGTAGTAGCTCTGGTAATAGCCGTGTACATCCAACGCATGTACTCCGTCCCCAACAGATTATCATTAACATAACCCTGGTCAACAAACACATTCTCCCATTGACCACCCTGCGCTTTGTGGCAGGTAATGGCATACGCAAATTTCACCTGGAGCGCATTGTAATAAGGGTCGTCCTTAATCTTTTGAAAGAGTAATTTACGATCCGTTACGTCCTGATAATCCATCATTACTGAAGAATACAATCGGTCCTGCTCTTCCCTGGTCAATGCAGGTGCCTCTGTATATATTGTATTCAAATTCAGTTGCACCTCAAAAGGTGCTTGTGTTGGATAATCCAGCATTCGAATATCACATCGGGCAAACCGGAACCCCCATTTTTCTTCAATGGCACCCACCGATAAGATTTCAATAACATCTCCGTTGGCAACAAACCCAGCCTTGCTTTTTGTATCCAACCAATAGTAGTTATTCTTAACCACCATCATCAAGTCTCCCACTTCCAATTCCGATTCGCGAAATAGAATCCTGTTCCTGATCTGCTGATTGTAGATATTAGCCATTTTATTGGAACGCGTTATTATAATGCTCTCCTCTATTCCATTACCAGAATAGGCCGACTGGAGTTCATCTTCCAGTTCATAGCCATCCAGGTTTATAACATCCGATCTATTTGGCTGTAGTAATGGCTGAATTTCCTGATTGATCAGTCGGTTTCGCTGAGAAGTAGCATTTTCCAATATGCCAGATCCTTCTTCCTGGCGTAGCACTTCTTTCAATTCCGAAAGCAGCGCGTTTCTACCGAAACTAGCCTTCAACATCTTTGGGCTCAGGCAGGGACTTACTCTCTCTTTAACGGGTGGCAACTGGGCCACATCTCCCAAAAAAAGGAGCTTGCATTGTTTACCTTCTTCGACATAGTTCAGCAGGTCTTCCAACAAATTGGAACCCGCATACATAGCACCATCCATTTGTGTGCTCCCACTAATCATAGATGCTTCGTCTACCACAAATAAGGTATTGGTACTTTTGTTACTGGCTCTTGCAAATGAAAAATCACGACCATTCTTTGATTCCAGTGCATAAATTCTTCGGTGAATGGTACTTGAAAACTGGCCTGAGTATTTAGCCAATACCTTAGCGGCTCTACCAGTGGGTGCGAGTAACACCGTTTTCATTCCAATACTATCGAGTGATTTGGTTAATGTACGTACCAGCGTCGTTTTTCCGGTTCCGGCATATCCCCTTAAAATAAATAGATGATCGGGAGTTTCATTGTTGAGAAAACCAGCAAACTTTTTTATGAATCGAAACTGATCTTGTGTTGGATTCAGGTTAAGATTTTTAACTAATAATTCAATTATTTCGTTCGATTTCACTGAGTCAAAAGTAGGCCAATAATGGCGGTTTAAAAGAGGTATGATTTATGTTTACCGCTTAGCCTGAAATAAGTAAATGAAACTATTGTAATTTAAAAAAAATTGTAAGTTTGTCAGCCTTCAAAAATGGCTTAAACACTAGTAAATACTATGAATATTATTAAAAAGATTTACGCTCCCCTAATCATTGCACTAATGGGTTTGGCATTGATAATCTACGGCTTTGCTAATGATCAGCTTCCGTTATTTATGTTGGGTGCATTTGCCTTCTTGATTGTTGGTGTAATTGCTACATTAAGCTCATTGGATATATTTAGTAAAGGAGTTAGAACCATCATATTGTTTGTAATGATGGCCTTTTCCGTTGTTCTTATTTGGTTGGACTACAAAGCGATAAAAGATCCTCTTGACTTCCAGAAGGAAAAACAAAGAAGATACCAGTACGTCATTCAAAACCTAAAAGATTTACGCCAGGCTCAAATGGCATACAAAAGTCAGTATGGCAAGTACCTGGGCAGCATGGATTCTTTGATGGATTTCATTAATAATGACTCCATATTACTGATAGTTTCAAACGGAACCGTTCCCGATGGAATGACTCAAACACAAGCTATTGATTCAGGATACCTTGCTATTGATACATCTAAGGCGCCCGCCGCCACTACCATATTCGACCAAAAGTACCTTTCCGATCGAAAGGTTCCTTTTAGCCTCGATTCGTTAGCTTATGTGCCATTTAGTACAAGCATGTTTACAGTGGAAGCTTCCATTATTGAAAGAGGTAAAGTTAAGGTACCGGTGTTTTTAATAACCGATGCAGCCCCATATGATGAAATGGATGTTATGATGGTTGGTTCCTTGGTTGACCCCACTACCGCAGGAAACTGGGGTGAATAAATTGCATTCTGGAAAAACTTCACGTCGAATCGGGTTATCTGTGGGTAAGCGACAGCTTCGATTCAACCTTTTGTCACAATTATTTCCTATACGGTATACTGGAGAACGATCGGTTCTCGGTTTGTGTCATTGACGAGTCTCAGGCCGATTTAATGGCCGTGCAGGTAGTTGATTCAAAGCAGATGCTTGAGAATGATCAAAACCTGATTGATGCCATTGGAAAGATTAAGTTTATTCGCAACGACTACCGCAAAATGTTAGTTGCCGTACAATCGAACCGAAACTGCTTGCTCCCCTCTGCTCCACAGGCCGAATTGAAGCAACTGGCTGAATTGGAAATTATTCCGCCAAATGAGAACGAACAATGGGTTGCTCAATCCATTCTATCCGGTAAATTAAGCCTCCTAAGTGTTTGTAGCAGCGAAGCCATTAAGACACTCGAAAACAACTTGTCGAATGTGAAAATAGAGGCGTTACCAGCGGTTTTTATTGAAGAAGGAGAACGTCTCACCAAGTTTAAACCGGAAGCTATTTGTCGATGGTTAATTTCTAAGGAGATTTCCTATTTGTGCATTTTTGATAACAAGGAGTTATTGATATTCAATCAATTTGAAATTGACAATACCGAGGACCTGCTTTACTATACATTAAACGTATTTGAACAACTTAAACTCACAGCCGATCAGGTGCAGGTTGAAATTAGTGGTAAAAGCAAATCATTTGAATTGGACGCTAAACTAGCCAATGAATACCTACCCAGCCTTTCAAGGCAATTTGATATCCAGGGATTAAAAGCAGATCTAATCAACGACAGCTCAATAACAGAAAACTTTACCCTGCTAAACATGTTTTTGTGCGGATAATAGGTGGCAAACTAAAAGGAAGAAGATTACAGGCCCCTAAAAATCTACCCGTTAGACCCACTACTGATTTTGCCAAAGAAGCATTGTTTAATGTCCTGAACCATAAAATCGATTTCGAAAACACTAATCTTTTGGATTTGTTTTCCGGAACTGGAAATATTAGCTATGAGTTTGCATCCAGGGCTTGCCCATCCATATTATCAGTAGAACAAAACAACAACTGCATTCGATTTATAAAAAAAACTTCTGAAGAACTTGGGTTATCGATTAATACAGTAAAAGCCAATGTATTTCGTTTGATCGCTAAACCGGCAAAAAACACCTTCAATGTCATTTTTGCTGACCCACCTTATGAAAATAAAGAACTAACTACCATACCCGATTTAATATTTAAAAATGAATGGCTCACTCCTAATGGACTGCTAATTGTAGAGCACGGTCCGCATACAAGTTTTGAAAGCCATTCTCATTTTGTTGAAGAAAGAAGTTATGGTCATGTTCACTTCAGTTTTTTCGAATGATGACTGGATGACTAATTTTGTAATGTACAAAACGTATACATGAAGATTGCAATATTTCCGGGAAGCTTTGATCCGATTACAGTCGGTCACGAATCAATCATTAGAAGGGCCTTGCCGCTTTTTGATAAAATAGTAATTGCCATTGGTGTCAATTCCAGTAAACAATACATGTTTAGTCTCGAAGACCGAATTGGGGGTTTAATCAAGTGTTTTGAGAATGAGCCGAAAATTGAAATTGACCATTATACAGGCTTAACCGTAGACTATTGTAGAAAAAAGAATGCCTCGTTTATTCTAAGGGGGCTACGGGTTGCAGCTGATTTTGAATTTGAAAGGAACATTGCCTTAATGAACCAGGCCATGCACCCTGATATAGAATCCATCTTTCTAATTAGCGAGCCCAAATACTCAGCAATCACTTCTTCCGTTGTAAGGGACATCATTCGTAATAATGGAGATATAAAACAGTTTGTACCTTCATCCTTTAAACTGAAATGAAACACATCTCTATCCTGTTTTTTTTATTGCTGATTGGAGTTCAGCCTATCTACTCAGTGACCATTTCGGGCCACTGTAAGGCCTACAAGGGAAAAAAAATTGAATTGGTTGCCTACTACGATCTATTCAACCAACTGCCCGATGTAATTGAAGCTCAGGTTATCAAAGAAGATGGTAGCTTTAGTTTTAACTATAAAACCAAGATCACTAGGCGTATTTCACTTAGAATAAAAGATTATAAGGCTAATTTTTACATTACACCGAAGGGTAATTACAAGGTAAATTTGAACGAGTTCAACCCTAAATCTGCCCCTCCGTTAAGCCCAAATAAATACCTGACTTTTGATTTTTTAGAACAGGATACGGATAGTCTTAACTTCAAGATTATTGAAATAAATAGGATTTTATCTAATTATCAACGTGAGTTTTATGTTGATTACTTAAATAATAGAATTAAACCGAAAATACCCATTCTCGAAAGAAGACTAAACATTGATAGTACCCAATCGGACTACCTTACAGACTACAAACGATTTATGCTTGCCAGGCAGATGCTTTTTGCCCGCTATTCCAAAAAAGAAATTTTTAAGGAATACATTGAAGAAAGGTATGAATTACAAAACGAGGCCTACACCGAACTTTTTACTGAATTCTATGGCAAATGGCTCAATCGATATATGTCGAACGACGATATTAACTGGCTGGTTAATTCAATTGAAAATACCGATCTTGATAGTTTAAAGCTCTTATTCAGACGAAATGATTTTATGCAATCAGAAGAATCGCTGGAGATGGTTATGGCCAAAGAACTCTTTAGGGAAAGTCAGCTATCACAACGTTATCAACGCAAAAAGCTGATCCTCCTGCTCGACACGTTAGCAGAAACCACCAGGTTTAATAACGTGTACCGGACTTGCCAATACTATACCTACATACTAAACAAACTAAAAGTTGGTTCGAAAGCACCACCATTCAAACTGGAAAACCAAGACAGTAATTTAGTAAGTCTTAATGCCTTTAAGGGGAAGTATGTCTATCTTGGATTCTGGTCAAATAACTGCCCGTCGTGTAAAAAGGCCATGGTGTTAATGAACAGCTTTTATACGCAATACAAAGACAGCATTGAAGTTGTGAGCATCAACGTGGATGAGGGTGAAAACCCTACCAACCAGCTACTTAAAACAAATGGTTACAACTGGACCTTTTTAAATGGCAGTGGTAATCTTAAACTCAGGGACGATTACAGCGTTTCGGGCCTTCCATTGTATTACTTAATTGGTAAAGATGGAACAATATTACAATCGCCAGCACAGGAACCCGGTGGAGGAATAGAATTACTATTTAAATATCTTTTTGATAGTCAGACAACTAAAAAGGAAGATATTTGGGATTGGGATCAACCGATTCGTGATAAGAACTAATGCGAATCTCGTGTAAATTATCTTGCTATTTTTATACTTTTGGGTTATTCTCATGAAGGCTTATATTGCTCAACTGTCGCCATTAGGAATTGCTTTGATAGTCTTATCGAGCCTTCTGCTTTCATTTTCTTACCATCCACCGGTAGAACAGGGCAAGCTTACCATTTCGGGTAAGGTTAAAAATGCAAATAACAAGATACTGGATAGTATTTCTATCATAATTACCGATAGCACGGGGCGCCTAGCACTGGACACCATTAAAACAGATAAAAAGGGTAAATTCAAATATGAATTTGAGTACAACCAAAATTACCGGATGCACTACGTTGCAAAGGGTTACCTTAAGTCTTTCGATTTAATAAAAACAGAGGTTCCTAAAAGCAAACTCTATAAAGATTTGTACGGCCCAACGCTGGTGGTCACACTTTTTGATAGTACGGCAGACGTTAACCGCCGTGCCATACAGCGGCATCCATTTTACGTTATCTACTTTGATAAATCGCTGGACATGTTTATTGAGGATGTGGAAAGTGTAACTGCCTATTTGGATGAGGTTATAAAACCAAATGTTGGAGAAATGTATGTGTCCGGAGTTTTTCAGGATACACTAGTCGATACATTCAGGGTGCGAATCCTGGCGGAAGATACTTTAGGCTTTTTATTGGCAGAAACTCAATCGAACGAAGATGGTTCTTATAAAATTTCCTTACCCTTGATGAACAAGGTTAAGTTGAAATTCGTTTCAGACAACCACTATGAATCCTTTGCCATGGTCAACACCAAGGTAAAACCGGAGAGCAATTCAGGTAACGACTATGTTGTTAAACAGGATTTTACACTTGTAAATAAAGTGGATACTACCGTTAACGAAGATGCATTTGACAAACCAATTGCCCGGGTAGAACACTTTGAGGGAAGCGATGATTTTGTTGAAAACCCAGCAGTGGCAACACGATTTACCAACGAATTGATGGTTGGAAATCGGCGCATGCAGTTTAGTGGCTATTTGACTTCTCGCGAAGGAACCGCTTTTAAAAATACCAATATTCAGGTTCGCGACGGCGATGTTTTGGTCGAAGAGGTAGTGGTTGATTCCAATTACTTTAAAGTTGATCTACCCTATCAATCCATTGTCCATGTTAGGTTTAAAACCAATGACTATCACGATAGCTATGTCTCTTTCAACACCAACATGGATGTCGACAATACAGATAAGAAAAACGAAGTTAAAGCCAATGTTGAGTTGATAAGCCGTGACCGATCGGATATAAACCCCAAAGCATTTCAGTATCCGATGTACAAATATTACTACAGCAACAATGACCAATCATTTGTGAATGATAGTGTTACCAAAGACTATTTTATTGCGGAGCTTAATACCCCTATTGAAGTTCCGGATACCGCAGTAAGCAAGAACTTTGTTACCATTCGTGGTGCTGTGATAGATCCCAGTAGAAATGGAAAATCGGTACCGAATGCTCGCGTACGTATCTTAAATAAAGATCGAGCAATGACTTCGTCCTTTAGCACGGATAAAAAAGGCCGGTATTCCGCTACCCTAGGTCTCAATAAAGTCTATTTTCTTGAAGTAGAAGCAGACGAATATTTTGCTACACAAATTAAGTTCGATACCCATGTACCAGAAGGAATGGATGGTTCAGATCTGGAAGATCATCCAAGTACGAACCTGGAAATATTGCATTCAGATATGGAGATTTCGGATGAAGAAGGAAACCGGTATAGAATGCGTCAGGAGATGCTAGAACAAAACGAATCTATGGCGTATTATTTTAATGATACCGTCAAGGAGTTTGTCGAAGATCCAGCCGTGTTTGACCAATTTGCATTGGCAATTATAGAATACAAGGAACCTGTTGAACCTGAAATTCCTGCTGTAACATTAGCTCAAATTGAGGAAGCTAAGAGATTGGAAGCCGAAAAAAACAAACCTAAGCAGCCCGATATGAGACTTGCCGGAAAGGTAAATGACGAAAGGAATCAGCCTGTGGCTGGTGCCAGTGTTGCACTATATGAAGGAAAGAAAAAAGTTGGGGAGGGAAAAACCGATAGTGCGGGTAATTTTAATATGGGCCTTCCTGTTCAAAGAGAAATGGTTTTAAAAGTCGAGGGCAAGGGTTTATATCCTGTTACCGCTGACATCAACACCATCTACCCTGATTCGCTTGAACCTAAAAGCGAGATTTTGGTGCTTCCCGACTTAAAAACATATACCACTTCCAACGTTGGAATTAACCCTGCTGCATTTGACGACCATTGGCAAAAAATTACGTATGACCCATCGACCAACCGTTTTGTTACTGATGATGAAACACCAAAATTGTATGCTAAAAAATTGAATTCGACACCTGATAATCAATACCTGGCTGTGGAAGGTAGAGCAAAAGACCAAAAAGGAAGGAACATTGGTGATGCTCAGATTATTGTCACCTCCAATGGAGTTGTAGTTGATACTGTATACTCGGACAAAAAAGGAAAGTATAACATTAAGCTGGAGTATCAAAAAGACTATCGTATGCAGGTGATCAAAGAAGGTTATCAAAGCACATTTGCAGCTGTGAGTACCAATACCTCCAAGGAGAAAGAGAGGTTAATCGACAAAAAGGTAAAAAGCCTAAATCTATTACTTGTCAATAAAAATGAGAAGAACATAAACAATAAAGTTTTCTCTAAACCCTATGCCAGAATCGCCTATGACCCCCAATTGGATGAGTTTGTCGAAGTGGGTTCAATTACAGAATCCTTCATTGCTGACCTATTTATAGAAGAAGAAAAGCCCGACAAGAAAAAGAAAAAAGAATACCAACTTAAATCTAAAACGGTCCTTGCAAAAGCCGAGTTTACCTCTGAGAAAGGATACAAAGAATACACATCGTCTGCTGGTGCAGCAAAAGAAGCAGCTCAAAAAAGAAGTCAGAACCAAAGCCAGGCACAGAAGTCGGTTTTCATGGGTACTTTTCACAATGCCATTTCTGGAATACAGGGAGAACGAAGAGCAAAAATTCAGGATGTAACGCTCTCACTTAACGAAATCTTTAATGCCCGGGTTGCCCTAACAGGCCAGGATAAAAAGAAAATTGATGAGAACATGGCTGAAGCTGCCGAACAAAAGAATGACTTTAACGATATTATTTCTTCCGCATTGGGCATGCGTACCGATGGCGGAGATTTAGTATCCACCGACAGTACTTTTAATGTTTACCTGTTGCCAAGAATTAAACACCTCGATCAAGGCAAAAAGATCTACAGCATTTCTCGTGACCAGGTATACGTTAAGGGAATTATGACTGAATATGTTGAAACCACTGATTGGTTTGTGTGGGACAACTATTACAAAAACAACAAAAAAATAAGTGAAAGCAGTTATAGGGCAGAATTAGATTCAATTAAGCGAATCGGTTACCTGTTGAATTAATAGGTACTCCTCTTCTACCGACAGTCCAAATTTCTTTTTTCTTCACAAGGTCATCATGCACTAAGTTTGTTGGAATTGAAATGGTTGATATTCTATTTGAAAAATCCTTAACCAAAACTTCATTTGCCCGAGGTTGGCAATGTAAGAAACACTTGTGGTACCATCGAAACCAACCCATAGTAAACCCTGAAATTGAGAAGCAAACTCAGATTTTCAGAACCATTGGAAATCCTATTCAGGAATTAGCCTTTAAACAATTTCCAGGAGGAGTTAATTGTCACGTTCAAAACACTGATAACGAGAAAGACTGGAGCCAGTCACTAAAGAAAACGAAAGAACAAGTTCAAAAGGGAATCACTACCCTGTATCACGCAACGTTTCAGTACAACGATTTGCTCTGCGATATTCACATATTATCCAAAAAGGGAGACGCCTGGGAAGCTTATATCGTTAAAAATGCAACGCGAGTCTCAGAGCAGAACCTGATAAATGCTGCCTATCAGTATTGGGTTATTGAACAAGCCGGATTTAAGCTCTCTAAAATTGCGTTTTTAGTTATTGACAACAAATACGTAAGACAAGGAGACATTAATCGTAACAAGCTATTTAAACCAACCAATGTTACTCAAAAAGTAACCCGTTTGCTGCCCAAAATAAAACAGGACGTGAATGAGCAGATCAAGGCCTTAAACAGTTTCAATAAGCCGAAAATTGAAATCGGTCAGCACTGCACAGAGCCGAGGCCCTGTCCGTACCAAAAACAATGCTGGGACAAAGTACCTTCAAATTCCGTTTTTGATTTGGTTGGCTTTTCAAAGGTTGCTGCCTTTCAATTTTGGAAAAGTGGAATTAAAAAAATCAATCAGATTCCATTGAAGCATGAACTTTCTACAAATCAGGAAATTCAGCGTCAAAATAAAATCAGGATAAATACTGATGCTATTGCACGTTTTTTAGAAGGTTTCCACTACCCGCTTCTATTCATCGATTTCGAAGCATTTGTCCCCGCTATCCCCCAATTCCGGAATTCCCGCCCATTTGAGCTTATTCCGTTCCTATTTGCGGGCATTAAGATGGCAGCAGAAGGTAAAAAACCGATTCCCGTAAGTTATATCTGCCCGGTAGACCGCGACCCTCGTCTCGAATTTGCACAAAGGCTTTTAGAGGTTACTTCCGGGGTAAACACCATTCTGGTTTACGATCCACTGACCGAAAAAAACATAATTAACAGGCTCATCAATCAATTTCCTGAATTTGAGGAAGACCTAAAGGATGTCAAAAACAAAATAATTGACCTTTCTATCCCCATTAAGCAAAAGGACTACTACTTACCCCAAATGAAGGGATACCATAGCATGAAGCATGTACTGCCGGCTATTTCAAAAGAACACCACTACCGCAATCTGGAGATACAATCAGGGAGAATGGCGGCTACCACCTACCAAATGCTACGTTCTATGACCGATAAAACGGAAATTGAAAAGCAACTGGATAACCTGCTTGTATATTGTGAGCGTGACGCAATAGGACTCCTAAAAGTCTACGAAGCACTTCGCAATGCAACCAAATAACTATTTAGGGTTCAAAGGCCAGAAAAACTATGATTATTTAATCGCTAACAAAGGTTAAGTTGCCTAGCCTTACCTAGCCTTTTTGATATATTTGTGACTATAATCTAACTCTTAAATCAAGAAATGAAAGTCGTAGTATTTGCAGGTGGTAAAGGAACACGAATTTCGGAAGAATCTCACCTTCGCCCGAAACCGATGATTGAAGTTGGTGGCAAACCCATACTGTGGCACATCATGAAACAGTACGCGCACTGGGGCCACAACGAGTTTATCATTTGCCTGGGTTATAAGGGTTACATGATTAAGGAATATTTCCTGAACTATTTTACCCACAATAGTGACGTTACCGTGGACTTATCCAATAACCAGGTCGAGGTTCATCAAACGAATGCTGAAAACATAAAGGTTACCCTGGTTGACACCGGATTGGAGACTATGACAGCAGGTCGACTCAAACGAGTTCAGTCTTATGTTGGTAACGAAGAGTTTATGCTCACCTATGGCGATGGTGTGTGTGACATCAATATGGACGATCAGCTAGCCTTTCACCGAAGTCATAATAGATATGCAACCATGAGCATTGTACAACCGGGAAGTCGTTTTGGAATTATCGACCTGGATGAAAATGACATGGTAAATGAATTTATTGAAAAGCCTAAGGAAGATGGCGCCTGGATTAACGGGGGCTTTTTTATTCTAAAACCGGAAGTATTCAATTACCTCCCCGATAACTCCGATGATATTATGTGGGAACGTTTTCCACTTGAGGGTTTAACCAAAGACAATCAGCTGGCAGCATACCGCCATCATGGATTTTGGAAATGCATGGACACCTTACGCGATAACCAGGACTTGAATACCATGTGGGATTCAGATCCGAAATGGAAATGTTGGTAATTAGAATTAACTAAAGCGAGTATTTTGAATTTTAACGAATTAAAGTCAACATACGAAGGAAAGCGAGTTCTTCTAACCGGTCACACCGGATTTAAAGGAACCTGGATGACCCTTATGCTAAAGCTGTTGGGTGCCGAGGTTAAAGGCTATGCCCTTCCTCCAATAGAACACAATGCTTTGTACCACGAGGTAAGAGCTGAATTGTATTGCGATTCGGTAATAGCAGATGTTAGAAACCGGGATAAAGTAGAACGGGAGATTACCAAATTCAATCCCGATTTCATTTTTCATATGGCGGCTCAGGCCCTGGTGCTGGAGTCGTATAAAAACCCGGTAGAAACCTACCAAACCAATGTAATGGGTACGCTGCATGTGCTGGACTCCTTAAAAAGCCTGGACTATCCCTGCAAGACCATTGTAATAACCACCGACAAGGTTTACGAAAACTTTGAGCGGGAAGAACCTTACGAAGAAAGTGAAAGAATGGGCGGATTTGACCCCTACTCCAATTCAAAAGCTTGTTGTGAATTGCTTACTTCTTCATACCGGTCGTCTTTTTTTAATCCCGATAAGTATAATCTGCATAGACAGAGCATTGCCACCGTACGATCCGGAAATGTAATTGGCGGTGGAGATTGGTCAGGAAATAGAATCATCCCTGATTTGGTTCGGTCGCTGTTTAACAACGAAATGCTTATCGTAAGAAATCCAAAGGCTGTAAGGCCCTGGCAACATGTACTGGAACCTTTGCATGGGTACCTGACCCTGGGGGCTCATATGGATAAAGATCCAATAAAGTACGCTACTGCATATAATTTTGGTCCTAACGTAGAAGACCAGTTGAATGTGGAAGAGCTGATAAAAGAAGCCATAAGGATTTGGGGCAGCGGAAACTACAAAGTTTCTCACAATCAGAATCAGCCACACGAGGCTAATTTACTTCGACTTGATATTGAGAAAGCCAAAAAGGAATTAAATTGGACTCCGCAATTCGATTCTAAGAAAGCAATATCTTATACCTTGGAATGGTATAAGGCAGTTCATGATGAAAAAGACATAAAAGAATTTACTTTCGATCAAATTAAAACCTACTACGGTATTAATGAATAGTATAATAGCAACTGATCTTCCTGGTGTATATGAAATTGACTTTTTTCATGTAAAAGACAGCAGAGGAACATTTGTTAAAACTCTCCATAAAGATTTCTTACTTGAACATGAACTCGAAGGCAGCTTTGCAGAAAGTTTTTATTCCATAAACAATAAGAACGTAATTCGTGGAATGCATTTTCAGTATCCACCTGACGACCACGCTAAAATTGTTTACTGCACACATGGGAAACTACTGGATGTTATCTTAGATCTTAGAAAAAATTCACCGACTTACAGTATGTATACTAGCATTGAGTTATCGGCCAGCAATTATAGAGGTGTATATTTACCCAAGGGAACGGCTCATGGATTTTGCACCCTGGAAGATCACACTTGTATGACCTATCTGACTTCAACAGTACACAGCCCTGATAACGACGGTGGCATTTTGTACAACAGCTTTGGATTTGATTGGCCGGTAAACGATTCAGTCCATTCAGATCGAGACCTTACTTTCCCGACACTTAAAGACTTTAAAACACCATTTTAATATGAAAAAATCATTATATACCAGCGTATTTATGCTGTGCTTCAGCATCGCTACAATTGAATTATTCGCACAAAAGGATACCGAATTTGAGTTTATTGAAAGTGGCGAAGTCAGAATTGAAGCCCAGGAGTTTTATAGTGGTGATGAACCCGATTATGAAAAAGCCATTGAACTACTGAGTAAAATTAACGAAAACGACACCAATTATTACAACGTACAGTACGACATTGCCTATTTCTACTACCTCGATAGCAACGACACCAAATGCGTTGAAGTTTGTGACAAGGTCCTGGTAAGGCCAAATGACAAGACATCGGATTTTATAAACATTAAAGGGCTGGCATTAAAAAGACAGGGCAACTATACCGCTGCAATCAATTTATACAAAGAGTATATAAAAGAATATCCTAAGGATTATCTGTTGTTCAGCAACTTGGCCAATTCGTACTACAAGAACAAAGAGTACCAAAAGGCTTACGACTATTATAAGATGTCGCTCAAATTGAACCCCTACAATACAAGTAATCACAGGATGCTGGGGTATTTGTTGGCTCAAAACGGACAGCTAACCGCTGCTGCATTAAGCTACCACATGGCATTATTAATCAAACCCAAGGCAAAGGTTTCCAATGAAATTATCTACTACGTAGAAAAAATGATGTCTGATGAGCATTCGAAGAATGATAGCATCGTTGTTGTAGACCCAGATATCCCTGAATACTTTGATGAAATAGACCAGATACTGAGGAATCGTTTAGCGCAAAATGACAAATACAAGGTTAAATCTGCTTTCGATTTTAGGATTATTAAATCAAGTCAGTTGATGTGCGAAAAAATGCAAGATCCGGGAAATGATACTACATACTGGAATCGTTTTGTAACCCGAAATTTCTATGATATCTGGAAGAACGATATTTATGAAGGATACTCCTATTACTTCTTTCAAAGCCTAACCAATACCCGATTAAAAAAACAAATTGAAAAACGTTCCGGTGCAATTGAGAAGTTTCAAAACTGGGCCAAGGAAAACATTACCATAAACGTATTAATTGATCGAAGGAAAGTTGACAAAAACTTTACCCCTACTCAGCTGTCGTTTTACAAAAACAATCACTTGTATGGGTACGGACCTGTAAACGACGATTTCTCTGCCCGAATTAATAACTGGGAATATTTCCATTCTAACGGTAGGCTGTTATCCGAGGGAGAATATAATGCTGAAGGAGAGAGAAATGGCGAGTGGAACTGGTACCTTGAAAACGGGCTTCGAAATGAAACCGCAAACTACAACAACGGAAAGCTGTTAGGTGTCTACAAAAAATACAATGATATTGGCATTTTAACCCAACAGTATTCATACAACGAAGACTCTAAAATTGAAGGAGAAGTATTGCTCTACTACGATAATGGAGTGAAATCAGGAATTCTTCAGTTTAAAAATGGCCAGCGAAGTGGAGTTGAAAAGAAGTTTCATTCGAATGGAAAAATAAAATTTACACTCAACTACGAAGAAGGAATTGCAGCTGGAGAATATAAGAGCTATTATGACAACGAACAGCTTTCAATCGAAGCTATCTATGTCGATAATAACATGGATGGTGAATACACAAGCTACCATAGAAATGGCAAGGTTCTAAGTACAGGCCAAATGAGTAAAGGCGATATGACCGGAGGCTGGGAGTTCTACTACGACAATGGAATTTTAAAGAAGGAAGCCGAATACAAAAAAGGGTCGGAGATTGGTGAAGTAAAAAGCTACTACAAAAACGGAAAGCTTAAGAGTGTCAAAATGCTGGATGAATCGGGTAAGGAAAATGGCACCGTAAAAAATTACGATAGAGATGGCATCTTGTATGAAACCTATGAGTATGATAAGGGAATTATCTCGGCCATAAGAAGCTTCGATAAAAAAGGGAGAATGACCCACAATTTTGAAAGGGAAAAGGCCGTGCTGGAATTCGAAAGTTATTCACCGAGAGGAATTCTGGACGGAACAGGAAGCTTCGACAAAAAGGGACGTACCGGTCATTGGGTTTATTACACCGAAATTGGAGTTAAGGAGAGCGAGATGGATTATGTTGAGGGTGAAGTTGAAGGAGAATACCTTTCCTACCACCCTAATGGTAAAATAAGGGTTAGGCAATTTTATGATGAAGGAGTAAGAGACAGTATCTATTTAAAATACCATCAGAATGGTCGCTTAAACCATGTAGCTTATTTTATTGATGCGGACCTTCAGGGCCTGTACTTTATTACTACTCCGATGGGAGATACGCTCGAAAAAGAATATTACGTGGACGGTAACATCCATGGCAGAAATTACTACTACGTAAAAGGGAAAAACGGAAAGCAGCTAAAAAGAGTCTATACCTATTACAAAGGAACCTTAATGGGTGTAGAAGAGTACGATGCTGAGGGAAAAATGATCAATGAAATAAAATTCGACAAGGGTAATGGAAGGCTCGAATTACACTACCCCAACGGAGAACTTTATAGCATTCAGAATTACGAAAATGGTAATATACAAGGGAAAGTAACCTACTTCTGGGCTGGGAATGTGCGACTTAATGCAAATTTTAAAGACGATAAGCGAGAAGGGAAATGGACCTGGTACCACCTTAATAAAAAAGTGTCTTCCGAAGGGGCTTACAAACAAGGTAAGCAAGTAGGGCGATGGGTCAATTACCACGACAATGGCAAACCTTACTGGGTGAGAACCTACACCAATGATGAACTAAATGGCCTGGATACTTTTTATCATGCTAATGGTAAAATTAGCACCATTGCGAATCGTGCTGATGACGTTAGAGAAGGTGCCAGTAAGTATTTCAATCCCAATGGGACCTTGTACTTTGTTCGGTATTACTACAAAGGAGAGGTTATTGGATACAGTTATCCCGATGCCAACGGCAAATTGAAACCAATGATAGAATTTGACAAGGGAAATGGAAAAGTACTTACCTACTTCACCAATGGTAAAAAGGCATTTGAAGTGGAATATGTAAATGGCGTTTATCATGGTCCTTACAAGGTATACTATGACAATGGCAAACTCTGGAAATCGATACCGCAGTACTACGGAGACAACGAAGGAGTTCGCAAGGAATATTATGATACTGGTATTTTAAAAAGCGAGCAACAGATGAAAAGCGACAACATGGAAGGTGAATGCAAATATTATCATCCCAATGGGAAGCTGAAACGGAAAAGTGAATATTGGAACGATGAAAAGCATGGCACTACCCTGCTTTACGACGAAAGCGGCAAACTAACAAAAACTCAAATTTGGTTTGAGGGAGAATTAATGGAAGAGATATGATGAGGCTGTTACTATCCATAATTGTGGCTTTGCTTGCTGTACAAGGAATTGCAGCAAACTCCGTGGTCGATTCGCTCAAGGCTAAACACCCTAATTCTGACGGGGTTTATATTGAAAATAACACTTCCATTCTATTAAGTGTTCACAAGAAAAAAGGACTAATCATTACTTCCAATTTCTACGAACACCGTATGTTTCTCAACGATCAGGCGCGATTATATTCTAAAGAAAGTGTTCGCTACGGATATCACCTCGATATTGACAATGTGGTTGCTTATTCGGTAGTGCCGGGCGAAAAAAAGCCCCAGCGGTTCAACGTGACTGAATTTGACACAACAGATGAGTATTCGAGTTCCATATTCTACAACGATGGAAAAAACCTTGAATTTCATTTTAATGGATTACAAAAAGGTGCAAGCAGCTACCTCTCCTATTCTGAATTAGAGAAAGAAGAACACTTTTTTGGCTCCTGTTATATGGGAAGCTATCTTCCTATAGAAAAAGGTGTTTTGAGGGTTGAGTTTCCAAAACATTTAAAACTAAACTACCAGGAAGTAAATTTTGAGGGATACAACATAACCTTTGAGAAAACTGAGAACAAGAAAAATTACGTGTATCAGTGGATATTTAAAGATATTCCCAAATACAAATACGTAAATCGTGCGGTGGCACTACCCTACGTTTTTCCGGTAGTTCTTT
>CEQS01073853.1_pt1 | contig 26123 bp, 24 predicted proteins | sample 530981 | NCBI WGS metagenome assembly CEQS01 (sample SAMEA2621176, study PRJEB7988) | marine metagenome | biome: marine biome (ENVO:00000447); feature: mesopelagic zone (ENVO:00000213); material: "saline water (ENVO:00002010), including plankton (ENVO:xxxxxxxx)" | depth 800 m
CCCATAGCAGTATGTTCAAAGAAACTCTTAATCAAATAGGCCTATGAGATTTTTTTTAATCGCTCTTACGTTCATTTTTCCAATGCATATTTTTTGCCAGCAGGCCACCTATTCTCTTTTCTTCGGCCCCGAATTTATGTCAAGAACGTACGCACCCTTGATCAGAGAGTCCATTGATCCCGGCGTTCAATTTCGCGATGATAAGCTAACCCTATTTAGCATTTCACCAACGCTAAACATTCCTCTCTATAAAACCAACAGCACATCAAAATTGCGTCCATCTTTAAGTGCCGGATATTTCATGGCAGTGCCCAGAAATGCTCAATTCATTGAACCGGACGGAAGCCCTGTCAGTAAAAGAATTGCGGCAAATCAGGCTTATGCCAGTGCACAGGTTGGATATTACTTCCCAAAATTTGGGATTAAGGTCAAAATTGGATACCACAACGACTACCTGCAACTAGAAGCAGACCGTTACCAGTACTCGAGTATAGGCTATGGTGGATCAATTTTTCTAGCACTTCCGTTCAGAAAAGACGGTCCTAACGTTTATGGTCCTGTTATCTCTTTTTATAAACAAGCCAAATGGGACGGAATATATTGGACCTTACACTGGCCATTCCCGATTGGAATTATTAAATAGGAGCCCTACAACAAATAAGTTCTACCAATAAAATTTGAACCGAGTTTATTTCCCAGTCTTGGTAATTCTATGAGACGATTTGCCTTTTGAGGTCGCAACTTCAAGAATATAAATTCCATTTTCCAGGGACGATAAATCAACAGATATGCGTTTACCTTTTTCCAGATAAACTTCCTTCATGAGCTTACCGCCCATATCAAAAGCCTGTATGGTAACCTCGAAGCTTTCTTCTTCAAACTCAACCAATAGCTGCCCATCGGTTGGGTTTGGGTATATCATTAACTGACCATGCGCAAAAGACGCAATACCATTAGGGTCAAGAGTTTGACATGCCGAAGTATCCACACAATTGTTTTTAGTTATCTCCACGGCAAATGAGCCACCTTGAGAACTAGTATAGGTCTTACCATTCGCCGCAACAATAGGAGTCATATTTGCGTCGCAGTCTAACCATTGGTAAGTAGCCGACGTCTCTACGGCTTCCAGCGTTGCCCGATCGTTGGTTAGATCCACCACTACAGTATCTACAGTAACCAATACAATGTCGGTTCCGGCACAATGATTCACATCTCTACCTGTAACTGTATAGCGATCGGTATTTTGAGCAACAATAGGAGTCCCAGACTGAGCACCTTTATCCCACTCATAAGTAAGTGCACCACTTGCGCTTAAAGTAAACATATCACCGCGACACAATTGATTAGGCGTGGCCGTAGCAGTAACCGTTGGCCTGGCAAAACAGGTACGGTAAGAATAATTTAACTTATAGCTTTCGGTAACATCATTGGAAGATCCTTCGGCAAATACTTTGAAATACATTTCTGTTCCGGAAGGATAATTTGGAATTGGAGTATCTGTTTTGTATTGCTTTCCAGAAACCAAACTCATTGGAATTTTTGTACCCAAGGTTGCCGCATCCTTTGACCACATCAGGTATACTTCTTTTATTGTTCCTGAGTATTCGACTTCCGCAGTTACATGAATTGGAAAATCCTCTACCGGCTGATTATCAGTTGGTTTTTCAGTCATCTCTATATCCACAATCGATGGGTAACTTTCCTTATCTACCAATTTCACTTCAAACATTCCTCTTCCCCAGGTAACCGCTCTTAGGGTATTAGTAGCCCATTGAATGTCCAACTCTCTTACCGATACATTAGGCAAATCATCGCTGTACAAGGTCCATGAACTTCCATTCATTGGCATGTAGTATACTCCAATCTCTCCACCAACGTAGATATACGATTCCTTGGTATGCCCAATTACAACCGTACGCAATGGCATTGGAGATAAATTGAAAGAAATGTTTTTCCAGGTTTTACATAAGTCATTTGAAATATAAATCCTTCGATTATTTCCCTGATAGCTGTCATAGGTTAAAACCACCGTACTGTCGTCGTTGGGATCGAAAGCCAAATCAGAAATGTATCCTGTATGCGGTAAAGAAGAAGTTAGGTCTGTCCAGTTTACCCCCTCATTGTACGAAATAGCCATGCGGTTATTCCTTACCACCAACATGATATCGGAGTTGTTTTCTGCTATAGTAGCATGCTTTATTACTCCGATATTGGGTTGTCCTACCACTTGCCAGTTTCTACCAAAGGTTTCACTTTTATAAACAACCGATCCAAAAGAAAATATTCTCATGTGATGGTTTGGATCAAAAAACACAGGAGCAATCCAATCGTTTCCTGTAGCATGTGCAGCACTATGACGGGTTAATCCTCCGTCCTTGGTCCGCTGCCGATTTCCATATTGCCAGCAACCCAACATCCAGTCATCATTAATGGTGTGTACAATGGCTTCCATACCATCTCCTCCATTCCATTCAATCCAACCGGTTGATTTATGAATACTGGTTCCATTGTCTTGTGAACCTGCCATAGAAACCTGAGCTTTGGTTTGACTTAATCCGAAGCGGTAAAACTCTCTAACCGCGGTTCCATCACTAAGGATTTCCCAACTTATTCCACCATCGCTACTCTTACACATGTAGCCATCGGTTCCTACATAAAAAACACCATTTACCGCAGCAGCAGCTCTTAAATCGGCATGTATATAGCTACTACCGGTATGATTACCGTTGCCGGTACTCCACCAGGTTCTTTGAGTAAAGTTTTTACCCGCATTTGAACTGGCAACCAGATCCACATAACCATAGATCATTTTATTGGTGTCTACATCCGAAACCGCAAATCCCTGAGCACCTGTATTGGGGTTACTTAAGAAGGTAAAAGTCTTGCCCTCATCAATCGATTTCCAAACCCCATTGTTTGAAGCCACATACAAACAACCTGTACAGTTTTTACTTACCGAAAACCTTACAGTAGTATTGTTGCTATTTCCTGGTATTGCACTGGACCGGGTGAATGAAGTACCTCCATTATTGGAATAAAAGATGTAATTGCGGTTGGCAGAGTTTCTATCATAGGCATATACTATGTTCGGATTTGTAGGGTGATATTCAAACTCAGTAAAGTTTCCCGTTTTTACCCTTGTATAAGTCTTTAAGAAGTCAGTTGATTTATACAATCCTTTATCGGAAGCAATAAATACAACTTTTGAATTGAATGGACTTATAGCTACCACATTTACCTTACCGGTTTTTCCAAGGCCACCCCAGCCCAAATTGGTTGGATTAAACTCCGACTCTGTCCATGACATTCCTCCATTGGTGCTGTAATACACTCCCTGGGAATAACCGTTATTCGCGTTTCTTAGTCCTATGATAACACTATCCGAATTGGTTACTGAAGCTGAAAGTGTATTAACGCCTGTTGCTACCATCGTATCTGTAGAGTTCAGCCAGTTTTTACCTCCATCAGCCGTTCTCCAGAAGCCTCCACTTCGAGATCCCAAATACATTTTTTTATCATCATTAGGATCAACAAAAATGGTTTCTACCCTTCCAATTCCCTGAGAATAATGTTTCGTTATGTTATTCGCATCATAAGGACCCAGGTCTTCCCATTTATTCTGACCTGCTCTTGAGCCATATTGATATTGCTCCTTTACAATTCCCTTCCAGGCATTTTCAACAAAAGAATGAGAAACAGTTGATCGGTCTCCACTAGGACCAAACTTACCTTCATTCTCAGCCTTCCATCGCTGATAACCTTTATAACCAGAACCCTTACCCTTATTGTGAGTCGCAAAGTAAGCCTCAGCTTCTTTTACAACATCGTAAAAATTAACGCTGTAATCATCCATCATGCTCTTATACTTCTGAGCTTGAATTGAATAGGTTGATACGATAAATAAAGCACTCAATAGAAGTGCAGCAACATTTCTCATAGTTTTAGTTTTTATGGAAGGCAAATATAGCTGTTGAACGGTTTCATTTTATGTCACGAATCATTCCTTCTATAAACAATTGATTTATCGCATTTATCAGTTTGTCTACATCGATTTTTTTTGTCCGACAAAAACGTACTAGAGGTCTTGTTTGTAGTACTTTTGCAGCCTCAAAAAACAGCCTTTTTAGGCCCATTATTTGGAATATGAAAAAGAGTGACGAATTACTAGAGCGAAGAAGGAATATAGTGGCTAACGGCGTCGGTGTATTTAACACGGCAACTGTGGCGAGTGCAAAGGATGCAACCATCATTGATGTTGATGGTAAAGAATGGATTGATTTTGCGGGTGGAATTGGTGTAGTTAACTCGGGTCATTGCCCTGAACCAGTGGTACAAGCCATTAAAGATCAGGCCGATAAATTCATTCATACCAGCTTTAACGTGGTTACTTACGAACCTTATATAGAGTTGTGTGAAAACCTGGCGGAGGTTCTTCCCCACGGTGAGTCTACCAAGGTTATGCTGGCTTCTACCGGAGCTGAAGCCGTTGAAAACGCCATTAAAATTGCCCGTCAGGCAACCGGAAGATCTGCTGTATTGTGTTATACCGGTGCTTTTCATGGAAGAACCATGATGGCCATGACCTTAACCTCAAAAATTGATTATAAACTCAACTGTGGGCCATTTGCTCCTGAAGTATATCGCCTTCCTTTTCCTAACACCTATCGGTATTCAAACGGACTTACTGAAGAAGAGTACGTAACCCAGGAACTTAAAAGGCTTCACGAATCGGCTAAGAATGTAGTGAATCCTAAAAATTTAGCGGCTATTATTATTGAGCTGGTTCAAGGTGAAGGTGGGTTTACGGTGGCGCCAAAGGCCTACATTGAAGGACTAAGAGAATTCTGTGACCAGCATGGTATCATGTTGATTTTTGACGAAGTTCAATCCGGATTTTCAAGAACTGGAAAATGGGGCGCTATGCATCATTATGGTGTTACCCCGGACATTTCTACCTGGGCAAAAAGCATGGGATCCGGAATGCCTATCTCAGCCATAGTTGGAAAGGCTGAAGTAATGGATGCCGCTGCTGGGGGAACCATAGGGGGCACCTACATTGGAAACCCATTGGCTTGTGCTGCTGCTAATGCTACCATTCAGTTTATCAAAGACAACAACCTCAACCAACGTGGAGAAGAAGTTGGAAACATCATTCGCGATCGATTTAACGCTATGAAAAATCGTTTTCCGCAAATTGGTGATGTTAGAGGATTGGGAGCTATGATGGCGATGGAGTTCGTTAAAAATGGTGATCCAAGACAACCGGATGGTGAGCTTTGCGGGCAAATAGTAAAAGCTTGTGCGGAACGAGGACTGATTATCATTAGTGCCGGTACCTATAAAAACAACATTCGTGTGTTAAGCCCTCTTACCATCTCTGATGAACAGCTTCATCAAGGCCTGGAAATCATTGAGCAGGAAATTGAAAAAGCGGTTGGCGTACCTGCTTAAGCTTGTTTAAAAATCCATAGCTTTGGATACGATTGGGGTATACTCAAAACAGACCTGGTCGTTTAGATGAAATTTAAGATTTTAATATTGGCCATTTTGTCCATGCTGGCATTTGGATTGATCAATTGTTCAAAAAGCTGTGAAGTCACCATTAATGCCTGTAACGACACCCCGCCAACCGATGAAGTATGTGCGGCAGCTTTTAGCAGATGGTTCTATAACAAAGACCAAAATAAATGTGAACTCATTGGATACAGCGGTTGCTCTCTAAAAGGATTTGAAACGGAAAAAGCATGTAAAGTATGCAGGTGTAAGTAGAACGCGCACGACTTTAAACAACAAATGAGTAAAGGGCTCGGAACCAAATTTCAATTGTTGAGCAAAATCAAATAAATGAATACCAAAATATTCCTGGCCTGCGTTATGGGACTTTTTTGCCAAAATCTTAAGGGGCAATATGTATTTAAAATAGATACGGCCGATGTTCGCTGTAAGGAACAAATAAAGAAGGCCGAAAACGATTTTGAAAACAATTCTTTTGTTCTAAGGATAAATAAGCCAATTCCCTACTCCGATACCTATAAGAAAGTCCTAGAAGGATACAATGTAACGGTTGAGTTTACTGGTATTTTTATAGCGGATTGCTACGGCTATACTATAAAATCATTGCTGAATAGTAAATACCAAACGGATTTTCTCGCCATGGCAAAAAAAGTAGCTGATTCAATTGACGAGCATGGTTCATGGAATCGGGAAGCTCGGTTAAAAATAGAAGAGCATGATTTGGTTGAATACATTCAAAAACACGTTTCGAAAAAAGAAAACAAGACTTTAACCAGGAAGTATGGAAATGAAACGTTGTGGCTGGCATTGGTTGTCGATACAATAGGTAAGAGTTGGATTTATTCCCTTGGACGGTTGGAAGAAGTAGATGTTATGCATTCCTTAAGGCGAAATGCCGATAATATTTCTAAGGTTAAGGAACCAATAATTCAAAACTTAATACACGGCAAGGAGCTTTTTATACCGAAAATGAAGCACGGAGAAGCAATTGAATCATGGATGATTTTGCAGCTCAATTTTGGAGAATAATTCTAAAGGTACGTTCTGCATAAAGAATGAGATGAACGGTTTCTATTTGATTGGTCTTGACCGAACTATATTTATTCGTAAATTGGAGGAGTTAACCGGAAACAAAAAATGCAATGGGTGAGAATATTGTTTTGAAGAAAAATCCAAAAATTGAATTTCAACTTCTTGATAGTGGGTTTCAACTGATTGATGAACAAACCGAACGTAACTCCGGCTTCTACTCTTACCATGATTTACAATTCGTTGAACTCAATAAAACCTGGTTTCCCAGGCTAGCCATGTGGTTGAGAGTTTTTACATGGATTCTGAATGGGGTTCCCTATTTTCCGGATGCAGAAACTTGTAAAAAAGCCAATGTGATTATTCATTTAAGAAAAACGAAGCTTGGTCTGTGGTTAACGGACTCTTATATGGCTGATAAAGCAAAAATGTTAGCCCAATTGTTGGAGAAAAAAACCAAGCACAACAAAGGCTAAAATGCCAATAGTTTTAGTTAATCTGTTGATTCATATGTCCAATACGTTATGAGATGTATAAATAACTGGATAAGTAAATACGTAATACTTCTGGTTATTCTTAGCATTAACCATAAACATGGTATATCCCAGGAAACAGACCCATTCAAGGATAAATACCTAATTGTTCTTGATGTTCAACAGCAATTCTGTGACAAGAGCAAAATGGACAGTTTATCCCTAGAAATTATTCCAACCATTAACTCCGTTATTGAATCTTTTCCACAGGAACGAGTGATTTATGTTAAGGCTATAGGTAAAGTGATTAATATTTCCTTTAAGGGAATCTCTGTTGATACGGTACAAGCTCCCGAATTCGCAAAAGGCCTGCAAATAGTGAACACCAACATTATTACCAAAATTGAAGACGATGCTTTTAAGAGCAGTGAACTGATCCACTATTTAGAGAATAATAATGCCCGTGAAATTGTACTAATTGGGCTAATGGCTGAGGAGTGTATTTCTGAAACCGCTCTGGGAGGATTAAAGGGGGGCTACATCATTAAAATAGTTCCTGAAGCCATTATTAGTAGAAATGACAAAAAGAAGAAACGGGCAATTAATAAATTAAAGGAGCAAGGAGTACTATTATATCCAATGAGTCAGGTGTTGGGTGTGCCGTAAGCAGGGAAAGAAATTAAAACCCATAGAACCTGTTATAACATTGGAACTTTTTCGCAATAAGCAAACCACTGTGGTATCTGGCTTAAATATCGCACAGTTTAAGGATAATATGGAAATAGCCGTCATTCCTTGCTTGACAAGGAACCGACGAGGGAGCGCAGTGAAACTAATCTAGTGTTATTTCTAGATTCCTGCTTTATGCTTCAGCAACACGCGGACGCAGGAATGACGTTTCTTTTTAATTAGGTAATATTTCTAACCCACATTATTCTTTAATAGCGCCTTAAATATTACTCACTACATTAAAAAGGTTGTGAGCAACGACCGACGGATATATACTTCCTGTTTTTTCCCTCATCCAGCAGAATATAGCCCCAAAAAAACCGGTTATGAGTATCGGTATTGCATTAAAGTGCAGTTCCAGGTTAGGGTCAATGGAAATTCCGTGTATGGCTCCAAATAATACCGTTGTAATGATAAATCCCCAACCAATTTTAGCGCCAAAAAGGTTCCAGTTCTTTCCCAGGGATCGGTTGAGCAAGGTAAGGAAGATACCACGAAAAGTAAGCTCCTCAGCCAATCCCGGCATGGTGGACTGAAAGATGATGTATTCGGCACTTTTGGTTCCAAAGGGATCGAAAAAATAATGATAGGTAAGCAAACAAACCGCAATGACAATTGTACTGATCACCACTGGTTTTAATGAACCTGGATTCCATTGAAAGGTTAATCCAAACTCTTTAAGGGATATGGGTTTAAATGTAAAAACGAATGCCAATCCCCAGAAAATACTGGCGAGTTTAATCTGCCACCAACCCAACTCACTCAGGGCAAACACCCCAATATTTAAATACTTCTGGGCCAATACCATCAGCATGCCATTTAGAATAAAAACAGCAAGAAAAATCAGAAAATAAGACCACACAACCTTCCTGTTGCGGATATATGCAACCAACACCAGCGGTAGCGCCAGGCTAGCTATTAAACCAAAAGTCAATATCCAATGTAACATCCCATACACGGTTTGAACTCAACATTGGCCCTTACGAATGTAGACATTCTCAACAATAACTGCCATTGAGTTTATTAGAACAGACCAATTACAGGTCGATTATATGTTTGCTTGAAAAAGGTAAATTTGAAGCTCTCGGATAGAAAATTAGTATACAGATCAGGGACTATGATACGTACATTAAAGAGGTTTGGAATCATAGGTTTTCTATCAATACTAATCGTTGGATGTTTCCCTGTTAGAACCGATAATCCAGATAAAGCCTGGAAATATTGGTCAGGAAGCGAACCCCCTGCTGAGGTTGAACTTATAAAGGGCGAATATTATCAATCACCGCATTTTTCACTGGAATATGAGCTATTCTTAAAGTTCAAAACCAACAAAGAATGGTTTATTGAGTTTGTTACCTACAACAACTTGCGAATTGACACCATAGGTAACGACTGGACCCGTTGGACTGAACTACCCATTTGGTTCAATCCTAATCAAGACTTTATAAAATATTCGGCTGATCAAGCTGATGAATTTGAACGCTCAAGGTACTTCTTCAATCCTGAGACAAGTGAAACATATATATATGAAACGGTTGGAATGTAATAATTTTGGGTGCCAGCCATTGAATTTGAACGCATTGGTTACAAAAAATGATAGTGTAAAAACGCATGTGGCTTTATCTGATCGATAGCGTGTTATTAAATTAATGATTTATGAAAAAGTATTTGATTGGATGTTTATTGATTGCCTTATTCTCAGTAACCAAATCGCAGACCATAATTTCTTTGTCTGATTATGAAGGCCATTCAAAGCTCAAAAAAATTGCGGTCAAAATTGAAGGAGTTAATTACAATTTTTTGTTTGATACCGGAGCAGGTGTAACCTTAATTTCTCCGGAGGTTGCAAAAAAAATAAATAGAAGAGAATATGGCAGAAGCGTTGGTTACCGAATGCTTGGCGAAAAAGTTGAATACGCAAAATGTGATAGTGTAGAAGTTCTAATTGGAGATTATAAATTCTTTCATTCTACCGTAGGTGTTTGGGATCTAAACCAGGTATTGCCCAAAGGATGGCCCAAAATAGACGGCGTTATTTCACTCGGCTCTTTTCAAGGTCAATGCGTTACACTTGATTTATCCGCGAATACAATAACGGTTGAATCGGATTCAACCTGTAGGACAAAAACCAATTCGATGCAACTGGTTGAATCCAGGTTTGTTAATGGGTTTACTGGTTTGGAAACGGGAATTTTTTTAAACCTGGATCAAGTGGGAAGGAAATGGTGGTTCTTAATGGATTCTGGTAATCTGGATAAAAACAAGATCTCACATACAACTGCCAAAGAATGGAATATTAAATCCACTGCAGATAGTGGAAGGGTTGATATGGGCAACGTAAATTATAAACTTGCCGGAATTTCAAAAGATTTACCTACCGTAGCTGATGAAATAATTTATGATGGTGTGTTGAATTTTGACTTTCTCTCGCAAATTATTATTACCCTATCGTTTGCCGAAGAAAAAGTATGGATAAAATAAACGAACTCACGTTAGGATTTAGGGATGAATATTTAAAACCTGCAAATGAATATTGCTTGAATACTAATTGCAACCTACAATTACGCCAAAATGAAAATTAAATTAGGAAACTATCAATCATACACCTTTTCTGAAGTAATGAAGTTGCAAGGAAACCATGGAAGGTTTGTGACCTTCCAATGGATTATTCCATTGCCCATGTTTCTTCCGGTAAAGAGGTTATCCAACGTATACTTTATAGAAAGTGATACGAATATTAAAAGGTACGCCCGTAAGTATAATCTTTTAAACTACCTGTTTGGGTGGTGGGGCTTACCCTTTGGTCCCGTTTATTTATTTAAATCGATCCACCTTAATAACCGAGGTGGCATAGATGTGACAGATGACGTCTATTTAAATTTAAATGAATCGGATTTTAAGAATGGAACGGTTGACATAATTAAAAAATCAACAATTTATATTCATCCCAAAAAGAGTGAATCGAAGGAATTTGAAAAAGTATTTAATGAGGTTATTACCAGTGGGATTATTAGTTCTCCGCCAATAATTGGCCTATACATAGACACAAAAGAAAATGAGTCTCCTTACTATCTTATCGGAATAGATCAAGAGGTAACAAAAGAAATGGAGGAAAAAATATCGAAATCGATTTATAAGCGTTTCTACAAACAATTAAAATTTAATATCGTTGAAGTAGACTCCCTAGGTGAAAACAAGTCTAAATTCATACAGCAAGGACTTAAAATAAATCAATGATAAAACTCCTCTGGTTTGCCCTTTGTTTTTGTCTGCTCTCGTGCAACCAAATACAAGTAAATAAAATTGCCATTCAACCTTACGGAAATTTTAATTCTGCCATAGTCGATACCGTTAAATCAACCCTGGAGCAGGTATATGGTGTGGAGGTGGTGGTTTTAGCCCCCTCCGACCTCCCCCAATCTGCTTTTATTAATATCAAGTCGCCCCGATACCGGGCTGATTCGCTTATCCAAATCTTACGAAGGGAAAAACCGGATTCGGTAGACTGTGTGATTGGCCTAACCAACCTAGATATTTCTACTACCAAAACCGATCAGTGGGGAAACATTAAAGAACCGGAATCCAAATACGGTGATTGGGGCGTTTTTGGCTTAGGCTATCGACCAGGAGCCAGTTGCGTGGTTTCTACTCATCGTATCCAAAACTCCGATTACAAACTCTTTATCAGCAGGTTTAAAAAAATTTGCATGCACGAAATCGGGCACAACCTGGGGTTAAAACATTGTACGGACGGTAAGACATGCGTAATGCGTGATGCAGCTGAAAAAATCAGTACGGTGGATGGGGTTGAATTGGAGTTGTGTGAGACCTGTTGGGCAAGGATTAATTAGGCAAGAGCTTAGTTCGTAGGTAGGCCATGAATAATATATAACTTTGAGTCCAAACCTCTGAATATAAACTTGCTACTCGCTAAACGATTTACCAAATTGGATAGACCATCCATAAAAACAATTACAGAAGGAATATTTCATATGTAAAAAAGCAAAACAGAGTTCTGATACTTATGATGAATTGAAAAAATGAAAAACGTATTACTAGTAATTTTTGTTCTAATTGGTTCAAGTGTATTGGGTCAAAACCTTCAAAAGATTCTTGACCAATACAAAGACTCACTATCCAATTACGGAATTGTTGCTTTGGTTGACAACGGGAAAAGTATCCAAACTGCTCAAATTGGTTGGGCAAGTGAAGAATCACCCATGCAAATTGATCATAGGTTTTGTATTGGTAGCGTGACTAAACTTTATACAGCAACCATTATCCTAAAACTAAATGAATTAAAATTATTAAGTATTGATGATAGCATAGCTAAATTCATTCCACCCCATAGGTTTATTGATGGTTCGATTACCATTCGACAGCTTTTGAATCATACAAGCGGTATCAAGGACATTGTGGACGCCAAACTTTCCAATGCTTCATTACTAGACCCCTATTTCGATTACTCAGAGAGCTATATTTTAAATCTCATTGACACCATTGACTTTGCTAAAGGAACAAAACATTCCTACTCAAACTCCAATTATTTTTTGCTGCGAAAAATTATTGAGCGAGTAACTGACAAACCCTATGAATCTGTATTGGATGAGCTAATCATAAAGCCATTAAACCTGACCAATACCTTTCCATATCACTCTAACAATATTGACTCATTAGCCCATCCAATTCTTGGCAAACAAGATTTTCACGACCTGCCTAAGATCGGAGTAAATCAAATTTCAATTGGAATCGGAAATGTTGTTAGCACCGCAGCCGACGTCAATGCGTTTATTCGTTCTCTATTCATGGACAATAGAATACTGAATTCAAACTCGTTAAAAACAATGACAACCTTTAAGACCTTTAACGAATCAACCGTTGGGTTGGGAGTATTCCTGGAGAATTTTGGTGGCAGAACCGTACAAGGGCATTCCGGACGAACAATAAGTTATATTGCCTATGCTTTTGTTGACAAGCCTAAAAGAATAAGTTTTGTCCTCATTTGTAACAATGCCAATGATCCATACATTGACAAACTGATTGAAAAGGTGTGTGATAAAGGAAAATGGTGAATACAAAAAATCTAAATTTCCATGAAATACTGCTCAATCATACTATTTCTACTCCTTCCCATACTCCTCTTTGGTCAGAACGATTCCATTGAACTGGCCTTTGAAAAAGTTGAAATCGATACGACATCCGTTGATCCGTTTAAGGGTTCTTTTGAAGCTTCCTTCAAATTGGATTACTACAATTCAACCGGTTATTCTTTTAGAGACCGATATTGGTATGAGGTAATCATTTTAGATTCGTTGGTTATCCTCAATTTTAAATCTCCCGATAACGACGACTGGGATTATGTCAGTTATCAAAAAAGGTTCGTTCTGGGACCCGATGAACAAAAAGAAATTGAAGACCTGGTGATTGAATGTGGGATCAAACAAAAAATTAAAGGCAGGCCACTACCACCGGCATCTGGTTATGGAGCCGAAAAGCTATTCATTGAAACTCCTGAATTAAAAGTTGCCGGTGGCCTTGTTTACGTGGCCATAGGAGACGGCTCTGAGCAGGATGATATTCGAATGCAAAAAGAAAGGCAACTTTCGTCTACCATTGAAGGAGATTACGATCGATTCTTTAAAGCACTTGAAACCTTGTTTAAGGATTTGAATTATTTGATAGAGTCTAAGGACAAGGAATTTTGACCAATGACTAAATCCCAATATTTCCGACTGATTGACACCACCATTAGTTTAGGGGTTGACCTTATATTCAATAGATTCAGCACGGTGAAGTTCAACCAATTTAAAAAGAATAAAGACACCATTGTACAAAATGGAAAGGAACTTTTATCTGGGTTTACCCAACTTCGAACATGTGAAATACTTGAATCAAAGGAAGTGGAGCAATTCAAATTAAGTCCATACGAAAGTTGGATAAGTCTTCCGGACAAGAACTACATGGGTAAAATCAAATCAACCAACAAGGGGAAAAATACTGAGAAGAGATTCATTGCTGATGTGATTGCCTATTTGCCAATTTTAAAATCACAGTCAAATAACAACTTTTATAACATGGATACTAATAACAGTACAGTTTGAAAATACATGCCTCGAATAAACGTTCTGGATACTAAAAACGAGATCATAGAATTGGTCAAACAACGATCTGGCTACTCCAAGGTTAATGCAGAATCGGATATATTTCATGAGGTCGGTATGGTTGGTGATGACTTTCATGAATTAATAGAAGAATATGCCGAAAAATATCAGATAAATATGGATGACTACCTGTGGTATTTCCATGCTGACGAAGAAGGTCAGAATTTTGGTGGCCTATTTTTTAAGCCGCCGTATGACAGGGTCGAAAGAATTCCAATTACTCCCAATATGCTAGCTGAAATTGCAGTTATAAAAAAATGGAATATCAATTATCCGGAGCATACCCTTCCGAAATACCGGTATGATCTCTTAATCAATGCGATCTTTGGAACAATTGGTATTGGAATAGCCATATTCTTTATTGTTAGGTCTATGTTGGATGGTTAACTTAATGCCCACAGAGAAACTCCCATTACAAGCTCTTTATCAATCGGTTTAAAAAATATCTGCATACACGAAATCGGCCACAATCTGGGACTAAAACATTGCGCTAACCATGAAACATATGTGATACGAGATACAGCTAAAAAACAGTACGCTTATGGGGTAGGAATTTGTGTAAGGCTAGTTTGGGAAGTGTTAAATAAGGTAAGAGCTTAGTTCGTGGGTAGACTATGAATAATCCATAACTTTGGCTACTAACCATTCTTACTCATCAATAAATGAAAATTAAATATCAAATATTCGTATCATCTACATATGAAGATTTAAAAGAAGAAAGAGAGCTCGTTATTAAATCGATATTAGAAATGGGGCATATTCCAGTCGGAATGGAAATGTTTAGTGCAGGGGATGAGCAACAATGGGAATTAATCAAAAGCCAGATAGATGATTGCGATTATTATATAGTTATTTCAGCATTTCGATATGGTTCACTTGATGGTGAAATAAGCTACACAGAAAAGGAGTATGATTACGCCGTTTCCAAGAATATTCCCACGTTAGGATTTGTAATCAACGAGGGGGTAAGTCGACCGGCAAACAGCATTGACAAAAATCAAAATAAAATAAAAAAACTAGAGCTTTTTAAGCAAAAAATTAGAAGTAAAATCGTAAGCTTTTGGAATGACAAAAATGACCTGTATGGCAAGGTTTCAATTTCACTAATGAAACAGTTCAATACAAACCCAAGAGTAGGATGGGTCAAATCTTCGGAGCATGTCGGGCCTGAAGTCTTAACTGAAATTTCCAGACTAAGTAATGAAAACTCTCTATTAAGAAGGACAATTAAAGAAATTGAGGATCAAATCGAAAAGGAGAATAAAGAGGCATTTCAAAAAATCTTAAAGACACTTAAACATAATAAGCGTAAATTATCTTTTCGTTATATAGGTAATTCAGATTTTGTTGATGAATCAGAGTTCACCTTATTAGAAATTTTTAATCTCTTAGCACCAGAATTGGTGATAGAAAATTCTACAAAACATTGTATTCACTTTTTAGGTTTTATGTTAAGACTTGATAGGAGCAAAAAAATAAACTCTAAATCGGCCATGCCAGTAAATCAAATTAGATCAATTCTGGCAGATTTAAATGCTTTGGAGATTATTCAACCTTCAAATAAAAAGCATAGCGTAAAAGATGACAATGAGTATTGGTCTTTAACTGATGAAGGAAAAAAATTATTTAAAGAAGTCCGAAGAGAAGTAATGGAAAAAAATCTTTCTGAATCCTCAGACAAATAATATTCAACTCAAATGAGAAAACCAATAGAAATAATAGAAAACCAAAAAACTAAGGTAGTCCTAGAATCAAACATTGAAGTTGAAGCAATACTATCCATAGGTTTAGTGGAAGGAGGAGATTTTAGCCTTAAAATTGAATTTAAAAACCTACAGATTAATTTATTTAAACAATTAATCAATCTATCCAAATTACCAAGAGAAATACAAATTTCTAGTCCAGTATTCGAAAAGGAAAAACTAGCAATAACTCATATTGTAATTACTGATTTTGTAGCTAAAAGTGATTCTTCAATATTTTGGAATTGTCTTTCAGATGATCCAAACTTTAATCTTTCTATCGAAAGTTGATATTTGGTTAGGCGAACTCACCTAAATTCCAATTCCACTCCACCTTAAACATCCAAGACTCTCCCCTAATCACTTCTTTGAAGTAGAGAACAACCCCTTACTCCTTTTCCAACAAAACCATTCCTTTATTAAAGTCGGCAGCTGAATTTATCACAATCCTGTATTGATCGTAATACACATTATCGATATTGACTTTGGAATAAAACTCGTAGACATTAATTTTTAAGCTCCTCCCTTTTAGTTCAACCGTCGATTTGAATCCGGCAATTATATTATCATCATCATCAACCAGTTCATTGTCAATATCCAGGCTCTCGGCGCCGGAATACTTGTAACCCTCCGGAATTGGAATCGTAATTTCAAAACGATAGCTTTTGTTGTATGCAGTAGTTATGGGCTGTACCCGTTTTAATTCGGAATACATTTCTACCTGGGGGCCTAGTAAAGTACCAACCTTAAGCAATAGCTTATTTCCCACTTTTTCATAGAACGTGGTTGATTTCACTTTCGCTTTATACGCTCTTTTACAGCTATAGTCTTTGCATTCCGAAATCTTCCCCCATTTTTCCGGGTCAACCATTTCCATTGAAACGATTTGCGCATCTGGATACCTCCAATCGACAAGATCCCTTAGCTTACCATTCGTCTCTGCCTCAGTTTCAGAATAGTATACAATCCGATTGTAGTTTCGAGCCAAATGGCCCGTTCCAAAACCATCAATATCCAACACCGTATTAGAACCTGCTAAGTCCAGGTTTACATCAATTTTCAAATCGGTTCTATTGCTGTCAGGGTGCTTATCCAGCACCTCTTTGAATTCAACCTCACTTCCATTTTTAGGAATCACCAGGGCAGTACTTCCAACAATCCAAGATGGTGCTAGTCCAAATTGAACGAGTTGACCAGACGCATACAAGTATGAATCATGCTTGGGAAAATACAATATGAACTCATTTAACGAATGCCGTGAACAGTAATCCTCCCTCAACCTGTTATCGTATTTGTTACAGGTAACTTGTAATTCATAATCGATATTTAAATGGTCCAAACAAATGCAATAAACTTTCATGAGTCCCCTATCATTACCAACACCGGATTTTACAATAGCCATTACATCTCGGTATTCCGGGCTATAATCCTCTTTATAAACCAGTTTCTCTTTTAAAAATACCGTAAGGTTTCTCAACGTTTGTTCCTCATTCCCCTCAATTTTGCCATTGAAATCTTTAAGAAGCCCTACCGTTTTACGTACCTCTTTCGTTCCAAATTGGTGAAAGTCCTTTTGCAAACTCTTTATTGCTAATGGATAGCTTGAATAGGGAGCCATATTGGTGGAGTTACCAAGAATTTTAAACTCAACCGAAACCCGGTTAGCTCGCGGTGTAGAGTATTTTTCCTCAGCAATCGGAGCTATGTTTTTATATAGGTATTTATGTTCTTCCTTGGTTTTTATCTTTTCAGAGGCCCAGTTGAAAGATCTTGAATCGAATTTGTACTGAGAAACACATCGAATGAGAACACATGCGTTTAATGTTCTGTAGTTCATAGAAAGCAATTCCTTTCCCGAATCATACAAGGGTGTATGCAAGGTATAGGTGAATTCAATTTGTCCTCCAACTTCTGCCCCTTCAATGGCAAACATTTTTACATCGCCACCTTGCTTGTAATCCTTCATTACTTTAATGTCATCTTGTGAAATCTTCACCACCTCACCTTCGGCTGAAATACTCCTGGCCTTTACATGTAACACCTCTCCTCTATTGGGCACATGAATGACTACCTTGTTATTAGCATCAAGCCCTTCCTGGGTCTTAATGTGAATGATTTTATGGCGTGTTATTTCTCTGTAAAAGCTATTAAATGCTATATATCGATTGTCCTGTATAATGGTGACATCCCCATATTCAATAGCTTTCTCATCAACTTCTATAAACCGGGCCTTCGACCTCCAAAACGTGGTATCGTTTAATGCATAACCGGTGAAAGATAAAAATTGAAACGCGGCTGTAAAGACAACAAAAAGTAGAAAATTATTATTCATAATTACTCGTATTCGATGGTAGTTCCATAGACTTTTGCAAGTTCTTTAAGGAACAAATTCCAGGTTTTAAATTCAGATGGCACTACAACTAAAGTTTCGATGGATATGGCTCGGTTATAAGTGATTTTATTACCGTCAATCTTGAAATTAGCCGTACAACTTCCGTGTGGAGATTTGATGTTGATGTCCTTGGGCAATTCTTTTACTTGTTTTCCTGCTGGAAGTGTAAAGACAACCGTACTAACGTACTTTGATTTATATGGGATTTTAAAAGCAACTTTTCTCTCCTTTCTTACCACATATTCTGAAGTAGGCCTTGTCAGGTTTAAATTCAAATAATAGGTATTGCCAAAGTTCCTGATGTAAGAGGGTAAAGAAAAATTAAAAGTAAATAAGCCTGTAGTTCGGGCCTCCTTGTCTCGGAGTTCTCGTTTATCATATTCTATATTGTTCTGTCCAAGCTCTAGGTATTCATCTAGGAATTTGTCTTTTTCAACATTTGCCGAACCATATTTTTTATGAAAAGTGGCATACTCAAATGTTTCAATGGTTTTATATCCTTTTCCAAGCATCGTCGTCCCATCGGATGTAACTTCAATCCTATTGGAGTTAACACAGTCTTCAGCAGAATAGCTCGGAATCTGATATATCGCAGCTTTGCCTTCCGAGTTTTTATACAAAGCTTCTTTACCTAAGATAAAGGTCGACGGTATTCCAAATGGGGTGTGAGCTTCCGTGGCATCAAGGATGTAATGTTTCCCATCTATAAATGCACTTAGTATAAGGTGATTGTCGACACTGGGACAAGGGGTGTCGTCATATTTGTACGGGAGTTTTCTCGTACCAATCCAGGAGTGTTCTGCCCTAATACCAGCAAATTTCATCATCTGGTACATAATATGCGTCATGTCCTTACAATCTCCATATCTCTTCTCACATATTTCAGAAGCCGGGAATGGAATAAAGCCTCTCCAACCATCTTCAATGGCTATATACCTAATGTTATCCTGTACCCACTCAAAAATTCTTTTTGCTTTTTCCAGGTCGTTTTCACTTCCTTCGATAAGTTCCTCGGTAATTTTTTTTAGTTCTTCATCAGACGAAGGTGAAATTTTGTCAATAAGGGTTTGATACCATTCAAACAGATTCTGAGTTGAGTTTAACACCGGTACAACCTTATCGCCGGCCTTATAGCTTTTTATAAAAAGGACAAGATGGGTTACTTTGTGCAAGTAGCCTAGCTCATTGTCTTCATAAACCAGGGGTTCTCCCTGTTGCAACTCCCAGGAATAAGTGACTTTACCATTTACAAGTTCCTTATTGTACTTTACCTGGTCCTTTTGTAAACCATATATTTTCCAGCCTATTTCAATGTTCTCATTGGCAATCAATTCGAATTTGGCCTTTTTCACCGGCATATATTCAGTAAAGAAAAATCTTCTTAAGAAATGTTCATCCGGTATTGCAACATCATAACTTAATTCAGAAAATGCATTTTCTGCAATCGCAGGATACTCTACATTAAAATAATTGTGATCGTCGTAAAATGTACCTCCCGAAAAGCCGTCCTTTACCTGAATATTTTCTATTGATTTGGCTTTATACTTACCCTTTTTATTAAGGGTACTGACACTCGCCCTAATGTTATAGGCTTTAGCAAAATAACCCGTGTATACCCGGTCTGGAAGGTAGTTTGCACCAACTGCTTTGTTGTACTTCTTTTTTTCGTAAACGTTCTGTCTAATGGTTAGGTTCGAACCCGTTTGAGTAATTGTTACCGATTCCTTTTTCGATTCATAATAAACCTTGGATTCCTCTATAACCGCATTTTGAAAAAAGGTACTTATTGTAAAAAAAAGGCCAAGCGCAATACAGGATATGACTTTCATTAAAACCGCAGTTGGTATATTTTTCGAAAATAATCAAAAGAAGTCAAATTGAGATATTATGGATCTTCCATATAATCACTTCCTTGTTATCCAAAGCACTTATCTGTTTTAATTCACCACGACAGTTTTTCAAAAAGAGTTGTCAATCTGAGTGATTTATTTGACCCGATTAATATCGGTGAAAGAAATTGTATCGGATGGGCTTCTACTTGTTTTTCTCCTTTGAGTATACAATGGGTCCAAAATCATAGACCTCTTCATTATCAGGAACCTGTAAGGAATTAAAACTTGCGAATGAGTATTTCTGAGAAGAACTGAATTGAATAAGTATAACGACGACAATCAGAAGCAAATAACTCATTAATAACTTAATGTTCAACAATTGACCTTGGGTGTACATTTTGTTCATAGGAAGTGGATCATTAAACATTTCCATGAATCAAACCTAGGTCAGATTTATGCGATAACTAGGCAGATCGTTCCCAATGAAGCGAATTGGGTTACGAAATAGCTTAAATGAGGTCTAAGCCGTTGAGAAGGTACTCCTGGCAATTTTTGACAATGCGGAGGCATTCCTGGTCTACCGCCAATACTAACTTCCACCTCAAATTCATTCTTTTACAGAAACTGCGGTGAAATAAACGATTATTATTTGGGCAAAAATGTAAGTTCATTTTTATTAGTTGATCAGGAATTATTTAGTTCCTAAATCGCTTAGAGAGGATTATATTTGCACCCCTCAAAATTGAGAGGTTAAATTCGGCTATTTAGCTCAGGTTTACGTTAGGAAAAAATTCAATGACACCATTTTCGATCGCAGGAATTCAGATGAAGGTAAGAGCTGGAAACAGCAATGTACCCGTGATGAAACACAAACTGGATGTACTCATGTCGGTTTATCCCTGGGTGGACATGGTAATGTATTCTGAGCTATGTCCATTTGGACCTCTAACGCACAACGCCATGGAGTTTCCTAACTCCATTGAGGACGAGTTTCGGGCAATGGCTAAAAAACATAAAATCTGGTTGATCCCGGGCAGTATGTTCCAAAAGAAACATGGTCGGGTTTATAACACCGCTTCAGTTATCAATCCTATGGGAGAAATTGTAGGGCGTTATGACAAAATGTTTCCCTTTTTGCCCTACGAAGAAGGAGTTACGGGAGGCGATGAATTTTTAATTTTTGATGTCCCTAAAGTGGGGCGATTTGGGCTTTCCATTTGCTACGACATGTGGTTTCCCGAAACGTCAAGAACCCTGGCGGTGCAGGGAGTAGAAGTTATTCTTCACCCGAGCCTTACTGGAACCATTGACCGCGACATTGAATTGGCCAATGCCCAGGCAACTGCAGCAATCAATCAATGTTTTGTGTTTGATATTAATGGACTGGCCGATGGCGGTACGGGTAGATCTATCGTTTGTGGACCTGACGGCAGGGTAATGTACCAGGCGAGTACCGGACCTGAAATGATTCCCATTGAAATTGATTTGGACCGGGTACGAAGCAGCCGAGACCGAGGAGTATTACGACTAGGACAGACCTTGAAATCGTTCAGGGACCATAAAAAGGTTTTTGATATTTACGATAGCGATAAAAAGCTTCCTTACCTGGATTCTTTAGGACCTTTACAAAAACCTACTGAGACCACCAGGCAACTTAAGCTGGAAGTATTGGAACAACATCCCAACAAAGAAGACCTGGACAAATAAAGATTCAATTCTATAAAAAGAAAAAGCCCTCGCGTCGAAACGCAAAGGCCTTTTCATACCACAGGAATTAATCGTACTAATGGGAATCAACTATCACCTTGTGATTCAATATATTGTCGTCGCCAGCAACTATTCTCAGGTAATAAGCTCCGGAGCTAAGTCCTTCGAGGTTTAATGTTGCTGAATGACTGTCAATCGTTCCAGGTATTGCCATTACGGTTTTTCCAGTTAAATCAATAACTGTAATTTCCCTTAAGGTTTCCCCCTCCAGCTTTACGGTCAATCGATCGTTTGTCGGGTTAGGAAATACCGTAACCCGATTGGAAAGGCTGGCGAATTCCGTTGTGCCCGTTGAGGGTTCTTTTAAATCCTTAAGCTCTTCTGCAGCCATAGCATAACCAATGTACCTATTGGCTCCTCCGCCGGAATTAACTTCTTCTACTATAGCGAATATTGGAAAAGGAATTGTGGGTACGTACCACTCATGAAGTTTTCTTTCGACAACACCAGTGCTTGAACCCTTAGTTCGAATGTATTTCCTGGTTCTTTTTACCCGTAGAACATCGTAAATTATTCTACTGGGAAGCACCAATTTACCGATTGCATCAACCTCATAATCATTCTGCCCGGCACTCCAGGTTGTCATACCTGTGCTAGTGTTATAACCACCATTCCAGGCATCCAAGTTTTTAGCCCCAAACTCCATTGGAAACTTCATTTGTATTTCTTCATCACCGAACTTGTTTATATAAATTATCGTTCCCCCGGTGGGTCTGGTTTTATCAACCCTTCCAATTTTTGTAAGGGTTGAAGATCCTGTTTTGTAATAATGGGTATTATACGCACTGATTTTACTGGCACCAATGGAGTATCGGATTACTGCAATATCAGCACTTGAAAAATTATTTCCCTCTGGTTCTTTTTTAGGATCGACCACTTCGAAATCAAAAGTGTCCTGATAGTTTAGGGTAGAAAAATCCCAGGTTTGATCCTTTCCGGCTCCTCCAACGGCCATACCTGAAGCATCGAAAACATGCATGGTGTACGTATCACCGATTTTAGGTACGTCTGAGAATTTCACCTGTGCTTCCATGTTCAGCATTCCTAAGCAGGAAGCCATTGCAACTAAATAAAGTTTTTTCATAGTTATTTATTTAAATATTAATAGTGTCTACTTGACGATTGCATAATGGCTGGGATGCCTGTAAAATCAAACATTAAGAAAGTTTTAAGATTTGAACTGGCACCTAAAAAAGCCCTGACAATCGAAATCGCCAAGGCTTTTCATTCTACCCGAACAAATCCTTCTAGTTAGAGCTAATCACTATTTTGTAATTTGATATTTCATTATTAGCGTTGCTCACCCTTAAATAATATATCCCAGGTTTAAGTTGCGTAGTGTTGAGTGTTACAGGTTCATTGCCTATTGTTTCAGAATCAGGTACATTCAACATCGTTTTTCCGGTTAAATCAACAATGGCAACCTTCTTAACAGAGGCTTCTTTATCCATTGCAATGGTTATGTGATCACTTGCTGGATTGGGGAAAACTTTTACATCCGATTTCTGTTTTGCAAGTTCTCTTGTACCTATGGTTTGATCCAGGTTTTTATACTCTTTCTCAGCCATAACGTAACCTTCCTTGGTATTACCAGCCGATACCACGTTCTCCACTATTGTTAGTAATGGAAATGGAATACCGGGTACATACCATTCGTACATCTTCTTTTCCACCACGCGAGTACCGGTAAATGAATTTGTTGAAGTGTATTTTCTGGTGCGCTTTACCCTCAGTACATTATTAATGGTTTTTCCTGGAAGTTTTAATGTGCCGGTTGCATCAACTTCATAAGCATTCTGACCCGCACTCCAGGTTACCGGAGAACCCAAAGAGGTAAATGAACCATCCCAGGCATCCAGGTTTTTTGAACCATATTCTATTGGGAACTTCATTTGTATTTCTTCATTGCCAAACGTGTTGATGAAAATGATTGATCCACCGGTTGGTTGGCTTTTATCTACCCTTCCAATTTTGGTTAAGGTTGAAGAACTGGTCTTATAGTAATGAATGTTCAGGTCATGCCTGCTAACACCATTAGCACCAAAGTAATTGTTGGTAATAGCAATATCAGCATCCGTATAACTGCTTGCTTCAGGCTGGTCTTTTGGGTCACCTACCTTTAGATCAAAGCTGTCCGATTTGGCCATAGTGGAGTAATCCCAGGTCTGCCCCTCTCCTGCTCCAGATACAGTTATTGCTGATGCATCAAAAACATGCATGGAATAACTATCCCCAATTTTTGGCATGTCTGAGTATTTCACCTGGGCTTCTGCATTCAACATTCCCAGACAAGATGCCAATGCAACTAAATACAATTTTCTCATAGTTTAAACTTTTTAAATTATTCGTAGTGACTTTCTGACGGATGCAAAAAGTCGGAGATGCCTGTAAATTAGAACTTTAAGAAAGTTTTAAGACTCTGGTGCAGTTGATTTTTAACAAGTAACTACCCGCACGAACTCAAATAAATTCCTGGTAATTAACAATTTAGAATGGACTTATGATTCCTGCAGTTGGTTGTCTGTATTATTTACTCCAGCATAAAACCAAAGGAGTGAATGGTCTTTAAGGTTAGGTTGGTTTCCTTCTTAAGCACCTTCCTTATTCGGTTGATGTACACGTCTAAACTTTTTGAAATGTAATAGTCGCTTCTTCCCCAAACTTCCTTCATTACCCTTTCCCTGGAAATGGGCTGTTCGAACTCGGTAAAAAACAGAAATAAAATCCCAATTTCCGTATTGCTTAAGTTAAGATCACCATTTGGTGTGGTAAACACCTTAGTTACGCTATTCACTGTATAATTTCTAACGGTTACACTCTGGGTAATTGCCGCTGAACCTGTATGGCTCCTTTGTAGAATGGCTTTTATTTTTACAAATAACAGATCAAAGTCAAATGGCTTGGTTACGTAATCATCGGCTCCTAATGAATATCCTCTTAACTGATCCTTTTTTAGATTTCTTGAGGTAAGGAATATCAACGGGATCTTTTGGTCAATTTTTTTCACTTTTTGAGCCAGGCGGTATCCATCAAAATCGGGCAGTTGAATATCGAAAATGCAGAGATCGAAGAGACGCTCCTTAAATGCTTCCAATCCAGAAAGACCTGTTGTACAAACCACGGTCTTAAATCGATATTCATTCAATTGTTCCCGAATTAAATACGCCAAATTTTGATCGTCTTCTACCAGTAATATTTGTCTTTCACTAACCATGTGGTAACCTAATTTCGAAATGGGCACCCCTGGAACCGGAAGCAATTAACTGCATGGTTCCGTGATGCATTTCAATTATTGTTTTTGAATAATATAACCCTAGTCCAAAACCTTTTCGCGATCCTCGATTGGTTCGTCCTCCAAACTTTTCGAAAACGGACTTCGCCTGAGCCGGTTCGATTCCCTTTCCATCGTCCTTAAACTGAACTATAATTTTACCATCAGAATAATGGGTATCAATCTGCAAATTGGAAGCACCACTGTGCTTCAAAACATTATTGAAAAGGTTTTGAAATACATTTTCCATGTGGAAAATATCACCTTGACAAATCGGTAGTTTTTCCGAAAGCTTAAGGTCAACGTCAATTCCCTCTTGCTCAAATAAACCCTGCTGTTTGTTGACCATTTTAGCCAATAACGCGTTTAAGTCAACATCCTCTTTTTGCAAGAGAATCTCTTTCTTTTCGATCAGTGTGGTGGTCAATACCAGGTTAATTCCCGTTTGAAGTTTTTTCCCTTCCTCATGCAATATTCTTCCTGAATTATGCAGCGACTGATCGGTTGAACTAAGTAATTTCTGAGCAACTAATTTTATACTTGAAAGTGGGGTATTAAACTCGTGAGTCATGCTATGCACAAAGTCCTCTTGAGTGGACATGAGCCTTTTTTGATACAAATGCATCCAACCCATATATATAATCAGAATTAAGGCTATGGAGACCAGAATGCCCGAATTCAGGTAAAGGCTTTTTATAGAGTCAGAAAACAGGGTGCTCCTATTGGGAATGGCAACGGATATTAATAAATCAGGAACTTTATCGTCTTCCTCATAAAGCGTGAAAGAAAGGTCCGGTTCATCAAAAGGAAGCATGGTTGCCAATTCGTTGCTGTAAATTAACTCCTGGTTGCCTGGTTTTCCAATGGTATAGGCAACCTGGGCATCGGGATTAATGTTATAGACCACCTTCTCTATTATCGAATCCAAACGAACGGGATCCGCCAAACGGTTCCCTTCCGAATCGACCAGGCAATTTTTATAATAGGATCGAATAAATTTCTCTGCACCCGTGAGTTCACTATCGTGCTTTACCTTAGGAATCACGTCAAATTCAATCAGAATTTTCAGATTTACCCTTCCTGCTGAATAGATAGGGATTTTATCGTAGGGGCGTTTTTCACCTTCAGACTCATGGATGATTTTAATGGTATCCTGACTAACCGAATCTTTATGTACTCGGTACGGATTAAACAATCCAAACCGATCTGCCTG
>CEQS01061489.1_pt1 | contig 25831 bp, 23 predicted proteins | sample 530981 | NCBI WGS metagenome assembly CEQS01 (sample SAMEA2621176, study PRJEB7988) | marine metagenome | biome: marine biome (ENVO:00000447); feature: mesopelagic zone (ENVO:00000213); material: "saline water (ENVO:00002010), including plankton (ENVO:xxxxxxxx)" | depth 800 m
TCACTATATATTCTTATCGAAAAAAGGGGCTGTTCAGCCCCTTTTTTATTTATATATATATTCACTACTAGGTTAGGAATAATAACTACAAAATAATGCCTTAAAACACCTACTGAAGAACCTCAGTTAGCATAGACTTAGCTTTGTCCAGAGCACCCGCAATCCCATCAGGATTCTTACCGCCAGCAGTTGCAAAGAAGTCTTGACCACCTCCCCCACCTTTGATAAGCGGAGAAATCTCTTTAATAATATTTCTTGCATCCAAACCAGAAGTTGCCCTGGCATTTTCAGAGAGCATTACTGTTAACCCTGCCTTTGAAGACTCCCTCGTTCCGATCACCAGAAACAAGTCTTCAACTTCTTTAGTAAGTTGAAAGGCAATGTCCTTGATTTGCTTAGCCGGCAGGATTACCTCCTGAATAATAACATTTAGATCGGCTATCTTCTCCACCGAATTGAGCAGGTCACCTTTTACATTACCCACTTCTTGCAATTCATACTTTTCAATTCTGCTTTTGTACGAAGAAACCTCTTGTTTAATCGTCTCAATAGACTTTATAAGATCTTTGGGATTATTGAACTCCGACCTGACTCTGTCTAATAGGCTTACCTGATTATCATACCAGTCAAATACAGCCTTATTGGTTATGGCTTCAATTCTTCTGATGCCAGAAGCCACTGAAGATTCCGATAATATTTTAAAACGACCAATATTTCCGGAATTCTGAACATGGGTTCCCCCACACAATTCCTTTGAATCACCAAATTGAATCATTCGAACTACATCACCATATTTTTCTCCAAATAAAGACATAGCGCCTAAACCCTTTGCCTCTTCTATCGATATCTCACGAAACTCCTCCAATACAAATTGATTCTGAATCATGGAATTTACCTCGTCCTCAACATCTTGCAATTCTTCAGTGCTCATCTTTTGAAAATGAGAAAAGTCGAACCTCAATTTTGAATGATTAACTTCCGATCCCTTCTGCTCAACGTGATTTCCCAAACATTTTCTAAGTGCAAAATGAAGAAGATGTGTTGCACTGTGATTAGCCTCGGTCAATTTTCGCTTTTCGAGATTTACCACGGCCTTCCAATTACCCTCCAGGGCATTGGGCAGTGAAGTCACCTTGTGAACGATTAGCTCATTTTCTTTTTGAGTATCTATCACACCAATTTTGGCATCTCCGTTAAGCAATACGCCGGTATCGCCAACCTGGCCTCCACCCTCCGGATAAAACGGTGTTTGGTCAAGAACAAATTGATAGAACTCTTTTCCCTTTTCTGTAAGTCTTCTATAACGGGTAATTTTTACGTCTACCTCCATCGAATCATATCCAACAAAACCGAGTTCATCATTTTCTTCCACGATAACCCAATCATCAGCAGATACTACGTTCTTAGACTTAGATCTTGATTTTTGTTTTTGAAGCTCAGAGTTAAACTCGTTGATATCTATATCCACGTTTTTTTCGGAGGCAATAAGTTGTGTAAGATCCAAAGGAAACCCATAAGTATCATATAATTCGAAAGCGTCTTTCCCTGAAATTTTAGAGCTGCCAACAACCAACTTTTCAAGTCGGATTAGTCCCTTAGACAAGGTATTTAGGAAGCTTTCTTCCTCTTCCCTTATTACCTTTTCAATCAGTCCTTTCTGAGCCTTTATTTCCGGGTAAAATTCACCCATTTGCTCCACCAGTACTGCTACAAGCTGAAAAATAAATGGCGTCTTTAAATCAAGGAAGCTGTATCCATATCGAACTCCCCTTCTTAAAATTCTACGGATAACATAACCGGCACCCGTGTTCGATGGCAATTGACCATCTGCAATTGAAAAAGCAACCGCCCTTACGTGATCAGAAATTACCCTGAACGCAATGTCAACTTTTCCGTCCTTCCCTTCATAGGTTTTTCCGGATAGAACCTCAAGTTTTTCCAGAAGGCCCTTAAAAACATCAGCTTGATAGTTCGATTGTTTACCCTGAAGCACCATGGCCAATCGCTCTAAGCCAAGGCCTGTATCTACATGCTTATCGGGAAGACTTTCCAGTTCTTTGTTAGCTTTTCGGTTGAACTCAATAAAAACCAAATTCCAGATTTCAATTACCTGGGGGTGATCCATGTTAACCAGGCTTTTACCATCAACCTGTTCTCTATCACTATCCGGTCTAATGTCAATGTGAATTTCTGAACACGGCCCACATGGACCCGTCTCTCCCATTTCCCAGAAATTATCCTTCTTACCACATCTAAGTATTCGATCAGCACTAATATGGTTTTTCCAATGACTTTCTGCTTCTTCATCAACCAGGGTTCCATCCCCTTCATGCCCTTCAAAAACTGTAATATACAACCTCGATTTATCGATTTGATATACATCAGTAAGGAGCTCCCATGCCCAGTCAATTGCTTCTTTTTTGAAGTAATCTCCAAATGACCAGTTTCCAAGCATTTCAAACATGGTATGATGATAGGTATCGACCCCGACTTCCTCCAGGTCGTTATGTTTACCTGAAACCCGTAAACATTTCTGGCTATCCGCAACTCGTGGAGAAACGGGAGAATTATTTCCAAGAAAGACATCCTTAAACTGGTTCATACCTGCATTGGTAAACATTAATGTAGGGTCATTTTTAAGAACCATAGGAGCTGATGCAACTATTTTGTGTCCCTTCTTTTTGAAAAAATTCAAGTATTCTCTACGAATCGTGTTTACATCCCACCTCATACCGTTAGCTCTTAATATTCAATCAATTATACTCTTAATCTGTTAAAAAGACACAATAAAAAAGTGGCAAACTGCCACTGGATTGCAAAGTTATGCGAATTGTCTAATTTTGCCGCCGTCTTTAGCTAGGAAATCTAATTTCGTTATGGCAGGAAAGAAATATAAATACAATCTCAAAACATTATCGTACGAACAGGTTGAGCTTTCGGCACGTGACCGTTTGCTGAAGCTGGTTACGTATGCGTTTACCGGAGTTGTATTTGCTTCAATTTTTATTACGCTTACTTATTTTTTCATTGATAGTCCTAAGGAAAAACAGCTAAAAAGAGAGAACCAGCAGCTATTGCTTCAATATGAGATATTGAATGGTAAAATGGATCAAATAACCGAGGTTATAAGTGATTTGGAATACCGCGATGATAACATTTATCGGGTTGTGTTTGAAGCAGAACCCATCAGCGAAAACATTAGAAAAGCCGGATTTGGAGGGGTAAACCGCTATAAGTACCTCGAAGGTTATACAAATTCGGAATTGGTAATTAACACGACCGCCCGATTGGAGCAATTAACCAAGCAACTCTACATCCAGTCTAAATCATTTGACGAGGTGATTAAGCTGGCTAAGAAGAAAGAGGAAATGCTAGCTTCTATACCGTCCATTATGCCTATTTCTAATAATGATCTAAAGCGGGTTGGCAGCGGATATGGAATGAGAATGCATCCTGTTCTGAAAATCCCAAAATTTCATGATGGAATGGACTTTACGGCTCCAACAGGGACTGAAATATATGTAACGGGGCTGGGAACCGTTAAAAAGGTTTCCAAGAAAAGGTATGGATATGGTTATCATATAATTGTGGACCATGGTTTTGGTTACGAAACCCTTTATGCTCACATGAGTGAAATAAAAGTTAGGGTTGGACAGAAATTACAGCGGGGCGATGTAATTGGTTTGGTTGGTAATACGGGTACTTCAACCGCCCCTCATCTGCACTATGAAGTAAGAAAAAATGGAGCTCACATCAATCCGGTCAATTACTATTACCAGGATTTATCTCCTAAGCAATTCGAAGAAATCATTGAATTGTCAGATCAGCCCTTACAGAGTTTCGACTAAACAGGGAATTTACGGCATTAATTTTATTGAAGTGGTTCACAGTGCTACTCAGAAAATCGTTTACTTTTACTCTCGAAAGTAATCATGCCCCTTAGAAAAAAAGAAATTACCAGACTATTCTACTCAATTGGTGAAGTAGCTGAAATGTTTGAAGTTAATACTTCGCTCATTCGTTTTTGGGAAAAAGAATTTGAAATCATTCAACCCAAAAAAAACAAGAAAGGCAATCGACTATTTACACCAAAGGATGTTGATCACTTTCAAATTATTTTCAGGCTGGTAAAACATCAGGGATATACCCTGGAAGGAGCTAAAAAAGCACTAAAAGAACAAAAGACTGAACTTGCTAACCAAAATAATTTACTCAACAAGCTAAAGTCCATTAAGGGCGAATTGAAACAAATTCAGAACGAACTCTAGTACTCTCAGTAAGTCTTATTCAGTAAGTCTTATTGGGGATCAAATAATTCTTAACATAATCTTCTACCCCATCTTCAAGAGTGGTAAAAGGTTGGTTATAGCCAATTGAAATTAGCTTATTCATATTGGCCTCTGTATAATATTGATACTTATCGCGAATATCCTCCGGGGTAGGAATAAAACTGATGTTCTCTTCCCTATCCATTGCATTAAATGTAGCCCGTGTTAAATCTAAGAAGGTCCTTGCCTTTCCTGATCCCAGGTTATACAATCCGTTATTCTTCCTATGGTTCATCAAAAAGAAAAGAACATTAACCACATCCTTAACATAGACAAAATCTCGGATTTGCTCTCCATCCTTATATTCCAGATTATGTGATGCGAACAATTTCATGCCATTGGTTTTATTAATCTGGTTGAAGGCATGAAAGATAACTGAAGCCATTCGACCTTTATGAAATTCATTAGGCCCGTATACATTAAAGAACTTAAGCCCGGCCCAGAAATAGGGTTGTTTCTCCTGATTCAATGCCCATTTATCAAATTCATTTTTAGAATCTCCATATGGGTTAAGTGGTTTAAGGTCATAGATTACTTGGTGATCATCATTAAAACCCAGTTCACCCATACCATAGGTAGCAGCAGACGATGCATATACAAATGGAATTGCCTTCGAAGCACAGATATCCCAAATCTCCTTGGTGTAGTTTAAATTAAGTTCATTAAAAATTTCGACATCGAACTCCGTGGTATCTGTACGTGCACCAATGTGAAATACAAATTCCGTCATTCTCTCATTTTCAGAAAGCCACTCGGCAAAATCCTTTCGGTCAATTAACTCCAAATATTGCTTGTCTGAATAATTTCGTTCACGATCCTTACGCGAGAAATCATCAACGAGAATTAAGTCTTTAAACCCCTCCCTATTAAGCTTGGTAATTAAACAACTTCCTATAAAACCAGCAGCACCTGTAACAACAATCATCAATCGAAATTATTAGGTCGCAAAAGTATCAAAATCGGAGCTCGCCATTGGCAAAATCAAGCCTCCAGACAACAATAAAATTATATTTGCAGCCTATTTAAAAAGCGACTATTTATGAAGGCATATGTATTTCCGGGTCAGGGAGCTCAGTTTGTGGGAATGGGGCAAGAATTATACGACCAGGGAGGTTTAGGTAAGGAATTATTTGAATCCGCGAATGAAATTCTTGGATTCAAGATTACGGAAATCATGTTTGGTGGAACAGACGAAGAATTGAAACAAACCAAAGTCACTCAGCCTGCCATATTCCTTCATTCTACCATACTTGCGAAATTACTTGGAGACAGCTTCCAACCGGATATGGTTGCAGGTCATTCATTGGGTGAGCTTTCGGCTCTTGTCGCTAACAATACTCTAAATTTTGAGGACGGACTTAAGCTGGTTTCTCAACGGGCACTTGCCATGCAGAAAGCATGCGAAGCAGAACCTTCTACCATGGCAGCTATTATTGGGTTAGAAGATGCTGTTGTAGAAAATATTTGTGAAAACATCACAGGAACTGTTGTTGCTGCAAATTATAATTGCCCAGGACAGCTAGTAATTTCCGGATCTATTCCTGCCATTGACGAAGCCTGTGAGAAGTTAACAGAGGCCGGTGCTAAAAGGGCGCTTAAACTTCCGGTTGGCGGAGCATTTCACTCCCCACTTATGGAGCCTGCAAGAATGGAATTGGAAACAGCAATTGCCAACACATCTTTTTCGAATCCTTCCTGCCCGGTATACCAAAATGTATCGGCAAAAGCCGTAACAGATGCGGAAGAGATTAAAAACAATTTGATTGCTCAATTAACTGCGCCCGTTAAATGGACACAAACCATGCAACAAATACTTACGGATGGAGCATCTGAATTAATTGAAGTTGGTCCTGGAAAGGTATTACAAGGCTTAATTAAAAAAGTTGATCGGAAATTCCCAACTTCCAGCGCCGGTATTTAATTTCCGATTGTTGGTCCCTGAGGAGCAGGCTCAAATAAGGGCCTTAGTTTTTCCATTCTCATAACATTCAACCCAGGATCGGAGTGCAATTCCTTTTCCATAATAATTCCCATGAATTCGGCCACTTTTAAATGACGCAATCGGGGTTCAACCTCATCCAAAGTGATTTTGACCTCATTTCCATCGTTAATGATTGTATTAGCATCAATGTCCAGTTTTGATACTTCCGGAGCCTTAGATTTTACCTGTGATTCGCAAATAGTCATGCAAGCCATTTTATAATAGCTCGATCTGGCATTTTCCGTGTCTTTCGCTTCAATCGCATTGTTTAGAACAAGTTCCAACTCATTGCACTTTTGCGTGTTATATTCCATAAGAGCCTCCACCAATTCCTCATTTGCCCTTTCTTTACAGCTAACGGCCTGAGCTGGAACACTAATAAGGTTAATTAGCATATCTTCAGGAAAGGGAGGGTCTCCAAGTTCACGGGCATTTTGCAAGGCTACATCACAATTGGTTTCGTAGCTAATCATAAGGCTATCGTAAGCCTGCCTAACGAAAGAGTTGATTTCATTTTTATGCTTTTTAATTAAGGGAGTCAGTGCCTTTTGTACTGCATCATTTTTCTCTTTACCTTCACCCTTAAGTTTAATTGTTTTTTCACCAAAAGACTTATTAGTCATATAATCGTACAGGACCAATTTCAAGTTTAGTTCCACTTCGGCAGTAGGCTCTTCATCCATTCCAATCGAATTCTGATCGCTGGAACAATGAGCTACTAAAACATGAGGATAGGTTTGGAACTCACTAATGGTTGCTTTTTCTTTGAGAATAACTTCAAGCGAATTTCCTATAAACTCATAGGCAGACTCATCCAGGTCCGTCATATTAAAGACCACAGGAAGTATAACAATCGGGTTTTCTTCCTTCTGTTTTTCCTGCGCTGCTAATCCATTTACGAAGGAAACTAAAAATACCACGGCTAATGTTCGAAGTAAGTGCTTCATAGATATTTAATTTGAGTGTCAAAGCTAATTTAATCCTTTGATTTTTCCTTTTTGACAGGTAGCATTATTCTTTATAATTCATAATAAGTTAATTTAGTAGCCACCAAATCAATAATCATGTTAGTAAAAACCTTCGGAAGTGCCGTTTATGGAATAAGCGCACAAACCATAACCATTGAAGTTAATGTAAGTATTGGAATCAAGTATTTTTTGGTCGGATTACCAGATAATGCGGTCAAAGAGAGTCAACAACGAATAACCTCTGCGCTTTCAGAATGTGGTTATAAAATGCCAGGTAAAAAAATTGTAATCAACATGGCTCCAGCGGACATCCGCAAGGAAGGAAGTTATTACGACCTTCCTCTTGCCATTGGAATATTAGCCGCATCCAATCAAATTGAAGCCAACGAATTGGAGAATTACATCATTATGGGAGAGCTTTCCCTAGATGGAAGTCTACAGCCCATGAAAGGAGTTTTACCAATTGCCATTCAAGCTCGAAACGAGGGGTTTAAGGGAATTATTCTACCCAAACAAAATGCGATGGAGGCTGCAATCGTAAATAACCTGGAGGTATTAGGAGTAGAACAAATTAGTGAGGTAATCGATTTTTTCGACAAGGGTATAAAACCCCTGGTTACCGAAATAAATACCCGGGATCAGTTCACCAAGAATCTCAACAACTTTGATATAGATGTTGAAGACATAAAAGGACAAGAAACGGCAAAACGCGCCATGGAAATTGCCGCAGCCGGAGGCCATAATATTTTACTAATTGGTCCACCAGGGGTTGGTAAGACCATGTTGGCCAAACGGCTTCCAACCATTCTTCCTCCGTTGACTTTAACGGAGGCCCTGGAAACCACAAAAATCCATTCGGTTTCAGGAAAACTAGGTAACAACACTTCGCTGCTTACCACCCGCCCTTTTCGAAGTCCGCACCACACCATAAGTAATGTTGCGTTGGTCGGAGGTGGAAGCAATCCACAACCCGGTGAAATTTCACTGGCACATAACGGGGTCCTCTTTCTGGACGAGTTACCCGAATTTCAGCGCCAGGTACTGGAGGTACTTCGCCAACCCCTGGAAGACAGAACAGTGTCCATTTCCAGGGCTAAAGTTTCGGTAGATTTTCCCGCTTCATTTATGTTGGTTGCGTCCATGAATCCATCTCCCAGTGGTAATTTTTATGATCCGGGCGATGCCAATTCAGATGCTGAACATGTGGTAAAAAAATACCTGAGTAAAATTTCAGGACCACTTCTGGATCGAGTTGACCTTCATGTAGAAGTAAACCCGGTTCCTTTCGAGGATTTGGCAACTAAGCAATCAGGAGAATCATCGGCGCAGATTCGTGAACGGGTTATAAAGGCAAGAGACTTTCAAAATGAACGTTTCATTGATTTTGACGCTATTCATTGCAACGCTCAATTACCACCAAAACTAATTAAGAAATACTGCGAAGTGGACGAGAACGGAAACCGACTTATAAAACAAGCCATGGATAAATTAGGATTTAGTGCCAGGAGCTATGCACGAATCCTTAAGGTAGCCAGAACCATCGCCGATTTGGAACTCAGCGAATCCATCAGGGTCAATCACATTGCCGAGGCCATTCAATACCGAACACTGGATCGAGAAGGTTGGGGAATGTAATTGATTAAATCAATCGAAGAAGTTCAACTATGCTTTTGGTGTACCAGTCAACTTACCGGCTTCCTTATCATAAGAAACAAAAAAGTTAATCCAAATGGATCGTGAAACCCTAAAGAAAATGGGTGTAAGAACGAGCATTCCACCAACAGCCAGAATTAAATAAAGAATTAGAGAAAAGTCTGGGTAGAGCACCATAAGGGCAACAAATACCGAAACCATGTAGGCAATTCCTACCGCGTAGGAAACATACATGGCACCGTAATAAAATGCCGGTTCCAGTTCAAATTTTTGCCCACAATTGGAACAACTTTTAGGCATTTCAAAGAATCCCTTTATTTTATAGGGGTTCCTGTTTTTAAACAGATCCGATTCATGGCATCTGGGGCATTTCATAAACAAGATGCTATACAGTTTTGTTCCCTTAGGTATAATTTCCATACGAAATAGCTAGGCCGTTAAAAAAGCAAGATTATAAAATGATTGGTCAGCAAAGTGTAATGTTAATCACAGTTCTGTACTCATTGAAAAATACCATTCCAAAGCCATGGTTACCTCTTCTTCGGTAAGGACATGATTAATGCTACAGCTTCCAATAGCATTCAACAAGGTAAAGTTTAGTCCTTCTTCAGAATTCTTCTTATCGGCATGCATTAACTTTAAAATGGTTGGAATATCTTCAGTTCCACAATTAAACTGACCAAAATGACCATTTACCAGATTCCTGATTTCGTCAAGGTCCATTTTTGATAATCCAGTGTGAGTCTGAGACAGCATACTCTCTATTGCAATACCATAGGCAATAGCCTCACCATGCAACAATGGGTCGCCTTTTAAATGCGACAAACTTTCAATAGCATGTCCAATGGTATGCCCAAAATTCAATTTTTTACGTTCGCCTTTTTCCAAAAAATCTCTCCCTACAATATCGTTCTTCACTCGAATCGATTCAGCAATTCCAGTTTCTTCCGGAAGTACTTCAAAGTTTTGAACTTTAATGTTCTTCCATAGCTTAGGGTTAGCAATTAATCCATGTTTGATCGATTCCACGTAACCCGATTTAAGCTCTCGTTTGGGAAGTGTTTCCAGGAACTGAATGCCACAGAATACAGCTTCGGGAAAACAAAATGAACCCAGTTGGTTTTTATAGTCACCTACATTGATCCCGGTTTTTCCACCAGCACTTGCGTCAACCATAGCCAGCAGCGATGTTGGAACGTTGATGTATGGAATTCCACGCTTAAAACTTGATGCCAAAAAACCTCCCAGGTCTGTAATCATACCCCCTCCTATGTTAATCAACAAGGACTTTCGGGAAGCGTTTAACTCAAGTAATGTCTCTGCCAGGTTGTAATAAATCTCTACCGTTTTACTTGATTCTCCAGAAGGAACACTCAATATATCAGCTTCCAACAAAGCATTGTTGCTGGTCCAGTTCAACAAGGGAAGGCAATATTCTTCGGTATTAGAATCTGCCAATACAAATATTCGATAATCACTATAATGATTATCAATGAAGGTGGACAATTCATCCAAAATGCTTTCGGCAGTTACAATGGGGTAAGATGCTTCAATCTTAATCACAAGCGCTATGACTTAAGGTAGAAATTCCAATTTGAGTAATCCAAGCACTGTCTCTCCTCAATGCAATTTCAGTAACTATGGTTCTTGACTCATCGACTTCTGAACTGATAAAATACCTTTTGACCGTTTTATCAGTACTGCTTTTTTCAAAGTCAATATCTCCTGACTCCAACAGTTGTTCAAATTCAGAATCGAACACTCCTGATTTTTCAAGGATACACTTGTATCCAGAGCTTGATTGGTCAAGTGAAAACTTTATTTTCTTGAGTACTCTTCCCTCCGGCAACCAGCTTCCATAGAATTCGCGGTCCGTGCCCTTAAACATGGTGACATAAACCAATACACATCCAAGCAAAAAGCCGATGCCAAAAATTAGAAATCGTCGCGCCATTAAAACATTCCCAGTAGAAGGTTTAAATCCTTGTAAGGCATATCAAAAGCAGTACCTAATGCAGGGCTGGTCAGGGTTCCCTTGTACAAATACACTCCATTTCTCACCCCCTTAAAGTTCCTAAGCACATTACCTAAACTTCCCTGCTCTCCAAACTTCACCAATATGGGCGAAAAAATATTGCTCAGTGCCTTCGAAGCTGTTCTGGAAACACGGCTCGGGATATTGGGAACACCATAATGAATCACTTCGTATTTAACGTTAATAGGATGCTCGTGCGTGGTTACCTCCGATGTATCGAAGCATCCGCCCTGATCAATGGATACATCAACGATTACCGCCCCATACTTCATGTTGTTGACCATTTCCTCGGTAACCAGGCATGGAGATCTTCCGCTGTCTGAACGAACTGCACCAATGGCAACATCACAGTTACTCAATGCCTCCGCAAGTGTTTCCGGGTGCATGGTACAGGTATTTATTCGTTGGCCAATATCATTTTGCAGGCGACGAAGTTTGTACATCGACTTGTCAAAAACCTTAACACTTGCTCCAAGGCCCAATGCCGCCCGGGTAGCGTATTCCCCAACCGTGCCGGCTCCTATTATAACCACTTCAGTTGGAGGTACTCCTATGATACCACCAAACATGGCTTTTCTACTTTCCTTTCCCTGGCTCATTAATTCCGCCGCAATAAGGATGGAAGTATTTCCAGCAATTTCGCCCATGGCCCTTACAATGGGATAAACACCATCGTCATCCTGAATAAAATCCCAGGCAATAGCCGTAATTTTCTTATCCACTAATTTCTTAAGGGAGTTTTTTGGTTGTGTTGAAAGCTGCAAGGCAGAAATTAAGGTTTGCCCCTGCTGCATCATTTCAATTTCCTTGAAAGATGGAGGTGCAATTTTTAAAATTATGTTGGCCTTATAAACTTTGGTTACATCCTCCTGAATTTGAGCTCCCGCCTGAATGTATTCATTGTCATCGAAATTTGAGCCCTCTCCTGCCCCCTTTTCAATAATTACACGATGCCCGCGAGAAATTAGTAAGGCTACACCATCGGGAGTAAGCGCTACCCTTCTTTCCTGAAACGAAAGCTCCTTTGGAACCCCAAAAAAAATGATCTCTTCTTTTTCCTTTACCGCCTGCATTTGTTCTTTTGGCGAAAAGGCTGCGGATTCGGAAAGTTTCTTGAGTTCTTCTGAGGACAAGTTCATATTTCAAAAGTATAAAACCTGCCTTGAACTTTCTAGTCTATTATTACTTTAGATTCGATGTGCCTTTTGCCTTCCGATTCCTTAATCTGAATCAACACAAATTCTTCAGGCAATAGGTTATCCACCTTATCGGGCCACTCAATAAAACAATAATTGCCAGAGTCCAGGTATTCTTCAAACCCAATATCAAAGGCTTCCTGCTCCGAATCGATCCGATAAAAGTCGAAATGAAAAATTGAATCCGATTGCCTGCCTTCGTATTGATTTACCAGGGCAAATGTTGGACTACTCACCTCCTCACCTACTCCAAGAGACCTGCAAAGTGCTTTGATGAAGGTTGTTTTACCTGCCCCCATTTTACCAACAAAGGCAAATACCCTATAATTCCGATTAACCTCTAACAGTTCACCGGCAGTTGAATCAAGATCGCCAAGACTTGTACTTGTCCAATGCTTCGAATTCATTTATTTGGGATCTAATAGTACCAACGGACATAGTACCTCCTCCATGGATATGCCACCATGCTGAAACGTGTTTTTATAATATTTAGCGAAGTGATTGTAGTTGTTTGGATAAACAAAAAAGTCATCACCACGGGCAAAAATATACTTTGTACTTACGTTCTGTCTCGGCAAATGCGCTTGCTCGGTATTGCTAACTTCAAACACTTCTTTCGAAGAATAATCAAGGTTCTTCCCTTGCTTATACCTCAGGTTGGTATTGGTGTTTTTATCTCCAATTACCTTAACTGCATTTTTTACACGAATACTTCCGTGGTCCGTGGTCAGCATTACCTTAATCCCTTTTTCAGATAAGATCTTCATTATTTCCAGCAAGGGAGAATGCTCAAACCAGGAACTGGTAACTGATCGATAAGCTGCTTCATTATCGGCGAGTTCTTTAATCATATCCAGTTCTGTCTTAGCGTGAGTTAAGGTATCCACAAAATTGTAGCTTATAACCAACAACTCGTTATGAAGGTATTCTCCTATCTTATCCGCTAATCTTTTACCTTCTTCCAGGTTATTGACCTTGACAAATTCATTTTTACAACGTTTTCCGTTTAACGCCAGCATGCCATCCACCAAATCCGATTCGCTTGTAAAGTCATCATCGCTTCCCCATTGCTTTCCAAAACGCTGTTCAATTTCTGTGGGTAGTAATCCTGAAAAAAGAGCATTTCGTGAAAAAGAAGTTGCGGTGGGGACAATGGAGTAGTATACATTTTCCTCTTCTACCCGATAATACTCGCTTAATGACGGGCGAATTGCACGCCACTGGTCGAAACGAATATTATCGATACAAATTACCACCACCGGTTCGGTACTCCCTTCCTCGATTAAAGGCAAAACTTTTTTAGGAAAAACATTGTGCGACAATAGAGGCGCATAATCGGCTCCCCCAATCCAGTCAAAGTAATTTTCTTCGTAGAACCTGCAAAATGCCGAATTGGCATCTCCTTTTTGCATGGCCAATATTTCCCCCATGCTATCGTCGTCGGAAACGTCTAGTTCATTTTCCCAATGAATCAATTTTTTGTAGACATCAATCCAATCGTCTTCCTCCAGATCTTCATTGATTCTCATTGACAAATTTCGAAATTCCCTTTGGTAATCGGTTGTTGTCTTTTCACTCACCAATCGTTTTACATCCAGGTTCTTCTTTATTGAAAGTAAGATTTGATTGGGGTTAACCGGTTTAATCAAATAGTCGGAAATTTTAGAGCCAATGGCATCCTCCATGATATACTCTTCTTCACTTTTGGTTATCATAACCACAGGTAGAGAAGGGAATTTTTCTTTAACTGTAGACAGTGTTTCCAACCCACTTAACCCTGGCATCTGCTCATCCAAAAAGACAATATCGATAGGTTGATAGTCTAAATATTCAAGGGCTTCGTCACCGCTATTGGTTGTAAAAACTTTGTATCCTTTCTCCTCCAGAAACAAAATGTGGGGCTTCAGTAGATCTATCTCATCATCAGCCCATAAAATGTTTATTTCGCTCATTCGCTCTATTAAATGTTTTTACTAAATCGGATTAGATTATTTGATTTTCATTTAAATCCACATTTTCTAATCGATCGGGTATATTTTTGGCAATTAATTAATTGTACGTGATTCCTTCGCCATACAACAGCAAAAGAAAAATCCTTAACGATCCCATTTACGGGTTTATTACTATTCCCAACGAAATTATTTTCGATTTAATCGAACACCCTTATTTTCAGCGCTTAAGACGAATTTCTCAATTGGGGCTGACAAATTTAGTCTATAGTGGTGCAAATCACACTCGATTTCAACATGCAATTGGCGCCATGCATTTAATGGGCAAAACCATTGAAACCATTCGACAAAAAGGTCACGATATAAGCGACGACGAGGCATTAGGAGCTTCAATTGCCATACTGCTACACGATATTGGTCACGGACCTTTTTCCCATACTTTAGAACACACCATTGTTCCGGAAATCAGCCATGAGGAGCTTTCATTAATTTTTATGAACCGGCTTAACTCTGAGTTTGACGGGAAATTAAGTACGGCAATCCAAATCTTTAAAAACGAACATCCCAAAAAGTACCTGAATCAATTGGTGAGTAGTCAATTGGACATTGACCGACTGGATTATTTAAAACGGGATAGCTTTTTCACTGGAGTAACGGAGGGAATAGTTGGTTCTGACCGCATCATTAAAATGATGAACATCCACAACGACAACCTGGTCATCGAAGCTAAAGGCATTTATTCCATTGAGAAGTTTTTGGTGGCAAGAAGGTTAATGTACTGGCAGGTCTACCTCCATAAAACAGTTCTGTCCGCTGAGAACATGCTTGCAAACATTTTACTTCGAGCACGGGAATTGGCCCTTCAGGGTATGGAACTAAGTTGTTCTCAACCGCTTCGTCGCTTTCTTTACGGCCTGTATCAGGAAAGTGATTTTGAGGCCAATAAGGATGTACTTGACACCTTCTCACAACTCGACGATTACGATGTTTTGGGTGCCATAAAACAGTGGATGGATCATGAAGATTTTGTTTTGTCGAATCTCTCTACACGATTAATAGAAAGGAATCTCCTGAAAATTGAATTGCAAAACGAGCCTTTTGACCAAAACGAAATTAACCTTTGGATAGAACAAGTGATTCAGGACCATGGAATCGGCAAAAAAGAAGCTGAATACTTTGTGTTTTCAAAAAGCATAGACAACCGAGCGTATACCAATGATAATCTCGCCATAAATCTATTGTACAAAGACGGCAGCATAAATGACATTGAATCGGCGGCTGACCTACTTAATATTTCGGCTCTGGCAGAGCCTGTAACCAAGTTTTTCTTTTGTCACCCACAGGGCAACAACAATTAGATTTACTTTTGTTGAAAAGTTTGAAATGCCCTAAAAATGGGGCTTTTCAGATTATTTATTTTTGAGCAAATTGAAGTTTCAATAAATACACAAGTAAGTCATTGATTTACAACATTTAGCATAAATATTTGAATGGAATTTAACGCCCAACAAATAGCGGGTTTACTTGGCGGTATTGTTGAAGGAAACCCGGAGGAAAAAGTTACCAAATTGGCCAAAATTGAAGAGGGCGAATCTCAGAGCATTACTTTCCTTTCAAATTTAGCCTATCAGGATTACCTCTACACAACCGATGCTTCTATCGCGATTATTGACAAATCATATGAGCTTACAAAGCCAGTAAAGCCATCTCTTACACTTATTCGAGTTGATGATGCCCGTATGAGTTTTGGAAAATTATTGGAAGCGTATCAACAATACCGAAACAGCAAAGTTGGGATTGATAAATCGGCCCAAATAGCAGAGTCAACTACATTGGGCGAGAATATTTACATAGGCCCTAATGTTACCATTGGAGACGGCTGTTCCATCGGTGATAACGTTAGAATTAGTGCTAATGTGAGTATTGGTGACAATGTTTCTATAGGTGAGGGGACTTCGATATTATCCAATGCCTGCGTTCAAAACGATTGTGTTATTGGTAAACATTGTTCCATATACAGTGGAGCAATCATTGGTGGAGATGGTTTTGGATTTGTTCCAAGCAGTATGAACGATTACAAAAAAGTGGTTCATATCGGCAATGTGATTATTGAGGATCACGTAGAGATTGGCTCCAACACAACCATTGACAGAGGAACACTGGGAAGCACAAAAATCCGCAAAGGTGTTAAACTTGATAACCTGATACAAATTGGTCACAATGTAGAGATTGGAGAAAATACGGTTATGGCTGCTCAATGTGGAGTCGCCGGATCAGCCAAAATCGGTAAGAACTGCATGATTGGCGGGCAGGTTGGAATTGTAGGGCATTTGACTATAGCGGATGAAGTTAAGATCGCCGCCCAGTCTGGCATAGGGAGCAGCATAGAAGAAAAAGGGTCCTTGTGGCAAGGTTCTCCTGCAATAAAAGTCAGAGATTTTCAACGATCGTATGTACTGTTTAGGTCGTTCCCAAAAATTAAAAACAAACTAGATGCTATTGAGCGTCAACTTCAAAGAGATTAAATAGGCATGAGCGATAAACAAAAAACGCTAAAGCAAGAAGTTAGTTTCACCGGTATTGGATTGCACACCGGTAAGCATGTTAATTTAACACTCAAGCCAGCTCCGGTAGACAATTGGTTTGTGTTTAGAAGAGTTGACATGGAAGGTAGCCCTGAAATTAAAGCCGATGTTGACAACGTATTTAGCACTCAACGAGGAACATCGCTTCGTGAAAACGGTGCCGAGGTGCATACCACCGAGCACCTATTAGCCGCAATGCTTGGACTGGGCATTGACAATGCTTGTATCGAATTGGATGGCCCTGAAATACCAATCCTCGACGGTAGTTCTCGCTATTTTGTCGATGCTATTAAAAAAGCAGGAACTCAGGAGCAGGAGAAAGATAAAAACTACTTTACACTACCTCATAATGTAGCATATGAAGATGAGGAGAAAGAAATAGAAATGCTTGCAGTTCCCACCGATGGAGGGGAATTTAGAGTGACCGTAATGGTAGATTATAACTCACCGTTACTTGGTACGCAGCATGCCCACATGTACCACATTGGTGAATTTGAAGAAGAAATTTCCAACTGCAGAACCTTTGTTTTTCTTAGGGAGTTGATTCAACTTGTAAATGCAGGGCTTATTAAGGGAGGCGATGTTGACAATGCCATTGTTATGGTTGATACCGAGCTTGAAGAGGAAGAAAAAGATAAGTTGGCTTCAGCTTTCAATCGCGAAAAATCGGAATTGGCCTCAGTTGGAATTGGCATATTGAATAATGTTGACCTTCGATTCGAAAACGAGCCTGCACGACACAAACTACTTGATATTATTGGTGATCTTGCATTAGTTGGAAGACCCATTCGTGGACATATTTTAGCTGCCCGTCCTGGGCATTACGGAAACACCAAATTCGGAAAGATCATTAAGAACTTAATGAAGTCCGAAGATAAGGCGGCTCCAAAATACGATCCGAATATTGCACCAGTTGCAGACATCAATGACATAACCAAACTACTTCCACATCGCTACCCGTTTTTATTGGTAGACAAAATCATCCACCTGGATGAACAAAAAGTTATCGGAATTAAAAATGTTACTCGAAATGAGCCATTCTTCGATGGCCATTTTCCAACGGAACCAGTAATGCCCGGAGTACTCCTGATTGAGGCGATGGCTCAAACTGGCGGGATTCTTGTGTTGAATAGCGTTGATGATCCCGAGAATTATTCCACTTACTTTTTGAAAATTAATAATGTTAAGTTTAAGAAGAAGGTGATTCCGGGTGATACATTAATAATGGATTGTAGATTAATTGCTCCAATTCGAAGAGGCATTTGCCAAATGGAAGCTAAAGCTTATGTTGGAGACACGGTAGTCTGCGAAGGCGATTTAGTTGCCCAAGTTGTAAAAGAAAAATAAACCTATGATCCACGAATTAGCGTCCGTTCATCCTAATGCCAAAATTGGTAAGAATGTTACCATTGGTCCATTTACCTATATTGAAGAGGATGTCCAAATAGGTGATGACGCATGGATTGGTCCACATGTTACCATTTTTGATGGTGCCAGAATTGGAAATGGTTGTCAAATATTTCCTACGGCTGTTATTTCTGCGGTATCTCAGGATTTAAAATACCGAGGAGAATATACTACGGTTGAAATTGGAGATAATACGGTAATTCGCGAAGGAGTTACCATTCATAGAGGCACAGCAGATCAAATGAAGACCTCAATTGGTAAGAATTGCCTCATTATGATTTACGTACACATTGCTCACGATTGCATTATCGGTGACAATGTTATTATCGCTGGTTATTCTGGACTTTCCGGTCACATAAGAATAGACGATTGGGCCATCCTTGAAGGAAAAGTGGCTGCTCAGCAATTCGTGCATATAGGCGCCCATACTTTTGTGGGTGGAACTTCAAAAATCAGGAAAGATATTCCACCATATATCAAAGTTGCTAAAGACCCCCTTTCATACATTGGAGTTAATTCCGTTGGTCTTAAACGAAGGGGCTATACTGAAGATAAGATTAGAACGATAGAAAAAATCTACAAGATTCTGTTCATTCAGAACAAGAACATTTCTAATGGAATTGAAATCGTAAAGAAGGAAATTCCGGAATGTCAAGAGCGAAAAATCATTTTGGATTTTATCGCAGATTCACCCAATGGAATGATAAAGGGATTTGGGTAAACTCCAATCAGATACCTTTCCATTATCGAATTAGATAGAAAAATGGTTGAAGTAAACTTGAAGGAAATTGGTCGAAGGTTTGCGACACACTGGATTTTTCGAAACATCAATCACACGCTAAAAGCAAATCAACACACGGTAATTCTCGGTAATAACGGATCAGGAAAATCAACGCTATTAAAAATTATTAGCGGGATATTAACACCAAGCGAAGGTGACGTTGGATATATCGTAAATGGAAGTAGCATCCATGTAGATTCCATATACAAGGAGCTAAGCATGTGCACCCCTTATCTGTCCATCCCGGAAGAGTTTACCTTAAATGAATTGTTGCGATTCCACCAACAGCTAAAGCCCTTAAAAGAAACATACTCGGGTGAACGATTTGCCGATTTCTTACAAATTGAATACGAAGAAGACAAGGCCATCCATTTGTTCTCATCAGGGATGAAACAGCGGGTTAAACTTGCCCTGGCATTATTAAGCACCACTCCCATCGTATTACTCGATGAACCTTTGAACAACCTGGACGAATCCGGAAAGAACTGGTATCAGCAATTGGTAAATAGTACTATGAACGATCGACTAATTGTAGTCTGTTCCAATAACCAAAAAGACGAATTCGCTTTCTGCGAAAACTCTATCCAAATTCAGGATTTTAAGCCCAACGGCAGGTAAGTAGATCACCTCATTATTTTTTAGTAATTCTTTGCTTTATAATTGGGTAGAGAGCCTACATTTGTTGTCTTAGTATTCAAAAACACAGCAGAAAATATGGCTTCTACTTCAGACATTAAAAATGGACTTTGTATAAACTTCAACCACGATTTGTATTCGGTTGTTGAATTCCTTCACGTAAAACCCGGTAAAGGACCAGCGTTTGTCAGGACAAAAATTAAAAGCCTTACTTCTGGTAAAGTATTGGATCATACTTTCCCTTCTGGCCACAAGATAGATGTAGTAAGAATCGAGAACAGAACCTACCAGTATTTATATAGTGAAGGAGACATGTATCACTTTATGAATACCAGTACCTACGAACAAATATTTTTGGATAAGGGATTAATAAATGCCCCTCAGTTTATCAAAGAGGGCGACATGGTAAACATTATGTTTCACGCCGATAAGGAAGAAGCATTAAGTGCCGAAGCTCCAAATTTTGTTGAATTGGAAGTAACTTATACAGAACCCGGTGTAAAAGGTGATACAGCTACAAATTCAACCAAACCGGCAACGCTTGAAACCGGTGCGGAAATAAAAGTCCCATTGTTCATTAACACGGGTGACTTCATAAAAGTGGACACCAAGAAAGGTGCCTATTCGGAGCGGGTCAAGAAATAAATAATGAAATTTAGCCCTCCCCAAACATTAGCAAGCATAGCTGACATTATTGGAGCTAAGCCAATTGGCCCTGATGATTTTCCGATTCTTGGATTAAATGAGATTCACGTGGTTGAATCCGGGGATATTGTTTTTGTAGATCACCCAAAATATTACGACAAGGCCCTTAACTCCAATGCGACCATAATTCTAATTAATAAGAATGTCCCTTGCCCCGATGGTAAGGCGCTTTTGGTTAGCGAGGATCCCTTTAACGACACCCTTAAGTTGATAGATCACTTTAGTCCTTTTCAATCTTCGAAAGAGGACATTTCGGAATCTGCTAAAATTGGAAAGAACACCATCATACAGCCTGGGGCATTCATTGGAAACAATGTTACGATTGGAGACAATTGCCTGATTCATTCCAATGTTTCTATATATGACAACGCTGTAATTGGAAATAATGTGGTTATTCACGCCAATACCGTTTTGGGAGGCGATGCTTTTTATTATCAAAAAAGGGAAGGAAACTTTAAGCAGTTCACCTCATGCGGGAGGGTTGTAATTCATGATCATGTTCACATTGGTGCAAATTGCACCATAGATAGGGGAGTAACAGGTGACACGACCATAGGTGAAGGAACCAAGTTGGATAACCTGATTCATGTAGGTCATGATACAGTGATTGGAAAAAATTGTCTTTTTGCCAGTCAGGTTGGAATTGCAGGATGTGTTATTATCAAAGACAATGTAACCTTATGGGGTCAGGTAGGTGTTGCCAGCGACCTAACCATAAATGACGATGTTGTTGTATTTGCTCAATCCGGTGTTGGTAAAGACCTGAAAGAAGGTAAGTCCTATTTTGGATCCCCATGTGAAGAAAGCAGGAGCAAGTACCGGGAGATGTATACCTTAAAAAAGATGGCCCAAAATCAAAAGTAATGTCGGCATCTTCACGAACGAAAAGCAAGAATCAAGATCGTTTTAAGGTTCGTAGAATCCTGGAAATTACTACAGCCATTAATGAAAATAAAAAGGCTTCCGACCTTTTTAAAATTTTTCGTGATATTTTACTCATTGACCTGGAGATTGAGCAAGTAGTTTTTCTGGCGTTAAAGGATACTGAGTGGGGTTGTGTAATTAACGAAGGGCTTGGGGATTGGAAGTGTAATTTTGACGTTGACGAAGAGCTTCTCAAGTTCAAAGACATAACTTCCCTGGGGATGTCAGAAACCCATAAGCTAAACATATTTGACTTATTGGTGCCAGTTTATCACAAAAAGAAGGCCCTTGGATTCTTATTGCTAAAAGATTTGGAAGATGAATCAATGGCAGTAAGCAACTTAATTAAAAACCTCAACTACATTCAAAGCCTTGCCAACATTATTATGGTTGCCATTGAAAACAAAAGAATGGCAAATGCTCAATTGGAACAGGAGGGTATAAAAAGGGAACTATTGTTAGCAGAACGAATCCAAAAGGCATTGCTACCGGCAAATCTTCCTAACAATGAGAACATTAAGGCAACAGCATATCATCGTTCCTATGGACATGTAGGTGGAGATTACTACGATTTGCTTGAAACAGAACCCGGTGTATATTATATCTGTATGGCAGATATAAGTGGCAAAGGTGTCTCGGCAGCCCTGTTAATGTCCAATTTTCAGGCTGCATTTAAGGCCACTGTTCGACAAAATTTGACGCTTCAGGAAATCGTAAAACAACTGAATCAGATTGTTACCGAAAGCAGTCAAGGGGATAAATTTATTACCGCATTTCTGGGAAAATACGATTCGGATACGCATGAACTTGAATATGTAAATTGCGCTCATCCGCCTGCTATCTTGTTCAACAATAAGATGACAAGGAATCTGAACTCAATCATTCCCGGTTTGGGTATGGTGGACAACATTCCCTATTTTGAACCCGAGACGTATACACTTGGGCCCAATACTTTCTTAACCTGTTATACTGATGGTGTAGTAGAAATTGAGAATGTTGACGGAGAACAATTCGGGAACCAGAGATTAGTAACCAGTATTGATAACTTTAAGGGAAAACCGCTGGAAGAATTTATCGACCACATTACGGGTGACATTGAGTTGTTTATTGGTGAGCAAGAAGCTAATGACGATATTGCAGCCCTCAACATTGAGTTTATCTAGCAAGGGAGTTGCTTATTTGACCTTGCCTGCCAAATCAAGAATAAAACTGTATTCCAAAGCGACTTCCTTCAACCCCTCAAATCGACCACTGGCACCGCTGTGCCCATAATCCATCTGAGTCTTTATCAGAAGCACGTTGTCATCGGTTTTAAGCTCCCGAAGTTTAGCCACCCATTTTGCCGGTTCCCAATACTGAACCTGAGAATCGTGTAGGCCTGTGGTTACCAGTATATTGGGATAGTCCTTTGCCTCTACATTGTCATATGGAGAGTAAGACTTGATGTAATCATAATACTCTTTATCCTTAGGATTACCCCATTCATCAAACTCACCGGTAGTAAGTGGAATGCTTTCATCCAACATGGTTGTAACCACATCAACAAATGGCACCTGCGCCACAACCCCATTCCACATGTTAGGCTCCATATTAGCGATTGCACCCATGAGTAGCCCCCCTGCGCTTCCCCCCATGGCATAAAGATGATTCGCATTTGAATAGTTATTTTTAATCAACCACTTCCCGCAATCGATAAAATCGTGGAAGGTGTTTTTCTTCTTCAACATTTTTCCATCTTCATACCAGGATCTGCCTAAGGTTTCCGAACCTCTGATATGTGCTATAGCAAAAACAAATCCCCGATCCAACAAACTCAATCGAACAGAAGAAAAATAGGGGTCAATGTTATGGCCGTAACTTCCATAACCGTAAAGTAATAAAGGAGCTGAGCCGTCTATTTTGATTTCCTTATGATAAACAATTGACACTGGAACCTCAACCCCATCCCTTACCTTAATGTTTAATCGCTCCGATAGATAATCCTTCTTGTGGAATGTTCCCAACACCTCCTGTTGCTTCAACAATTTAAACTCACGGGATTCCATGTCGTAATCATAAACTGAGCTTGGAGTTGTAAGCGATGTATAGGACAGTCGCAAAAGCTTAGAGTCAAACTCCAAATTGGTACTGGCATAAGCCGTATAGGCTTTTTCTCCAAAATTGATGTAGTGTTCCTCGTCTGTCTTTTGATTAATTACCCGGACGGAAGTAAGTCCCTCTATCCTTTCTTCGAGCACCAGGAAATCGTTAAACAATTCAATATCCTCTAATAAAACATCTTCTCTGTGAGCAATTATTTCCTTCCAGTTTTCTTTTTCAGGGTAATCAACATCAGCTACCATTAATCGGAAGTTTTTTGCCTTCCAGTTGGTATGGATGTAGAATTTGTTGCCAATATGCCCTACTCCATATTCATGCTTATTTTCCCTGGGGTGAATGCATTTAAATTCATCATCCGGAGTATTTGCATCAATGAATCGATACTCACTGGACAAAGTACTTGAAGAACCAATAAAAATGAATCGCTTGGATTTGCTTTTGTAAACGAAACAATTAAAGGTTTCATCGTCCTCCTGAAAAACCAGAGAAGCACTGGAAACATTATTACCAAAAGAATACTTCCAAATTTGGAAACTTCGAAGCGTTTCATCCTTTACCGTATAGAAAAGTGTCTTGTTATCGTTAGCCCAGGCGCTGCTTCCTGTTGTATTCTCAATTGTAAATGGATAATTTTCACCGGTTTCCAGGTTTTTAAAATGAATGGTATAAATCCTCCTACTTAAGGTATCCACTCCGTAAGCCAATATCTTTTTATTGGGGCTAAGGGACATACCTGTGACATTGAAATACTCATAACCTCTGGCCAATTCATTGACGTTTAAAAGAATCTCTTCCGGAGCTTCAAGGCTGCCTTCCTTTCTGCAATAAATCGGATACTCCTGCCCTTCTTCATAGCGTGCGTAGAAATACCAACCATCAGACAAATAGGGCACGCTCATGTCGGTCTCTTTAACCCTCCCTTTCATTTCCTCAAATAATGAGTTTTGAAAGTCTTTTAAGGGTTCCAATACATTTGAAACGTACTCGTTTTCTTCGTTTAAATAATCAATTACATCCTGGTTTTCCCGGTCATTAAGCCAATAGTAGTCATCAAACCTGATATCATTATGAATGCTTAGTTCCTTTCTTATTTTTTTCGCAATTGGCGATGGGTGGATGCTTTTTAAGTGCATTAATATTATCTGTTAACGTGGTTCGGCTCTGTTCCGATCCTATTTTTTGTTCTTTAAATCGTTTTTGTAAACAATGGTTCTGTAGGGAAAAGGAATTTCAATTCCTTCGGCATCAAACCTTTTTTTAACCGATTCCAGCAAGTCGAAATGTGCATACATGGCCTTGATCGGACCCTCAACCCAGAAATAAGCCCGCAAGCCTATTGAAAAATCACCATGGGAAATCATTCTAACTACCAATGGATGATCACCATTTTTAATTTGTTCTTCGTTTCTGTTGTCAATAAAATCAGGGTGTTTAATTGCCTCTTCCTGGATAATGCTCTTTGCCAGATCATAATTGGAATCGTATGATATTCCAAATTCAATGAAGCGACAAATTTTCTCGTCTTTAATATTACTGTTGATTATGGTTTCGTTGCCGATTACAGCATTGGGCATAATTATTCTTCTGTTTTCAAAACTTTTAATAATGGTATGACGAAGTGTGATGTCCTCGACAATTCCAAAGTGATCAGTTCCTATTTTAATTACATCACCTACCCTAAACGGTTTAAAAATTACCAGGAATATTCCGTTTATTACATTGCTCATTGCCTGCTGGCTCGCAAAAGCTAAAATTGCAGCTGCTATACCTGCACCTGCGAATAAGGTTGCTCCTAACGATCGAAGCGATGGGATGGCATAAAATGCAAATGCCAGAGCAGAGCCCATAATTATAGCCGTAGTTCCATTTTTTAGGAAGTTGTAACGGGTTGGATCAACTTTTAAATGGTCGGTACTCTTGTCTAAAAATTTGGTGAGGTACCTTCTTATTACATAGGAAACTAATGAAGCTAAAAGCATAACCAAAACCACCGCAATGAGGTGATTTCGATTAATAAAATCCATTATTTCCTTTTCAATCGACATTGTTTTTGGCTAATATGGCTACTGTAGTTTACCATCCTTAAGCATTTGAGCATACTCTTTTGCAAAATAGGTTATGATAACATCAGCTCCTGCTCGTTTAATCGAGAGCAACATTTCGGGCATCGCTTTTTCAAATTCCAACCAACCATTTTGACAAGCCGCGGTAAGCATGCTGCATTCACCACTGACATTATAAGCTGCAATTGGAATATCATAATTTTCCTTCAGAACATGGATTATATCCAGGTAAGGCAAGGCGGGTTTTACCATCATGTAATCGGCACCCTCACTGAAATCCAATTCCGCTTCTAACAGAGCCTCCCGTTTATTAGCCGGATCCATCTGATAGGTTTTTTTATCACCCTTTTTGGGAGCTGAATCCAGTGCATCACGAAATGGTCCGTAAAATGCGGATGCGTATTTCGCCGTGTAACTCATTATACCTACATGTTCAAATCCATTGGTATCCAACACACTTCTAATGTACTCCACTCGTCCATCCATCATATCGCTTGGCCCAATAATATCAGCTCCTGCT
>CEQS01073345.1_pt1 | contig 25796 bp, 20 predicted proteins | sample 530981 | NCBI WGS metagenome assembly CEQS01 (sample SAMEA2621176, study PRJEB7988) | marine metagenome | biome: marine biome (ENVO:00000447); feature: mesopelagic zone (ENVO:00000213); material: "saline water (ENVO:00002010), including plankton (ENVO:xxxxxxxx)" | depth 800 m
ATTTATCATTCGAAGAGAGATCGAGCAGTGTTTTATAGCCGCTGTTAGCGTTTGTTTTAAATCCAAATAATTGAGTCAAATGATAAACCATGATATAACGTCAATTCTTTGTAGAAACAATTCTCTATCAATTTATATTGCTTTTGATCTTCTGTCTGTTCTTCAATGTCGGTATTGTGCATTTCCCCTGAAGTAAAATTAATTACAACCACTTTTCTGTTTCTAATTTGATAAAATCTTATAGAGTTCATTCTAAATTCTTGATCTGCAATTCCTCCACGAGAAGCTGCTTCACGAACGATATCGTCTTGATAAGATAGATCGGTTCGTTCGCCTTTCACTGATTTTACTTTAATAAAGTCATCGGTTTGATCAATAATGTTATAAGTTTCACTCTCCTTTGAAAGGTTAGTGTATTCAATGCTTTTCAATTGATACGGTTCAAAGTTTTCCATTTTCTCAGCTTCAGAAAATGCCACAATAAGGAATGGTTTCAGTTCACTTTCATAATTTTTGTCTAAAATATCTACAGTATCAAGTACCTTAATTAATACTTTTTCCGATTCATGAATAGTGACTAACGAAATAAATCCTTTCCATCTGTCTCTATTTTCAAGAGTCAAATCGATGGTGTCAGGAGCCCAATAACGATTTAATGATGTCTCCATAGCCACAAGCTTCTCTCCATTTTGCCCTAAGGGAAACAGCCTATATTCAAAAGCATCGCCACATGCAATTACTTGCGATGAGAAAATCAATAAAAGAAATATATAGATGGTTCGTGTCATAATTAATAAACGCTAACGGTCTAAAATAAGCAAAGTAGCGCAAACCTTGAGTCCTATCGGCGCTATTTTGTTTATTTGTTGTTAGTAACATTCTATTCAAGTAACTCTTCTTCTCTTTGAAGCATCCAATTCAATGAAATAATTCGTGCTTCTTTGCTTTTTTGATGAATCAATAGCCTGGACTGTAAATTATTTAAATAAAAAGTCTTCTTTTTCTCATCTAAATCATAGTTATTCAAAAGAATATCCTTATTCTCATTTGGATCATACAAATAACGAACAATGGTAGTATCAAAGTTCATAAAATAAGTAATATTCAGATCCTCCAAGTGTATGATAAGATCGTGTTTCACAACCTGTTGATGTAGGGAATAATCTATTTTCTCATAGTTTTCAAAAGACTTAATTAGAGAATCTTCATTAACCACAATAAACTCAGACCAATCACTTTGATCAATACATTCACTGTTAATGTGCCCAATGGAAGAGTTCTCTGAATTGATTCCATAACAGCCACAAAGAGTGCTCAAAATCAAAACTGATATGAAATGAATACATTTCATTGAATTATTGTTTCAGTAATATCCTATTTTATAACAAAGTACTCATCATGGAATACACCATTGAAATCTGTTTCATAATCGTAGTACCCAACTTGATGATTCTTTATAAATAAATTCAATCTTACTCTCAAAACATGTGTCTTGTCGTGATTCACAACAACGGAATACGAGTCTAATTTTTCCACTATAGTATCAGCTCCTGGCAAGTTTAATTCAGAGCTCGAATTATTCTTCAATATATCGTCTAGACCCCGTTTTGCCTGATTAATCAAATCATTTGATTTTACTAATTCTTTGATTTCGCTTATCAAGCTCATTAATGTACCTTTTGAGAGTGGTCAATTGTTACTAACGTTCCTTAGCTAAGCTTTCGAGCCGCTACAGCGAATGTACGTAAAAAGGCTTGAAGCTTAGGTAGTGTTATCTTCATTCATTCAAATATATGTTTACCGAGGCAAAATTCTTTTATCAAAGAGTAAAATATGGAATCAGTTTCATTATCAGGCTGTAAATGGCGACTATAACTACCAATTCTAATGTCATATTGACTAGGGCTTGAGGAATCACATGTTCTATAGTATTCTCTATTTGAATCATGAGACTTAATAGCCTCTCTTACAAAAAGTCTAAATGTGTTAATTTGAGAAGAATCCAGTAATATGTACGTTTGAAACTGGGTACCTTCATCTCGAATTAAAACCCAGTCATTTTCCTCTTCAAAATACCCGCTCCTTTTTAGAGTGTAATCAATTCCTCCAGACCCACCAATACCTCCATAAAATGTTCGCTTAATCTCAATTCTCTCGGTTTGCTCAATTTCATTTAATAGCTGCTCATCAGAAAGAGTACATGAATTAAACATTATTAGAAACAGGAAAATTATATAATATTTGATGTTCATTATGTGCTAAGTTGAAGATAACTTGTTTATAAGAGTCACTAATATACAATTTATGTCTCGTTATATCCTAATTTGGCAGCATAGGAGTCATGGATAATTAGATTTATGATCGTATATATTTTTATTCTTATTTATCATAAATCAGATCCATATTCATGAAGTGATTTTATCTGTCAGATATAAATTTTGTATTGTGCTATTTTGATTCAATGTTGCTTAATTTTAATAATAAATGTGTTATATATGAGTTGAGACTTCTGTATCCAAGTAATAAGTGTAAAGCTAACTTCTGTATCGGGAAGTAATTTACAAAAGCGTTAAGAAAGTGACGAAGATCTTTTCTGAAACTGTATCAAGTTATTTGATGCAACCTTTTAAAAGTGCATAACGTTGATTGTGGTAAGAGTTTGATGAAATTATTGAATATCAGATTGCTAAACGAATTTTATGTTTAGATAATAATTTGAATTATTCTCAGATATTTAATAATTTCACATCAATTTAAATAACGGGTAATCTAAATTACTTATGAAGAAACTGCTATTTACTACTATACTAACTTGTTCTTGCTTTATTATTTCAAATGCCCAGAATAGTGAAAAAACTGAGTTGAATAAAACTGAAGTTAGCAAGTCAAAGAAAACGTTGAAGGAAAAATCTTCCAAATCACTATCTACTCCGGAGAAAGGAGAAGTTGAAATTGAAGAGTCATCTTCTTCCAATGGGGAAGCTCGTAGAGCTAAAGCCGTTGTAAAGAAGTCGTCTGATCAACTGAAAATAGAGGGGGTTCCTGAAGGCGTATCAACTGAGAATAAGGAAGCTTATAAAAGCTCAAAAGCTAAATGGAAGGCTGCTCACGAGAAAGAGTATGAGCGAAAAGTTAGTTCTCGGAAAACTATCATAAAGAAAGAAGATTTTGATAAACTCTCTCCAGAACGACAAAAGATCATTCTGAATAATCCTGAACAGTACGAAATAACCAAATAATTAAGATTATGGTTACAAAAAAGAATTTATTAGCAATAATATTTTTTATTGCTTGTATAGTTGGTCCTGCTACGGCGCAGCCTCCGTGTCCTAATGATAATGTATTTTTTACAAATTTGACACCAACTGTAGGTGCGGGGAATTCAACTGCGAATACATGTGTATTAACAGGAGAATATATAACTACAAACGTTTGTGCTGGAGCAACTTATACTTGGTCTACATGTGCGTCTGGAAACGATATAACAGCAACATTAAGAAATAATGCAACCCTTACTGTTTTGGCATCTGATGATGATGGATGTGGTACTTTTGCCGGTCCTTCTCAGATTACCTGGACTGCCACCTTTACGGGGACAGTTCGTTTTTACGTCGATCAATATCCATGTTTGAATTCAGGAATATGTGTTCCTGTTGTAGTTACACAAAATAGTGCGTGTGGTACTGGGGCAGGAACTGGACCATGTAATACAAGTGTAGGTACATTTAGTATTGATGTGGATGGAGTCGCTACTTCATTAGGTTCTACTGTTTATCTATGTAACGATGGTAGTTGTATAAATGCAACATCAAATGGGGATTATGTTCTTCCTGGTTCAGTCTTATTTGGACCACCAACGTGTTTGTCATCGCCTGAGCTGATGTGGGCGTTTTATACTGCTCCTCCTACAACTGGAAACCCTATGACAGATCCTGCATGGGATGGAACCTATTGGTCTGGGTCTGATTTTAACGAATGCTTGTCAGGAGGAACTTCCTCACTTGGAAATCCACAAAACTCAGAATGGTGGATAGCACCAATAACGGGTGATGATGGTGATAATGATGGTGGATGTGGAGGATTGCAACATGATGGTGATGGTGATGGATGTTTCGTGCAAGGCGCACCTCTACATGTTGTTTATTTAACTCCAATCACAAGTGGTACGCCAGATGTGAATTGTTACAATGGTGTTGTAACTGTTCAGATACTTGGAGGAATGCCTGCTTATGATGGAAGTAATTACACGGTCAACAATACAGGTGCAGGATCAGTAATATCTGGCCCTGTTACAGACGGAGAATATGTTGTGATCAATGGATTGTCTGATGGTGATGCTTGGTCATTCGATGTTACTGATGGTGCGGGTTGTTCTCAAACGATAAGTGGTACGTACAACGAATGTCCATGTCCTACAGTGGATTATTCTGGTTTACCTGCAACAATAGCATGTGATGATCCTGCAATTCTGCTTCAGGCAGATGAGTCTGGAATGGCGCCTGGAGAATCTATATCTCCATGTTATTATGTTCAGATTATGCCAACGAATGGGAATACAAATAATGTGATCAATTATTATGAGAATGGAACGCTTATAGGTACTCTTACTCCTGGAGCAAACACAATGTATCAGGGCTATCTTTCTTTTGTTTCTCCCAGTGCTACGAATACGGTAGAGCTTTGTGATGTTTCAGCTGGGACCAATATGGAATATTTGGTTATGGACTGCCACAGTGGCAACGTTATAGCCTCAGGAACTTGGGTAGCAGACGGAGTAGGGTGTGAAGTGATCAATGTTACACCTCCTTCTACAAATGTGAGTGGAACTTCAACATGGTCTTCGACACCTGTGCCTGGAGCAATTATTGCTACATCTGATGCTGGTGCAGCCTTGTTTGACCCTGGAACAGCTGGAGCTGGTGTGCATGATGTCACATACACCTGGGATGACGGCAATGGTTGTACGGGCTCTTCTACTCAGCAGGTGACAGTTACAGATGGTGTACCACCAGCAATTACTTGCCCATCTAATGTTACCGTTAATAATGACCCAGGAACTTGTGGTGCATCTGTAAATACATCAAATCCGTCACCAACGGATAATTGTGGTATAAACTCTGTTACTTGGACAATGTCTGGTGCAACAACTGGATCATCACCAGGGACGGGAATAAACTATGTAGGTACATCAGTTTTTAATGTTGGAACGACAACTATAACTTATACTGTTACAGATTTTGGAGGAAATACTGCGACTTGCTCATTCACAGTAACAGTAAATGATATTGAAGATCCAGTGATCAATTGCCCTTCTAATGTTACTGTTAATAATGATGCTGGATTATGTTCCGCTGTTGTTACATATGCAGCTCCAGTAGGTACAGATAATTGTCCTGGGGCCACAACTAACCAAACAACAGGATTACCATCAGGCTCGGCTTTCCCGGTTGGAACGACAACGAATACTTTTGTTGTTACCGATGCGTCTGGTAATTCGGCAACTTGTTCGTTTACGGTTACTGTTAATGATACAGAAGACCCAGCAATCAATTGTCCAGCAGATATTATTGTTGGTAATGATGCCGGGAACTGTTCTGCTGTTGTGAATTACAATGTGACATCTTCTGATAATTGTCCTGGCGAAACGATCAACCAGACAGCAGGTTTGCCTTCAGGTTCTACATTCCCTGTGGGAACAACAACGAATACTTTTGAGGTAACAGATGCAGCAGGAAATTCAATGACTTGTTCTTTCGATGTTACGGTAAACGATACAGAAGATCCAGTGATCAATTGTCCTGCAGATATCACAGTTAGTAACGATGCTGGATCATGTTCAGCCGTTGTTACATATACTGCTCCTGTCGGTACAGACAATTGTCCAGGAGCATCAACAAATCAAACTGCAGGATTACCTTCAGGTTCAGCATTTCCAATAGGAACAACAACGAATACTTATGTTGTAACTGACGGAGCTGGGAATACAGCAACATGTTCATTTACAGTTACAGTTACTGATGATGAAGATCCTGTGATAAACTGCCCTTCAAATATTACAGTAAATAATGATGCTGGAGATTGTGCAGCCTTAGTCACTTATAATGTAACTTCTTCAGATAACTGTCCTGGAGAGACGATCAACCAAACAGCTGGTTTACCTTCTGGTTCTTCATTCCCAACTGGTACAACTACAAATACTTTTGAGGTGACAGATGCAGCAGGAAATACAGCAACATGTTCATTTACGGTTACTGTTAATGATATCGAAGATCCTGTAGCAGCATGTCAACCTTTTACGGTTAATCTTGATGGTACAGGAAACGCGACTATTTCAGGAACAGATGTAGACGGAGGTTCTACAGATAACTGTGGAATTGTTAATTATTCTGTGTCTCCAAATAGCTTTACATGTGCTGATGTGGGTATGAATACGGTAACTTTAACTGTAGAAGATGCGGCTGGAAACAGTTCAACCTGTACTGCAGCAGTAACAGTTGTTGATAACGAAGCACCTAACGCAGTTTGTCAACCATTCTCTGTTAACCTTGATGGTACAGGAAATGCAACGATCGTTGGTATAGATGTAGATGGTGGTTCAACAGATAATTGTGGAATTGTAAACTATTCTGTTTCACCAAGTAGCTTTACTTGTGCAGAAGTCGGTGCTAACACAGTAACATTGACAGTTGAAGATGCTGCTGGAAATACATCAACTTGTACGGCTACTGTTACGGTGAACGATCCGAATGTGCCAACTGCTAATGCTGGTACTGATGGTGTGATCTGTGCATCTGATTCTTATGTTTTATCTGCTACTACTGGAGGATCTGCATCTGCTGGATCTTGGTCAACTTCAGGCGATGGTTCTTTCACACCTGGAATTACAGATCCTAATGCTACTTACACACCAGGAACCAATGATATTACAAATGGATCAGTTACCCTTACATGGACGACAGATCCATCGCCTTGTTCCACAGCGAATGATGACATGATATTAACGATTAACCCAATTCCAACACCAACGATTTCGGGTGATACTGAATATTGTGAAGGTGATGTAGCTTCGATCTCAACGGGTGCTTTTTCGTCATATAGCTGGTCTAACGGAGGAAATACACAAAACACAACTGTTACGATCGCAGATAATCCAATCACCGTAACAGTAACAGATGCAAACGGATGTAGTGGTACTTCAGCTCCATACAATGTAACGGAGAACCCGAATCCTGAAATATCATTAACTCCATATGATCCAACATTATGTAATGCAACAGATGGTTACATTACCGTAAATAGTGTAAGTGGATTAACAGACGGAGATGTGACTTGGTCTGGTACAGCGAGTGGAACGGATAACGGTATAACATTACCACACGATATTACAGGTTTAGGTGCTGGAAACTATAATGTTACGTTCACAGATATTAATGGTTGTTCTTCAACTGTTGAATCAACTGTGTTAAACAACCCTGGAGCACCGGTTATTGACGTGATCAACGACACTAGTTCTTGTGAAGTTGATTTTGTGGTCCCTGATCCAACAACTTATATTACTGGAACGAATCTGACAGGTAACCAGGCATTCTATTCGGCTCCTGGAGGGAATCCTGGTGATGAAATACCACAAGGTACTGTTATTACTAGTGTAATGACTCCAATGACGATCTATGTTTATGATAATAGTGGTACATGTAGTTCTGAGATCTCATTTGTTGTAGAAGTGAATGAAAATCCTACGACAACAATTTCACCAGATCCAGCAGTTACATGCGAAGGTACATCAATTACCCTTGATGGTAACCCTGCTGGTGGAAGTGGAGTTTACAGTTCTCACGATTGGACAGGTGATGTTTCTATATTAAGTGGAACTGGCGTTCCTTCGACTTCAACATTAGCTGGAGCAGCTGCAGGAACGTATAATCTGACTTATACAGTGACTGACGATAATGGATGTATTGGAACAGATGATATTGTTGTTGAGATCAATGAACAACCTGTATTGAGTGGAGATCAGGAAATCTGTGAAGATGAAGTTACAACGATCTCATCAACAGGAACACCTGATGGAACAACTCCATGGTCAACTTCAGATGCATCTGTTGCAACCGTTGACGTAAACGGAGATGTTACTGGAGTTTCAGGAGGGACTGCTGATATCACTTTCCTAGATGCTAATGGTTGTTCTGAGACAATAACGATCACAGTTAATCCAAAACCAACGATCACACTTACTCCAAACGATCCAACAACATGTAATGGAACAGATGGATTTATTACAGTGAATGGAGCAGGAAATGGAGTAGTGGACTGGTCAGGAACAGCATCAGGTACTTCAGGTGTAACAGCTCTTCCGTACGATATAACGAATCTAGAAGCAGGTAACTATGATGTTACGTTCACAGATGATGTTACTGGATGTGTGTCAGATGTTGAAACAACTACTCTTAACAATCCAGGAGCTCCTGTCATTGATAATATTGATGATACAAGTTCGTGTGAAGTAGATTACGTTATTCCTGATCCTACGACTTATATAACAGGTACAAACCTTACTGGTAATCAAGCTTTCTATTCAGCTCCTGGAGGAAATCCCGGTGATGAGTTAGTTCAAGGAACTACAATCACATCTGGAATGTCACCTATGACCATCTATGTTTATGATGCAAACGGAGTATGTGAAACAGAAATTTCATTTGTTGTCGAGGTTAACGAAAATCCAACAGTAGGTATAACACCAAATCCTATCGATGCATGTACTGATGAGGATATCCAGGTAAATGGTAACCCTACAGGAGGAAGTGGTAATTATACGACACACGACTGGACAGGAACGGGTGCAGTGGATCTCGATGATATTACGATTCCTGATCCTAACTATAATAGCAGTACTGCTGGAAATTATGATCTGACTTACACAGTGGAAGATGATAATGGTTGTTCTGCGACTGAAACGATATCAGTAACGGTAGTTGAACGTACTGTCATTGATCCGATCGCAACTATTTCATATTGTGGCGACTTACCTTTAGATAGCCTTCCTGTGATCAGTGGAACGAACTTGTCAGGTAACGAGAATTATTATGACGATACTCAAGCTAATGGAGGACAAGTTGTATCAGGACCAATTACTTCTAGTGGTACATATTACGCTTACGACACTGGAGGGAACTGTTCAAATGAAGTTTTAGTAGATATAACGATCAATGATATTCCTGCAATGACAAGCACACTGGAAGACACGGCGTACTGTGACTATGAAACACCAGATGATCTTGTATTTACTGCTAGTGGTCAGCCAGATTTCACAATTGAATATACACTGGATGGAACTCCTCAAACAGTAACCTCGACTCAAAATACGATCAATTTAGGTAATGATCCGGGTGTTTATAACATTACAGTTATTCAAGACGATGTTTGTTCAGACACGATCAATGAGACGTTTGAGCTAAGTATTAAACCAACTCCTCCAGCACCAACAGTGTATGAGGATACGGAATACTGTATTACAGATGAACTTGACTCAATGAGAGCTGAGGGAACTGGTGGGATCTATAGCTGGTATCTCAACAACTTGAACGATTTCATCGGAACAGGTGAGAAGACAATGCCGCTGAATACTATGGGCACATCTGTATACTACATCACCGAAACTGTAGATGGTTGTGAAAGTGAACCTTCAACTATTACGATCGATTTGATAGAGTGTGAATTTGTACTTTCCACAGCTTTCACTCCAGATAATGATGGGCTGAACGACAAGTGGGAGTTACCTGAATTAGACCAGATCTATCCAAATAATGTTGTCCAAGTGTACAATAGATGGGGAAGTTTAATTTTTGAACACGACTCTTCTAAAGAAGGTCCATACAATGATAATCCGTGGGATGGAACATTGAATGGTAAACCACTACCTGTTGGTTCATATTTCTTTGTGATCGATCACAATGATGGATCAGGAGAAACAACTAATGGAGCAGTATCAATAATTATTGATTAAAAATTAGCGTATGACTACTTTAAGATATATACTATTATCGCTGACATTATCTACTTCGGTTGCGTTTAGTCAACAGCTTCCGCAGTATAGTCAGTACCACAGGAACCAGGGTTTAAGTAATCCAGGTGCAATCGGTTCATATGATTTTATGGACGTAACCATCGGATCCAGATATCAATGGCTAGGACTGAGTAACGATATGCAAGGGACCGTATCTCCACGATCGGTTTATGCGAATTTTGCGACGGTCTTGAAACCTGAGCCTGTTCGACATAATCCATCATTGAGAACGTCGGTTGGACCTATCCGTAATCCTGAGTTAGGTACGGGTAATTTGAAACACGGTATCGGAGCTCAATTCAAAGCTGATGAATACGGTGCTTTTAGAGAAATAGCATTCTCCGGAACATATGCTATTCACGTACCTTTGTCTGAAAAAGTGAATATATCTCTTGGTGCTCGTCTAGGTGTATCGAATCATTCATTTTTACCGGATAAAGCTCAAGTCCTATCTCATATTCAAGGCGGTGCAAATGACGGAACTTATGAAAATTTCTATCAGTCAGGAAACAGCAGAATGTTTTTTGACATGAGTACAGGTTTGTACTTGTATTCTGATCGTTTTTTCGTCGGTATTTCTGGAAATCAATTGACTCAGGATTTTGTAAGTTTCGGTAGTGGTCAAACAAACTTCAACCCAGTAATGCATTTTGATTTAATGGGTGGTTATAAGTTTGATCTGAATGAGAACTTTACACTTATGCCTTCGGTATCGGTAAAGTATATGAATCCTTCGCCTCCAGCAGCTCAACTAAATATTCAAGGTGAGTATAAAGAATGGCTATGGATGGGATTTGGTTATCGATATATGGATGCAGCTATTATCATGGCAGGTGCAAATATCAATGAACGTTTTAAGATCGGGTATAGCTTCGATTATTCAACATCACGTTTTAATAACTTAACAGCAGGGGGACACGAAGTAGTTTTGGGTCTCATGTTTAGATAATACACCTCAATTTAATTGATAAAATGAAGAAGTTACATTGGTTACTCATGATAGGGATGTTACAGTCCTTTATGCTGAATGCTCAATTTTGGAAGATCACTGATCCATATTCGTTGCCAACCGAGGTGAATTCACAGGCTGAGGAAAGTACACCATTCTTTTCTCAGGATAGTTCGATCCTATATTTTACGAGAACATACGATACCCGCAATGTGGGAGGACAATGGGATCAGGATATTTGGTATTCTGTGAGAAGTGAGGATGGTGAATCTTACGAAGAAGCAAAAAACCTGAAAAAACTAAATAACAAGTTTAATAATGCTGTAGTTGGTTTATCCGAAGATGGAAACAGAATGTACCTACTGGATGCATATCAAGGTAAAAAGGACCTCGTTAAAGGTCTCGCAGTATCTGAACGCAGCGAGAATGGAAGTTGGGGTTCTCCTGAACGTGTAGATATTCCAGAACTTCGAATTGATGGTGATTTTTATGGTTTCTTTGTTTCTCCAGATGAAAAAGTGATCATCATCTCGTACAAAGGAGAAGGATCGTTTGGTGAAGAAGATCTTTATTACTCTGAGAATGTAGGAGGGAGTTGGACAAGTCCTAAGCACATGGGTATTGCTATAAACTCTGAGGGTTATGAGATCGCTCCATTTTTAAATAAGACAAAAGACACGTTGTTCTTTTCGAGTAACGGATTCGAAGGAAATGGAGAATCGGATATTTATTATTCAATCAAAAACGGAGATGATTGGACATCCTGGTCTGCACCAAAGAATCTTGGACTCCCTGTGAATTCCAGTAAATTCGACGCATATATCAATATTTCAGATAACGTAGTTTATTTTTCAAGTAATAGAGATTCCACTAGAGCAGATATATTTAAGGCAAGGGCGATCTACTATCGATTTATCGGTACGATCCGGGAAAAAGAAACGCTTGAGCCTATAGAAGGAACCCATATTGTGGTTAAGAATAAAAATGAAGAGGATGCCCTCGTTGAAGAACTTTTTACAGACGAAATTGGTGAAATGCACGGTGAACGTCTTCCGTTTAAATACAAGGAAGATATAAATATCAAAATATTGATTGAGAAAGAAGGATACATTGGGAAATCACTTGCTTTATCAATGCAGCTTGGAGATACAACAGATATTGATCTGAGTAACTTGTTGGATGTTAACCTTACGAAAATCGAGGAGGGTAAAACTGATCTCAACGATATCATCGACATTAACCCAATCTACTTTGACTTGAACAGTTCGTATATCCGTTCTGATGCGGCAAAAGAGTTAGATAAGGTGGTTGAGCTGATGAAAGATAATCCTAAAATCATAATTGAATTAAGAGCCCACACCGATACTCGTGCATCTGATGAATATAACTTGTGGCTTTCAGACCGAAGAGCTAAAAGTAGTGCAGAATACATTATTTCTCAAGGTATAGACAAATCACGTATTACGGGTAAAGGATTTGGTGAATCACGTTTGATCGTTACGGACGCAGAGATTGAAAAAGCATCTACCGAAGAAGAAAAAGAACGATTACACCAGAAAAACAGACGTACTGAGTTTATTATTGTAGGACAGTCGAAGTAGAGCTTTAACACCCACAAGCCATAGTAACCGCAGCCTTGTGTTTCTTTAGTTTTCGAGCAATGGCTTTCATATGAATTAACTCTTGTTCCGTTGGATAAGAACCGTTTTTTGGAGCCAATTCATACAATAATTTGAGTAAAGGAGTTTGCTCAGCGCTATGTTGTGTAATGTGAGCATAAACTCTACAGCCAACATCTTCATAACCATAATTAATGGTTTGAAGATCATTTCCAATCCATGAGGTATCTCTTAAACTCAATTCAGTTAGAACTATGTTCGTATAGCCTGATTGTTTAAGTATATTTCGAATTTTGATGTTGCTCATCGATTGAACTTCAATTAACTTCAAAGATCCAGGAACCAATTTATATTTACGCATCGGAAAACTTGCTTTCGATGAAATTTCACTTTGATCAATTAATTGGCCGTAGATCTGCAGTGAATCAATATTATTTCTAGCGTATCGATCTTTAAATTTGAATTCAAAATCAGAAGATTCTTTTTCCTGAAATAGCCACATAGCATCAACCATATAACCGACATGAGTGCTTCCTTGATAATCGTATTCGATCTCAAGAATAACTTCCAATTGATCAGCCTTAACGGAGCTAGATAGGCATATTACTATAGCGAATAGAAGATTTTTCATAACAACAAAATACGAAATAATGAGTACTTTTCTACAGATTAATTGATTGTAACATTTTTTTAACCCTTTGTTATATACTCAAAACCAACAAGCTAAAACGAACTAACATGCGAATAATATTATTGCTAACGCTTATTTTTTGTACTTCTCAACTCATTTCCCAAACAACATTCGATCTTACGTTAAACGATGGCCCTGGAGGAACAGGAGCAAACAGGGATGTTGTTTTTGTAGAATCTTCGACATTTGAGCGTAAAGCATTCAAAACGGATGCAAATGGAAAACTGTCGGTTACATTTGATAGTGGAAGTCTTTGGCTGGGTTCTGTTGGACAGATGAGAAACTGTATTCGTTTAAAAACGGCCTTCAGTGGTGAGTCTAGTCAGACGATGAGCTATGATCCGGAAGGGTGGAAGCGCGAGAATAAAGAATTGCCTGATCGTCGTTCGATCGATTTTAAGATCGTTGAACAAGGAAACTTTTCACGTAATTCACAAATGGGACCGAAGGAGAGTTTGATCACGGTAGCTCTGAGAGGTCGCACAGGACAACCTCATCCAGATGTTGAGGTGGCGCTTGTTTGTTTTGAGACAGAAACAATGTACACAGGAAGAACAAATCGTTCTGGAGAGAAGACGTTTAAAGTTCCAAACGGTCAAAACTACGAGATAGACGTTGCTGATATTCATTCCTTACGCTATGTGGATCTTGGTGATGAGTCGATCATACAGACTGTCGGAATGATGTATGAGCCAAAAACATTTACGGAACAAAAAGACGATCGTTTTATCGTTCAGCGTTTACCTAGAGATGTTAAGCCGAGTTCATCTCATGCTCACGTAAAACTAGATATCACTTCTTCAGGAGGAATAGCGGTTAATGAGGAGGTGCATTTGCGCATGTTGAAATCAAATAAAGTTTACAAGGCCAAAACAAATGATCAGGGACAAGTAACATTTATGCTACCGATCAATAATAAGTATATGGTTGACTTCGAATTTCAACGAGATGCTGATGTGATCGACTTATCCTATGTTAAAGGAATTGGATTTGTTAATCAAGGAATTCAATACATTCCGGACCCTCGACTTCAGAATATAGAAGAATTTATTCCATCAGTTGCAGAGTTGATCGAATATGATATAAACGACTTCGTAGATAAGCAATATCCTGAACCTGAAACGGGAGATGTTGATTTTTATCTAAAGTGGGGTAATAAGTTTAATAAAAAGTCAAAAGAAGCTTTACTTGAAGTAGGGCTAAAAGTTAAATCAAAGATGACTCGAAAGTCTTTGGATCCATTAAATATCTGTTTTGTAGTGGATAAAAGTGGTTCAATGTCAGGAGAAGATCGTATTGGGCAATTAAAGAAATCATTGGCTAGATTTATCGAACAATTAGAGCCAACCGATCGAGTTTCTTTGATCGTTTTTGATGGTAAAGCGACTGTTGCTATACCTGCTCGAAAAGTTGGAGCTAAAAAATCGATCCTGGATATCATTTATGCTATTGAAGCAAGTGGAGGAACAAATATTCACGAGGGTTTATTGAAAGGATACGAAGAAGTGAAGAAATTAAAGACAAGTTCAACTGTTGACCGTTTGATCTTACTTACGGATGGATATGGATCAACACCTGTCGAAACAATAATTGAAGGAGCAAAGTCATTTGTTAATGGTGGATTTGAATTATCTGCGGTTGGAGTAGGTACGAGTTATAATAAAGCTCTTCTTTCTCAATTAGCTTCTGCTGGAGGAGGAATGCTACACATGGCTGGAACATCCAATAATATAGAGGAGGTTTTTCAACGAGAATTAGAAAGCATAATTTATCCAATGACAAAAAAAGCCAAACTTACTGTTCGATATAATGACAAGATCGTTTATCGTCAGTTATATGGATATGCAAATGAAAAGGTGACTCCTGGGCAGATGAATGTTGAGATCCCTAATCTATTTCCAGGATTGGATAGGCTAGCCTTGATCAAATTTGATCTGATCAAAGCAACAAGAGCTTTGGAGAAGGAAAAGGTTGAAGTTACCCTCGAGTATGTCGATGCGATATCGGGAAAAACTGTGGTTCGTGAGAAATCTATCCGACCTGAATGGACGGATGCAACGGGGGAGCTGGATATGACCATCGATAAAGAACATAAAAAAGCACTTGCTGTAGCTGTAGCCAATCAGTCCCTGAAAGTTATGGCAAACGCTTTTGAATCTGGAGATCGAAAAGCTGCAGAAGAAGCGGTAGTTAGTGCAACGAATCAGATCAAGGCATTATTCCCTGATGCAACACCAGAACAACTGATCTACGTAAATAATAGATTACTTGAATATGTTGAAGTATTTGAGCGTTTGAGAAGTGGAGGTTTTAATAATTAATGGTAAGGTTTTACTAAATTTATCGGATGAAATTAATAGCTATCCTCTTATGTTCGTTTGGTATTCATCTACTTAGCGCACAATCCTTCTCATCCCATTACATCAAAATGTCTGATGGTGTTCAATTAGCTGCAGACGTATACATTCCAGATAGTTTAGAGGGAGAAAAACTTCCCGTTTTGGTTCAATTTGAACGGTATTGGCGATCATCTCAAACTAGAAAGACCAAAGATGAATCTCCAAAACTCTACGGAATTTCAAAATTATTTTCTGAAAATGGATATGTGATCGTTGTAGTTGATACCCGCGGTTCAGGGGCATCTTACGGAACGCGATTGTCGGAATACCAACCTCAGGAAGTAGAAGATGCCGGTGAGGTTTTAGACTGGATCGTTGCTCAATCATGGTCGAATGGTAAAGTTGGTGCTTATGGTACTTCCTATACGGGAACTACTGCTGAATTATTATGTGCAACAAAGCATCCAGCAGTTAAAGCGGTCATTCCAGGTTGGTCTGATTTTGATTTATACCGAAGTTCTGTAAGACCGTATGGAATGTTGGCAAGTAGTTTTATCCGTAAATGGGGACTTTACGTTCGTTGGTTGGATCGTAATCGTTCATTTTTCCTGAGAAGCGAAGTACGACCAGTAGGAGAGAAGCTACCAAAACAAGTCAAAAAGGATCATCGCAAGAATCTAAAAGTATATCGTACGACCAAGAAAGCTGAGTTTCGCGATGAAGATATGGGAAGTTATGGTTATGATGAATGCTCTGTGATCAACTGGAAGGATGAAATCGAAGAGTCCGATGTGCCTATGTTCATTCCTGTGAGCTGGATGGATGCAGGGACCGCAGAAGGAGCTATAGAACGGTTGAAAAACTTTTCGAATGATCAGAAAGTATTATTTATGTCAACATCACACGGTGGCTGGTCTCATGCCAGTCCATTTGTTGTTGGAGACAGCACAATATATCCAACTCCTAGATATGAAGTTCAATGTAAAATGCAACTGGAGTTCTTTGATCATCATCTCAAGGGTGAAGATAACGGTGTAGATGATTGGCCGATGGTTAGGTATTATAATATGGGAGAAGAGAAGTTCCATGAATCTGATCAATGGCCTGTTGAAGGCACCGAAATGGCTAATTTCTACTTTCAGAAAGACGGAGGTTTATCGCTTGAAAAACCCGAGGAAATAACTGGTATGGATGAGTATAAGGTGGGTTTTGGAGTAACTACAGGAGAACGGAATAGATGGACAACACAAATGGGAGATCCGGTTCTAAGTTTAAATCAGCGTCAGGAAATGGATGCTCGTATGTTAACTTATACAACACCACCACTCGAAGAAGATCTTCAGATCACAGGAACGCCAAAGATTACGTTAGAATTAGCCTCAACGCATGAAGATGGTGCTGTTCTCGTGTATCTTGAGGTCCTAGACGATCAGGGGAATAGTATTTATGTTACCGAAGGTGGTCTAAGACTGATCCATCATAAAATTACTGGTGACGGATACAACGATCACTTGCATTCCTTTCGTAAAAGAGATGAACAACCTATGTTGCCTGGAGCTTCTAGCAAGATCGTCCTTAATTTAATGCCTACTTCAGTTTTGATCAAAAAAGGATATAGGCTTCGAATTGCCATTGCTGGTGCAGATAAGGATACCTTTGATAAACTTCCTAAACGCGGAAAACCAACCCTCTCTATTTTTCGAAATGCCGAATTGCATTCATTTGTAACCTTGCCTGTAGTGAAGTAAGTTATTAAAATCGATACGTATACCCTAATGCAAGTAAAACTCCTCTGTTTCGCTTTGGAGTCGCTTGTGTTGGAAGATTTTGGTATATGTTTACCAGTCCATGACTTAAACGCGCTGTGAGTGATATTGCATGTCCACCATTGAAATTGTATCCTCCGGATAGTTCAACGAGTCCGGCTAGGTCGAATTTCTTGTAATTATTTGCTGTTGCAGTACTACAAAAGTTTATCAGCGTGTCATTAGAATTCACAGTAGTTTTACCAATCGCATGGTCAAGATATCTTCCTACTAAACCTGCATTAACAGCACCGAAGATTTTGTTACCAAACCTGTACTGAACAAACAGCGGTAAAGAGTAATATTCCAGTTCTAAATCAGATTCACTTCGATATGCTGTACCATCACTTGATGAGTAATTGGTAATCTGGATATCACCCTTTCTTTCTATCTCGAACCCTGTTCTCAACGAGAAATGTTCGGTTAAACGATGGCCATAATTCACATTGAAGTAGGCTCCGAGTTTTCCTTATCCGGTTGCAGGGGTGATTTGTGAAGCCGCTAATCCTCCTCGGATTCCAATTTCATGTTGACTAAAAGAGACTTGACTAATTACAACAGCTAATGCCGTGATGATTAAATTATTCATGAGTTGATTATTTTTTATTCCAAACGAAGATAGCTATTGAGTATTGTCTGGCTTCAATATTTTAACATATAAAATCTATGGGGAATTAAAACCAGTGGGGGCGTATTGCAATACGCCCCCACTGGTTTTTATATTCTTAATTTTTTCATCTCAAAACTTTGTAACGAGTAAAAGATCTTCCGTTTTTTGGTCAAACTAAATCAAATAAAAATGAAGACATTACTAACTTATCTTTTCAATTCGGAACCATTGAGTGTGTGCGCATAACTGAGTGAAAACACTCCAGACATATCAAGATGTCTAATGACTGGATATTTCGATTCATTAGGACCAGGATTGGGGTCATTGGTTCTTAAAATGCCAAATGCAAAGCGGGAACAGAGTTGTATTGTGTGACGTTCGGTGATATCATAACCCACGTTTAATTGAATGAGTCCACCGAAATGCAAACGACCAGATTCTGAAGTTATATTTTTTGTCGTAAACTCTGCAAATTGATCAAACTCATCATTCCATATTCGTTTTTCGCTCGCACTTAGAAGAAACCTTAAAAGAAGACCCGCCTCAACTGAATAAAATATGGGAGAGTTATTGTGAAGACCACAAGTCATGGGAACCGACAGAAAGTTCTGGGCAATAATGAGTTGTGAGGTGTAAAGGCCTTCTTGTCCAGTATGATTGAAATAATGGTACTTTTCTCCTTTACCGACATATTCTAAGCCAACTGTGAAATAGGTTATGTCTCTATTGAAATGAACGTAATTAAGTCCGGCGTGTGGACCAAACCTTAAAGATGATTCATCTACTTTGGAAAAGGCAAACCCAGCCATAGACCTGATTTGTTCACGTTGTCCAATAGAATAGATTGAAATCGACAAAATCGAAATTATTAAAAGGTGTTTCATTTGAATGGATTAAGTTAAAGTTCTCAACTAATATAAGGTTAAAAAATAGAGTTGGTCAAGTATTGTTTAGAATCAATCAACATGTAGGCTTTCGATCTTCCTGAATTTTATCTATAGAATTAATTTGAATGAACTTTAGTATTGTTCTGGCACAAAAATCACTAGTATTCAACACTTTAGATTATCATCTTCTAAATGCTAGCTTCTCGATTGTGTAAGCATAACTAAGTGAGACAACGCCTGATATCTCATTATATCTTTTGATTGGATCCTGATCTTCCCATGGATATGGGTTAGGATCGTTGGTTTGGATTATTCCAAAAGAAAACCTCGAGCAGAGCTGAACGGTATGTTGTTCTGTGATGTGATATCCTATGTTGAATTGTAATAAACCACTCAAATAAAAGCGGCCTAGCTCATCTGATATATTTTCTCTTGTAATCTCTAAAAATTGATGGAACTCATCATTCCATATTCTTCTTTCATTTGCATTAACGAGGAAACTGAATAATGGACCACCTTCGATCGCATAATAAAACTGAGTCGTACCGTGAATTCCAAAAGTGAAAGGAACAGATAAAAAGTTTTGTTCTATTGTTCTCTTCTTAGCATATTTTTCTTCAGGGTCTAAAGGAGAACTAAAATTTTTCTCACCTTTCCCGACATATTCTAGACCAGTTGAAAAATAGGCAAGTCGATCACTAATTTTCACATAATGCAAAGCACCATGCGCGCCGAAGTTTACTAAACCATAGTCATATGATGAGAATGATAATCCAGCCATGGATCGGAATTGTTCTCGTTGGCCAAACGAATGGATTGAAATCGATAGAATCAAAATAATCAATAGGTGTTTCATCTGAATGTGATAAGTTCAAGTTGAAGGCAAATATACTATTAAAAAATTAGAGAAAATAAGAGAAGGTATATTTCAGTTCAACCTCAATATTTGAATTTTTTTACGTCTCTTTCTATTTACAAACCTGCATTAGCAGATGGTGTAATTTTTCTACAATTCCGGAGTTGTTTTTCAAAATCTTCTTTACCCATATCTCGTATCATTTTAGAGCAATTGAAAAATTGCGACAATTCCTCAGCCTCATCCTTGGTCATACCACCAGATATTACTGTGAAACCACCTGTTATTGGTCCGTTTATTACGGGTGCACTCATTACTTTATTGAAACTAATCATGGCAATAAAGTTGCCGACATTTTGTTGGGTGTAAAGACCCCATTGTTTTTTTCCTTTTTCGTTCATTTCAAGTTCTACTACCTGTTCGTTAAAGTTTGCATCAAATCTAGCAGTTGCATTTTTTATAGCCTCCTCATTTATGCTAATACCATCAGCTGTTTCCGTATTGATTGCATAAAGTGCATAAAGATCCTCTTCACTGTGCGCGAAAAAATCTGGATTCTTACTCCATAAAAAACGAATGGGATATAAATCAGTCCAGTGGTAGTATTGACCTCGTTCGAAAACTTGTTTTATTGCTGCAGTATCCTTTGCTTCTGCAAAACCGATCTGCGGAGAATTATTGAATTGACTGTTAGCACTGATATTAACTGTGAAAACTTGAAAAAATTCCTCAATAGACATCTCAATTACTGAATCTTCAAACAACAGAGAATCAGTCAATACTAAATTTAGAAAATCAGAGATGTTTTCTCCTGTGTATGCTTCATGAAATTCTATTAAAGCATTATTCTTTCTTATAGATATTTGGTAATAATTTTCACAATCGCAGGGTTCTTCAACTTTATTGCTATTGCAACTCGTAATTATCGTTAAGAAAAACGTTACTAGAAAGAGAGTATTTATTCTTGACATGTCAGTGGTAGATTTTATTCAAATATAGAATTAATCCTTTTCTTGCGCACGTGAAATTTATAATAAGTATTGCTTGAAGTTCGTTATGAATAAAAATCAATACTTATGCTTAAGTACCTATTTCTTTTCATTACTTCACTTTTCTATTGTCTATCTTCGTTTACTCAAGATACGCTAAAGGTCAATGTTTATTTCAACGTCAACGATTCTGTAGCTACTGCTGACGAAATGAAAAAAGTTGATAATTTGTTGCAAAATACTTCCTCATTGAATAAAGTCATACTTGCTGGTCATACAGATAGTGATGGTTCCATGGACTATAATAGAGAACTTTCACATCGCAGAGTTTTAAATGTTAAGAATGCGATAGAAAGTTCAGTCAATGTGGAGATTGAGATAAATTATTTTGGTGAGAGCTCGCCGATTACTTCTAATTTAAGCTCAGCGGGAAAACAAAAAAATAGAAGAGTAGAATTGTTATTTATTTATGATCCTTTTAAAAATTCCAGAGAACATAAAAACAACCTAACGATTGATGAAGTCTATTCAGAATTAGAAGCTAATGAACAAGTGTTCTCGATTCGAAATGATGAAGATACAATTTTAGTATTAGAGGAGGGAACGGTGTTTATTTTCGACAAGAATACATTCGATTCGACTGAGGAAAAAGTATTATTCAAAGTTAAAGAAGTCTATTCTTATGCGGACATGATAGGTGAACGTCTTACAACGACCTCTAATGGTCATCGACTGAAAACTGGTGGAATGTTGAAAACGGAAGCCCTTAATGAATCAGGTAAAAGTATACAGCCCAATAAACCTATTACTGTATTAATGCCAACAATGGATAGGAGCGAGTCAATGAAGTTGTTTTATGGAGAAAAAGACGCATCTGATAATATGAATTGGGAGCTGGCAAAAGATGAGCTGCATACTGGTGATGTAAGTAGCGATATGGTTTACATTCCTGACTCTAGATTGAGAATTATAGATTCGAATAATGCTTTAATTCCTCCACCGCGAAAAACCTTTAGAAATCGATTTGATGGTTTTTTGGAGTGGCTGGGAGCTGCATTTACTTTTCAAGGAGATCGAAGGGGTTTTCCAAATGATCCGTATCTAGAAGGCTACAACGGCAAGAGCTTAAAGGAGCTAATGGACAGCCTGGGAGTCGACAATTATGAGGATCTTCGAGCAAAAATAAGTGAAGACCGGATAAAGAAAGGTAAGGCAAATTCAACTGACCTTGGTTATTATGGTTTTAATTCAGCTAAGCTAGGATGGGTAAATTGTGATGAATTTACAAATCGGAATGATTTAATCACAATGAAAACTGGTTTGACAGAAACCGATATTTACACCTCATTGGTCTTCAAGAAAGAAAAGTGCATATTCCCTTCAAGTAATTACCCTCAACCAAATGTATTTAGAAATGTTCCGAAGAATGCTCCGGTTTATCATGTGGTTATGAAGACCAAGGAGGATAAAGTGCTGCTGTCTATTGTTGAAACTACAGTTGGGGAAGCTGCGCCACCTGCAGCTTTTGAAGAGGTAGAGCTCAAGGACCTTAAACCACGTTTGGCTAAGCTGGATGGAATAGAGGTTGAATAAAATAAACCAGTGGGGGCTTATAAAACAACAGTGGGGGCGTATTGCAATACGCCCCCACTGGTTTTTTCAAAGCAATACGCCCCCACTGTTGTTTTCATAGCAATACATCGGTTTGCATATAAATTATCCAATCTATCTTCTTTTGATAATTCATTAAACATTAATACTTTAGAGCATTATTTAAAAATGAAATAATCTACTGTATTAAACTCCAAATCAAACAATTATGAAAGGATTACTGCTTGTTGCTACCGTTTTACTGAGTTTGACGTCATTTGCCCAGACTTGGGAGTGGGCGCATAATTTTGATGGCTCGATCATTATGGCGACACCAAAGATAAAATCAGATGGAGCTGGAAATAGTTATTCATTGCAAATGAATACCGGAGATGAATTGGATGTCGTTAAGCGAAATCCACAAGGAGATACGATCTGGCATAATAAATTCATTTTCGATGTCGGTCCTAGTAGTTCCATGTATAAATTGGCAGTAGATGATCTTGGGAACTCCTACATTGCAATAAGATATACGGCGGCACAGGGAAATATTAATTACGAAGGTAATATCATGACAGTTCCTTACAGTCAGGGAGTCCTAATCGCAAAGCTCGACCCTCAAGGTAGCTTGTTGTGGCAACAAGATATAGGAAATGCAGCAATTATGAGTTTATCAGGGCTATCACGTAGTTTAGATCTCGAATTAACAGCAAATGATGATATTTTATTTTGTCTGACTGCTCCAAGCAATTCTAATTTCGAAGTTGATAACTTTAATGCTACCGTACAGGGTGGTGGGGATGCTTTTTACCTCAAATTATCAGGAGTTAATGGAAGCTTGATGAGCATAAAACATGCAAAATCACTAGGGTCATCTTCTCATGTTTCTGCTGCATCCTTTATTCAAACCAGTGATGGGGAGTATTGCATGGTGGGATCACATTTTGGATTAATTGATATTGATGGAACTGTAATTTCAAGTGATGCATTTGATCCAGATTTCTTTGTCGCTAAGCTGGATGCTACTGGTGGACTTTTATGGCATAAGGAAATCTCAACAGATGCAAGTGATCCATTTCTCATTGAGACTATGAGTGTAAACCCTTTCTCGAATGGAGGTTTTTCTATAACTGGTTCTTTCGAAGGATACATAGCATCTGGGGCAGGCGTAACTTACAGTAGTACCGGTGTTACAGATTGCTACGCGGCAAAATATACAAACGATGGAGATCTCTTGTGGGCACAGGCATTTAACTCTCCTGGTCAGGATTATGCTTCTGAATCGAGAATAGATGATAACGATAGATTGTATTTTTTAGCTAGTCTTTCTGACTCCGTTCTAATCAATAACTCCTGGTACACCACAGGTCCTGAATATGAGTCAGCTGGAGGTCTAATAAAACTAAATCAGCTCGGAGATCTAATGTATTTTAAAAGTACAAACTACGACGCTTGGGATTCAGAATTAGGAGTTAAAGGTATAAATGGTGTTTATATTGGAGGTACAATGTATACCAACGATGATCCCTTGCAGCTCGATACGATTTCAGAAGACATAGTAGGCTTCAAGTTTATAGGTAAAATAGATGAGTCTGCATGTGGTTCAGACATTCTTCCAATGCCGTTTAATGATTCTACGATTTGTTTCGGTAGTTCACTGACACTTGAACCGGACAATAGTTATGCTGCTTACTCATGGAGTAACGGTGAGACAACTCCTTCTATATCAGTTTCAGATTCTGGAGCGTATTATTTGACAGCTTATAATACAAATGGATGTGCTTACACTTCTGAACCGATCCTTGTGAATACGGCAGTTAACAATATTATTCCGGATATCTGCATGGTTACTGTTGATGATACTTCTTCCCACAACATCGTTGTATGGGATAAGCCGCTTACAACGACAATCGATAGTTTTAGGATCTACAGACAGGCAGGATCTAATTACTATCACGTTGGATCTCGATCGTACGATTCCATCAGTCAATTTATTGACACCACCGTTGGTATTAATCCAAATATTACTTCCTATCGTTATAAGGTTTCTTCTGTTGATCTGTGTGGTAATGAAAGTGCATTGAGTGAATTCCACGAAACTATGCACTTAACAGTAAATCAAGGAACTCAAGGTGAAGTAAATCTGATATGGGATACTTACGAAGGTTTTCCGTTTCAATACTATTATATCTACAGAGATCTCGACGATCAAAATAATTGGGACTTAGTAGATTCTGTTTCGTTCTTGAATTTTACATATACTGATTTTCCACCAGCCGCGGATAGTGCTGTTTCATATATGGTAGAGATTAAGACACCTGGTTTATGTTCTGCTGTAAAGGCTCAGGATTACAATTCATCACGGTCAAATAAACCAAGATATGGTACAGAAGGAGATGATGTGGGATTAGACGAATATTCTTGGTCAGTAGCGATTTACCCAAACCCTGCAAATAATAATGTTGTTTTAGAACCAGGGTATGATGGTCGATATTCAATGACTATTACAAATACGATCGGGGCTGTGCTGCTTGAACGACATGAGCTTATGGGTAAAGAAAATATCAATGTTTCGAATTTCTCAGAAGGTGTTTATATTATCAATATTTTTAAGAAGGGTAGAAGGTTTCAAAAGAAGCTCGTAGTAACCAGATAAGAAAGATATTTTTACATCATGAAAACAACAGACAAACACAATAATGCAATCGCAAACATGAAGTTCTCTTCCGTATATCCGCACTACGTTACTAAGGTGGAGAAAAAGGGAAGAACAAAAGAAGACTTGCACAAAGTGATCGAATGGCTTACCGGTTTTGACGACCAAGAAATTCAGAAACAGATCGATGAACAAGTAGATTTCAAGACTTTTTTTGAGCGCGCGACTTTAAACGAGAACGCAAAGCTAATCAAAGGTGTGATCTGTGGCTATAGAGTAGAGGAACTAGAAAATCCATTAACTCAAAAAGTACGATACCTTGATAAGTTGGTCGATGAGTTGGCAAAAGGCAAGAAGATGGAGAGTATTTTGAGAGGGTAGCAGAGAGCAATGACTCAAGACCCCGACATTTCAAATATTCTCTTTAAAATACACCGGGATCTCGATACATTGTCCAATCTAATTGAATGATAGTCTTCATTTTTTTTCATTGATAAAAAAAACGAAGCAAAAAAAAATCTAGGACATTTTAAGGTGTCTGCTTCGCACCGTCGATTCACTTTTTCGCGCTGAAGCGCTCAACTCGTGCTCGACATGACACTGGAAAATGTCCGTTCCCGAGAACTAACGATCCTTTTTATCTATTCCATAACAGGAAAGAAGATATTAAATCCATACCCAGATGGTAGAGGCTTAGTGACGCGCCTAGGAATATCACGTTGGGGTACCCACTACCTGAAAA
>CEQS01074201.1_pt1 | contig 25779 bp, 19 predicted proteins | sample 530981 | NCBI WGS metagenome assembly CEQS01 (sample SAMEA2621176, study PRJEB7988) | marine metagenome | biome: marine biome (ENVO:00000447); feature: mesopelagic zone (ENVO:00000213); material: "saline water (ENVO:00002010), including plankton (ENVO:xxxxxxxx)" | depth 800 m
TTTACAACCAAAAAAAGCCAGAGAAAGAGCACCAATGGACAAAATGTATATTCCTAAACTTTTCATTTTAATAAATGTTATTTATGAAGAATCAAACGTAGTGATTTTATACCATTGTTTTTATCCGTAAAATGCACGAAATAGATTCCATTTTTTATTGAGTTTAAATCAATTTCTTCGTCATTCTTTATGGAGCCATTCAATACTTCCTTTCCTTCAATTGAAACTACCCTAAATTGATACATTTTTGGATTGAAGGACCTGAATTGGAGGATACCGCTGGAAGGGTTAGGGTATATTGTAACCTCCACATCAGAATTTAGCTCATTCACTCCTGTAGGTTTGTAAAAAATTGTATCCGAATTCAAAGACCAACAACCTTCTTTGTTCTGCACCCGGGCATAGTATTCGCCTTCCTCTGCTGGTCTTATTGAACTTGATGTTGCACCTGGAACACCTCCAACCAGTGTAAACCACCTGTGATCAAAAGCGGGAGTCACTTTCAGGGAATCTCCAACCTGAGTAATGGCTGGCTTGGCCGGTCTGGCTGTAACCACAATAGTATCCTTTGCTGCGTTTTTACAACCTGTTATATTATCGGTAACCGTGTAGCTTATTTCATGAGATCCCGCACCGGCTTTGGTGGGTGAAAAGTCAAAGCCGTTTACCCCATTACCATTGTATACTCCGCCAGATGGATTTTGCCCATCCAAGGTCCAATCCTTGTCGTATTCACAAAAGCTATTCTTAATCAGGGATAAAACAACGTTTGGAAGAGCCAATACTTCTGCTTCATTTGAATCTGAACTAGCGCAATTGTTGGAGTCTGTATAGGTATACTTTATCCAGTGTTTTCCACTTCCCAGGGATGTTGCGTCAAAAGAAACCGAAGTGGTGCCGTTGATAGAATAAATACCCCCGGTTGGCATTCCACCGGTCAAATTATGACTGGATGAATCTAAGCAAACAGGAAGTTTAGGGGCCAGACTAACTTGTGGTAAATTGAGTACCTCTAATTGTTGAGATGCTGTATCTCTACAGCCAAACTGATCGACATATTCGTAAGTGATCTTGTGAAACCCTGGACCTGCAGATTTAATCACAAAAATATTACCCGAGGCATAGGGTGATGTATAGGTCCCCCCGGAGGGAGAACCTCCCGCAAATGGAATGGAGAATTCGCTGGCACAAACCGCGGAATAACCAGACAGGGTTACAACCGGATTGTTTTTAGTGAGTAGCGTTAAGGTATTGCTGGTGTCAGAACAAGATCCTCCAACTATGATTAGATTATACAATCCGGAATCCGCAGTTGTTAGTGTTCCTTGGGTGGCACCTGAAATTGGAGAACCATTCCTTAGCCATTGATACGTAAACCCGGTGGTACTATTACTCAATTGAATTGAATCGCCGGAGCAGATAGCCGAGGTGTCTTTGTTGTTCGGAGCGGTTATAATAACTCCTCCAGTGCCGTAACCAATCAAATATTCACCAGGTTTCTGAGAGGATAACGAAAAGGTTCCCGCAGTGTTCGACGCGGTAGTCATGCTCCAGGTTTTAACCGAATTATCAGCTCTGGATAACAGGTAATTGGAACAAGCGCCATATTTTACATAATGTTTGTTTGGGGAATAGTAATAATCCAATTTGTAGGTTGGTGAAGACCCCTTTACTACAAAAACCCCATAGTGTCGGGAGCTATCGATCGATTTGCTTAGTGACGGAAGACCACTGTGGTTGGGCCTAGCATCGCGGCGATACAAATGAACTCCTTCTGGTTTACCAGTCCAACCGCTGACAACGGCTGAATCACCATCAAGGTGCTTTAACGAAATGGCAGCTGAACTTGAATATCGATGTATACTGGCCGTTCCAATAGGTCCGCCATCGTTTTGCCATGAAGCTCCATTTCTAATACTACCATTTCTGGAACCTTTATAATCTTTTAAGGTTGTTCCTGCCAGTGTATCCATTTTCCAGTAGCCTTGGAGGTTGGAGTAGTCAGGGTGTGAACTGATTACCTCCTTACACATCCAGTCCCGAAGTCTTGCTTCGGTAAGAGCCGCGCTCCATATACGTACTTCATCCATTTGACCTTCAAATGATTGATTCGATGCAAACCCGTTTCCCAGTTTTACGATAGCCCCATTTCCAGTGTTTAAGGACCTGCTGTTTGATTTTGCGATAATCTCCCGAACACCATCTACATAAAGTTTGGCATCCGATATATTCGGTGATCCATCATTGCTCCATACAACCGCAACATGATGCCATTTACTATCTTTTAAGTTAGTAGAACCAATGATGTTTCCACCGTTAATTTCAGCACGCAGAGCATTACCGTTAGATCCATCTAAGCGTATGGTCCATTTTTGACCGGTACTGTTTGTTCCCCAAACCACAATTTGATCATTTGTAGCATTTGAAGAGAATTTTACCCATGCTTCAATTGTTCTTGCTCCTCTTCCAGTTATCCCCCGATAACCGGATATTTGAACTTCATCGTTGACGCCATCAAATTTCAACGATTTTTGAGCCTGGACCTCACCCAATAGAATTGTAAAAAATGCGAGAAAGATTATTTTCCCTGTCATAAGTCGATATTAAATGCGGTTCGTCGAGGATGAGTTGTAAAAGTACAAAAGGTTGACAAAAATAATTTGCCTATTTCTCCATGGATAATTTGTATGGGTTTACCGATTCAAATATTACATTTGCCACCCGTTTTCGGGGCGTAGCTTAGTCCGGTTAAAGTGCTGGTCTGGGGGACCAGAGATCGGAGGTTCGAATCCTCTCGCCCCGACGAAATGGAAAAGGTCGCTTTTGAGCGACCTTTTTTATTTTGAGGTGGTGAAGGAGAGAACCTCTTCGAACCGAGGAGGCACGACGAGCTCACGACTGAAATGCAATGAAAGGAGTAATCCTCTAGCCCTGACTCAGAAGCCTGATACGAAAGTGTCAGGCTTTTTTATTTGAACCAAGTCAAGCTTGCTTGAATTCGATTCATAACGACATAAATGCTATTTCGAAGCCAGCACCTATTGAATGTTAGAACTATTATGAGCTAATCTTCCTACATAGTCTTAATTCTTGACAAAACTTTAGGGCAAGTTCATTCAGATCTCTAGTATTTTGAATATTCCCTATAATTTGTTTTCTCTGAATTTTAAATGCTTTGGTAAGCATATATATTTGGAGGTTGTTATTAACCCGTGGCGCATTATTCATTTGCTCAATGAGTCGAAATTGGATTTCGTTATAACTCATTGAAACAATTGCCAGCCACAATTCAAGCCACATTTTTTTTAGCCTAATAAACGTGTCGCATATTGGCGAATATTCATCGATGTCTGTATTAGTTGAAGATGTTTGAAATAAATTAGAAGAAGATAAAGAATTGTTTAAACTGGTTTTCATTGAATACTCCATAAAACTTAGTTCAACGCCTCCATTTATTAAGGCATTAACTGGATCTTTGGTGAAAGAGGTTTTGTTGATAACGGAACTTTTTAAAAAGAACTCTAACTGAGTATTTAGTTTATCGGTAATCCTGATGATTCGGTTGAATTCTTTAACATGGAAGTTTCATCGGAAGTTGCCATATTTTCTGATGTCATAGCATCCGACGTCAATTCAGTTGAGGGAGTTACGGTTAAAATAATTTCCGGAGTATTTTCATCGACATTTCTAATTGGTTTCTCCCGGTTATCCCCCCCATCGCTATAATTGAAGTGTCCCTTTATTAAGCCCTTTGGTTGAAGTTTGTTGTTTTAAGACTAAAACATAGAACATTATCTACACCTCAAACGCATTGTACGTCTCAAATTTCCATACCTCGGCAAGGTCATCAATAGATACATTATAAGGTGCGTAGCTTCTGTTACTGGAGACCAACATAATTTCCTGATTTTCTTTTATCTGGTTATACACCAATTTGAATACAATGCCGTCTTCTTTGGTAATAACCACACAGGGGGTCCCATTTTTAATGGTGTTCCAATCCTGAATGAATGAGGCGGTAACCCACGAACCATCCGATAGGGGAGGCATGGAATCCCCTTTTATTTGAAAGCAACGGTAGGTTTTGTTACGCGATAAAAAAGGCAATTGAAATTTGGGTAAAGATTCTATGTATTCGGGATCGTTATAGCCTTGGGTATATCCGGCCTGGGCCTGGTGCCTTATCATTTCAATGTTTTCCTCTCCGTTGGTATCGGTAGTGGTTACCAATAGGCGAAGTTTTTTTCCCGTAATGTCCACATCAAAACCTTGTTCAATTTGGGAGAGTTCAAACTTGCCTAATTTACTGAGGTCATACCGCAGGAGAGCATCAATCGAAACCTTAAAATAATCTGCCAATTTCATTACTACTCCAAACGTAGGTTGCACTCCTTTTTCGTATCCAATGAGACTGGTTCTTTTTAACTCCAGCTCTTCGGCCATTGCAGTCTGGGATTTTTCCTTTCGGGTTCTCAAAAATTTTAGGTTATCGGCAAAAAACATATCAACAATTTATTGCTACAAAAATAATAAAGTCTATATTATGGACGAAAATTTGACGATTATTTCGACAATTAATATGAAATCGATACTTCATTTAGATTTAGATAGCTTTTTTGTTTCCTGCGAACGTATGCTTGATAGCAGCCTCAACAACCGACCTGTACTAATAGGCGGTACTTCTGGTCGGGGGGTAGTGGCATCGTGTAGTTACGAGGCTCGGGCATTTGGAATTCACTCTGCCATGCCAATGAGAATGGCGAAACAACTCTGTCCTCATGCGGTTATTATTAGAGGCAACAGTGGCACCTACAGCAAATATTCTGATATAGTTACTGAGATTATAAAAACATCCAGTCCTGCATTTGAAAAAACCTCGATCGATGAGTTTTATATCGACACCACGGGAATGGATCGTTTTTATGGTACTTATATGTGGGCTAAAGAATTGCGCCAACGCATTATAAAAGAAAGTGGCTTACCCATCTCTTTTGGACTATCAACCGGTAAAACCACGGCCAAAATTGGAACCAACGAAGCCAAACCCAATAGTCACATGCAGGTTCTCCGGGGAGAAGAAAAAGGATTTCTTGCTCCTTTAGCCATTCGCAAAATGCCTATGGTGGGTGAGAAAACTAATCACAAGCTGAGCCTGATGGGCATTCAGAAAATAAAAACGGTTCAGGATATGCCTTGTGAACTCATGGAGCGGGTAATGGGCAAGGGAGGCGTTTCCATTTGGAAAAAAGCTCAGGGGGTCGATAATTCACCCATTATTCCCTACCACGAACGAAAATCCATTTCCGTGGAGCGCACCTTCGAAAAAGACACAACTGATGTTGTAAAACTCAAAAGCATTGTAACTGCCATGGCTGAAAACCTTGCTTACCAGTTGCGCAACGGTGATAAATTGACGGCTTGTGTAACAGTAAAAATTCGCTACTCCGATTTTACCACAGAGAGCAAGCAAATGCACATTCCCTTTACGTCAGTAGACCATACACTTATCGAAACGGTGAATCAATTGTTTGACAAGCTGTATTCGCGCCGAATGCTCATTCGCCTGGTGGGAGTGCGTTATAGTAAGCTGGTAGGGGGAGGTTATCAGATCAATCTATTTGAAGACAGCGAAGAATTGGTGAGCCTCTATCAGGCAATGGATGCCGTGCGAAACCGCTACGGACAGGATGCAATTAAACGGGCGGTATCTATGGATTCGAGGGCCATTGGGCGAGCAAATCCTTTTAATGGACAACCACCGGTTATCCCAGCACATAGAAGAGCATAATGTTATTGAACTGCCACAGCTACTATAGCCTCAATTACGGGTGCCTTTCCATGAAAGAAGTACTGGAGACAACCCAAACCCTGGGACATGCCCAAGTGGCCATCACCGACATTAACAATACTTCGGAAACGTTTCGGTTTATCAAGTTGGCCAAAGAGTACAATGTGGAGCCCAGTGTAGGCATTGATTTTAGAAATGGGATCGATCAGCAATACATTGGCTTGGCTAAAAACAACAACGGTTTTTTTCAACTCAACGAACATCTGTCTCATCATTTGGAAAAAGAAATTCCTTTTGAGTCCCGGGCACCATTTTTAGAAGATACGTTTATCATTTATCCATTGCGTAAAGCACCTAAACCCAAAAACCTTAAACCCAATGAATACATAGGTGTTTCACTCGCTAACCTAAAACATCCTACCTTCCAAAAACAGTGGAAATCTCAACAACATAAACTGGTAGTCCTTTGTACCGCGACCTTCAGAAACAAAAAGGACTACAATGCTCATCGATTGCTTCGGGCCATCGGCGAAAACTCCCTGCTTAGTAAGCTACCCCGAAATCAACAAGCTAGTATGGGTGACCAATACCGAAGTAAAAATGAGTTGCAGGACATGTTTGTTGAATATCCACAAATAATCGAAAACACCTTGCAAATATTGACCTGTTGCAAGGTGGTTTTCGATTTTAATCAACCCAGAAACAACAAGCTCAGTTATACCGATAGCGTGGAAGAGGATGTAAAACTGCTTCGGAAACTTAGTTACGAAGGGCTGCCTTATCGGTATGGCCCGATTCGTGTGTCTCAACCAACCACAAGTTCGAAAGGTCCTAACCAGCCCAATCAACCGACCAACCTAAATGAAGCTGATCAAACGTACGGTTCCAACAAACCAGATCAACCAACAACCCAACCAACCGACCAACCTAAACCAAACCAGCAAACCGATCTAACCAATGAATCCGACTCAACCAACCCAACCAACCCAACCGGCCAGAACCAACCCGATCAGCCAACTCAGAATCAGTTCAGTAAAACCATTATCGACCGACTGGAGAATGAACTGAAGCTGATTCAAGACTGTAATTTTTGCGCCTACTTCCTCATCAACTGGGATTTAGTCAACTATGCTCAAAACAAGAACTACCCCTATGTTGGTAGGGGGAGTGGCGCAAATAGTATGGTCGCTTATTTATTGAAAATAACCAATGTAGACCCCATAGATCTCGATCTCTATTTTGAGCGATTTATTAACCCTTACAGAAACACCCCTCCCGATTTCGATGTAGATTTTTCATGGACCGACCGGGAAGACATTACCCAATACTTGTTTAATAAATACGGTTGGGATCGGGTGGCACTTTTGGGCTCTTATCAAACCTATCAAAAGAGGGCTGTCATTCGGGAATTGGGTAAGGTTTTCGGGCTTCCTGATGAAGAAATAAAGAGAATACAACTTTATGGCACTGCTCAGGATGAATATGGGAAAATCGTTAAAAAGTACAGTGATTATATTCACGGTTTTCCAAGTCACTTAAGTATTCATGCAAGTGGAATATTGATTTCGGAAAAACCCATCCATTATTTTGCGGCTACCCATTTGCCCCCCAAGAACTACCCAACCACTCATTTCGATATGCAGGTGGCCGAAGATATTGGACTGCACAAATACGATATTTTAAGTCAACGAGGTTTGGGTAAAATAAAAGATGCCATTGAACTCATCTATGACAATAGAGGGGAAGAGATAGATATCAATGATATGGAAAGAATTAAGGATGACCCAAGGGTTAAAAAAATGCTTAAAGAGGGTGATCTTACGGGGTGTTTTTACGTTGAGTCTCCTGCTATGCGTATGCTTATGACCAAACTAAGAGCAGAAGATTATACCCGATTGGTAGCAGCCAGTTCCATTATTCGACCAGGGGTAGCTAAAAGCGGAATGATGCGCGAATACATCTTACGCTTTCAGGATAAAAAAAGGAGAGAGGCTGCAAGGAGGGAGTTACCTGAATTGTATGAAATTTTAAAAGAAACCTATGGGGTAATGGTTTATCAGGAGGATGTAATTAAAGTGGCTCACTTTTTTGCGGATCTTACCCTTGCCCAGGCTGATGTGTTGAGGCGGGGTATGTCCTGGAAGTTTAAACAGCGAAACGAATTTGCATCGGTTCGGCAGACCTTTTTCCAGAATTGCGATCGAAAGGGATATCCTCAAAAAACAGTTTTGGATATTTGGAACCAGATAGAAAGCTTTGCCAACTTTGCTTTTTCAAAGGGGCATTCAGCCAGTTATGCAGTAGAGAGCTTTCAGGCAGTTTTTTTAGCCGCTTATTATCCATTGGAGTATTTAACCGCTACTCTAAATAATGGCGGCGGTTTTTATTCGAGAGAGCTTTACGTGCATTCTGCCAGAATGAAGGGAGCAAAATTTGAATTGCCCTGTGTGAATAGAAGCAGTAACAGGGCCAGAATAGTTGGAAATACAATTTACCTCGGACTTGGATTTATTAGTGGAGGCTTCGAAAGTGAAAATGTACGTGCAATTATTTTCGAACGAGTAAAAGCAACTTTTAAATCGTTTCGCGATTTTGTGACCCGATTGCCTCAAATTTCGTTGGAACAACTAACCCTGTTGATTCGCTTGGGTTGTTTTCGAGTATTTGAACCGAATAAAAAAAAGCTGCTATGGGATGCCCACTTTCTTCTATCGAAAACGCCGAAAGTAAAAGTAAAGCAAGATCTTTTTCAATTAGAGCCTAAAAAATGGAAACTACCGGAGTTGGTTCATACCCGGTTGGAAGATGCTTACGATGAAATGGAATTGTTGGGCTTTCCGGTTAGTTTAAGTCCTTTTGAGCTGGTTGAAGAAAAAGATAAAATTTCCGGTTTAAAAGCGGCGGAACTTACTCAATACTTAGGAAAAAAGGTTGTAATTACGGGTTACCGTGTGCATGTAAAAAGGACTAAGACAAGTAACCATATGGATATGCAATTTGGAACCTTCATTGATCAGAGTGGGGATTGGATCGATGCGGTTATTTTTCCAAACACCTATGATAAGACAAGGCCAATAGCTCCCGGTTGCTACAACATAGAAGGAGAGGTGAGTGAGGAATTTGGTCACGTCTCTATTGAAGTGGAAAAAATAGAGAGACTCAATGCGATCAATATTAGGGAATGATTCCCCTTCCTGGATACCCCAATTATTCCAGGGTACTTACTAGCTCATTCCGTAACCAAGAAACGTAATTATAATGCATAAGAATAGTATACATAAAAAAATTATGTATATTTGTTTTATGTATTCAAAAGAACTGTTAAAAGGAACCCTCAAAACCGTAATTGTCAGCCTCTTAAAAAACGGGGAGCGCATGTATGGTTATGAGATTACTCAAAAGGTAAAGGAAGTAAGCGGTGATAAGGTGTTACTCACTGAAGGCGCACTCTATCCAATGTTGCACAAACTGGAGGCCGAAGGAGTATTGCAAACCCAAACCGAAATGATAGGAAAAAGGGTGAGGAAATATTACAAGCTCACAAAATCTGGTGCTTCTACTGCCGACGAAATGGTGAAGGAGTTTTTGGATTTTATGGAAACCATGAAAATAATTGTAGAAGGGAACAACGCTCCTCAACATGGATTCGCTTAACGCAAAGCAAATTGATGAGATTAACGACTTATTGCTTCAACAAGGGGTAAGCTTTAATTCTTTACGCGATGACCTGTTGGATCACATCTGCTGCATGGTGGAGGAGGGGTTGTCTCAAGGGAAGGATTTTAGTTCCAGCCTGGAAGAAGCGCTTAATAATTTTGGAATGGGTCACTTAAAACTCATCCAGGAAAGCACATTATATCTATTAAACAATAAATTAAATAACATGAAAAAAACAGCGGCCATTATCGGAATGATCGCCTCAACTTTGGTGATTACAGGAATCATTTCTAGAGTAAATCACATCGCAGGAGCTGGAATTATGTTGGTGCTCGGGCTTGCAAGCGCCTCCATTTTAGTTTTCCCTTTACTGGGTTATATGTCTGTCGTAGCCAGAGAGGACAAGCAAACCATTGCAACCAATTTAGTAGGATATGGATCGGGAATGTTGATCGCCCTGGGATCACTTTTTAAATTGATGCACTGGCCAGGAGCTATGATCATTTTTTGGTTGGGAGCAATCATTTTACTTCTTGCTTTTATGCCCTTGTATACTATTCGGTCTTACCGATTGGCCGAAAATAAACTCTTTGCACTATCAAAGTCAATGCTCATTTTAACAGGAATGGTTTTGATTTGGGGCTTAAGTGTCAACACAAGAATCTTTAAAGTAGATTTCACAATGGCTGGCCAGGAGTTGGTCCAAACGGAAAAATGATTTTTATGCCAGGGCTTTTTTGCCCAGTTTTTTATACCGCGTCAATGCAATTAAGAGAGCAGTAAGTGGCAAGGCGCTAATCAGGTAATACAGTTCAAAACTCAGCATTCCGTATAGCGTGGCTGAAATTACAGGAAACAGTGCCATGGCCAAGGAATTGATCGACTCGCTAACTCCCATGGTTTCTCCCAATTTTTCCGGGTTAGCATGAATGGAGATTAAAGAATTGAAAGTAGGGAAAGACAAGGACAGTCCTAGATTCATAACGTAATAAAAAGCGATAAACAAATACAGGTTATCGGTCAACGTTATGCTAAAAAGCCCAAGGAAGGAAAGCCCCAAGCCAATGAGTAAGGTTGGAAAAGCTCCGAACCGTTTGATGAATCTTTTGGAGAGAAAGGCCTGGTTGAAACTCAAAAACATACCTACAACAAACATGAAGGTTCCGAGTCCTTGTTCATCGAAATGAAAAAGATCGATCAGAAACAATGAGATACTTCCGATGTAAAATGCCATCATGATGGAGAAGAATAACTTTAGCGTAAACAGAAGCTTAATGGCTGGATCAGGATCAATTTCCCGAATATGTTTTAGAACGTAAAGACTTTGCACGAGAGATCTCCTGGGATGGCTTTTATTCTTGTCCGGTTGGTGAGACTCTTTTAGCCAAAAGAAAATAGCTATCAAGGTTATGGTGGAAACACCCGTAGAAACCAAAATGGTTCCCATATACCCTAAGGATGTAGATGCTGCCAGTCCACCAATTCCCGGGCCTATGATCATGCCTAAACCGGTAATACCTCCGAGGTATCCAAAAATGTATGATTTCTCGGTTCGGTCGGTTATATCTGCTACGTAGGCATTTGCCACGGAAATATTCCCCCCAGTAAGTCCGTCTAAAATTCTGGACAAGGCAATTATCCACAATGGTAGAGCATAACCCCATAGTGGAATGTCCGGTAGGTATAAAGCGAATAAAAAAATCAGCCAGCTGAATAGGGTACCAGCTTGCGAAATAATCAAAATGGGTTTTCTGCCATTATCATCAGAAAGTGCTCCCAAAAACGGAGAACCAAAAAACTGAAAGCTGGAATACAGCGTGAGTAAAAGCCCGAATACCCATTTGGGTGCGTCATAACTTTCCACCACGAAGGGTAGAATTGGCATAAGAATGCTAAACCCTAGTACATTTACAAAAGAGAGGAGGTAAGCGGGAATAAATTTCTTTTTCAAAGCTGGACGAATATCACCAAATCCTGAGAAAGAATCATTAGACAATCAATCTTCTTTTGCAATGCCTGGACTATTCCCACCAATATTGTTGAGGTTGCTGTACAGCCACATTGAATTCTTTACCAATAACTGGTGTTGTGTATTCGACCTTAAGTCGTTTAGCTTCTTTCGTAAATCGTTGAACCGGGTCCGTCCAGGTATGAAGCGAAAGGTCAAAGGCGCCCCAGTGGATAGGCATGAGTATCTTTCCCTGAACATCGATCCCCGCCTGAACCGATTGCTCGGGCATCATGTGAATGGCTTCCCACATTTTGTTGTATTGTCCACATTCCATCATGGCAAAATCAAAGGGCCCCAGTTTTTCACCAATTTCCTTGAAATGCGGACCATACCCTCCATCTCCACTGAAATAGATGTTTTGCTTTTTTCCTTGTACCGCCCAGCTGGCCCATTGAGTTTTATTGCGATCGAGAATTCCTCTCCCTGAAAAGTGACGTGCGGGAGCGGCAGTAAATTTTAGCCCCTGATATTCTACATCCTGCCACCAGTCCAATTCGGTAATGGCCTCCTTGTCAACCCCCCATTTTTCAAGATGAGAACCAACACCCAGAGCGGTAAAGAAGTGATCTGTTTTGTCTTTTAACTCAACTATTGATGGATAATCCAGATGATCGTAATGATCGTGCGAAATGATTATGGCATCAACTTTTGGAATTTCTTTTAGGTCAATGGGTTCTTCGTAGTTAAATCGATTGGTCATAAAGCTAACCGGTGAAGCAGCCGGACCAAGCATAGGGTCTATAAGAATAACCTTACCATCAATTTTTAGGAGAACAGCAGAATGACCATACCAGGTGATTAGGGCCGTAGAATCAGGAGCTGTATTTGCCTGGTGATTAAATTCGGTTGGGAGAGATTTTGAAGGAGACTTATTTTCTCCGGGTGATAAAAACCCCCACATCATACCCGGTATTTTTGATAGCGGAATATCCATTTTGGTTTCAATCAAATTAACGAACACTCCATCTTCAAAATGTTCCGATTTTTTGACCCTCTCCAAGTCCTCTCCCTGAGGGACCTGGCCAAATTGTGGTGCTACGTTAATGAATATGGCGATTCCTACTGCCAATACGATTATTAATCCGATTATAAATATCATAATGCGTTTGAATAGTTTGATAATTTGCTTCATTATTAGGTGAAATAGTGAGTGCTTACTTATTTTAATTGATATCGTTTAAGAATAAACTTTTCCATTTTTATTGGGTCAATGGTATCGGGATGAAGCAGTAAGGTGGATACCACACCATCGAGTTGTATCATCAGGTAATCTGCTTCCAGTTCCGGTGACTTGTATTTTAATTTGGTAAAAGCTCTAACCAGGGCTATCTTTAAGGGCTCGGTTATGGAAGAGTCGTAGCTGTCGGTTTGCCATTTGAGTGAATGCTGGAGTCTCCAGAACTCGTATTCCTCAGGTAATATCTGAAAAGGCAGAGAAATCATTTTTTGAATGATCTTCAATGGATCAGCTTCAAGAACAATATCAGCAAAGTATTTTTTCCCTCGTTCAACACCTTCTTCTAAAAGTGCTTTGAGTAAACCTTCTTTGTTGGTGAAATGTCGAAATATTAACCCCTCACTAACCTTAGCCTCTTGTGCGATTTTTTTGGTGGTAGTACTGGCATAACCTTCCGTTGCAAAAAGTCGTAGGGCAGCGGCTAAAATTTGTAGTTGTTTTTGAGTCATAAAGTGAGTAATCACTCACAAACATACATCAAATGTTTTACGCACAAGTCAATTGCCAAATTTTAACACATTAGAGTATGGATAAAGCTGCTCTAATCTTCCAGATATTTTTTAATGTTGGATACAGGATATTTGATCCAACATCAAATATCTAAAATCCAACATCACGTTCTCAGTCCCCATCAATCATTCTACCAATCCCGCCTAAAATGGAACCTTCTCCTTTACTACTTCCCCCTAATTTAGGAGCGTGTTGAACCACCCGATCCGCTAATCGGGAGAAAGGTAAGCTTTGCAAATAAACAGTTCCGTGACCGCGTAAGGTTGCGAGGAACAATCCTTCACCACCAAAAAACATAGATTTTAAACTGCCTGCACGTTGAATGTCGTAATCAATGCTTGAATCGAAGGCCACGATGCAACCGGTATCCACTTTTAGTGTTTCACCGCGTAATTCCTTTTTGACAATGGTTCCTCCGGCGTGGATAAATACTTTACCATCGCCTTCTAATTTTTGTAAGATAAATCCTTCTCCTCCAAAGAATCCGGCTCCTAGTTTTCTATGAAAGGTTACCGATACTTTAGTCCCTAGTGCGGCACACAAAAAGGCATCTTTTTGACAAATCATTTGGCCGCCTACATCGGGTAAATTAACGGGAATAATCTTTCCCGGATAGGGTGCAGCAAATGCAACCCGTTTTTTGCCAACGCCACCAGCATGTGTAAAATGAGTCATAAATAAACTCTCTCCGGTAAACATTCGACCACCTGCTGACATAAGCTTTCCCATGAAGCCCTGGTTGGGTTGCGAACCATCGCCAAGTTTAGCTTCGAAATTAATGCCATCATCCATCCAATTCATTACGCCCGCTTCGGCAATAACCGTTTCCTTGGGATCAAGTTCTATTTCAACGACCTGCATGTCGTCGCCGTAAATTTGGTAATCTAACTCGTGACTTTTCATTGTTTTGATTTTATGCCACTAAGGTAGGTCAGACCTCAATTTTAGATACTTCCAATTAAGATTTTTTAGGGCTTGAATATCACAAACGGTTTCTTTAAGTGATGGCTGGAGTATTAAGGTTATCGGGTTTGGCTTGGTCCGTCAACGCTAAAAATAAATAGGATGAAATTTAACCCCATTCTTATTAAATTCCAAGGTAGGTAATGGAAATTTAAACAAACTAACAGCCTTTAATAAAGAGTTTACGAATCGACTTTTTGTATTAATGCGCTGAAGATCAAGATCGAGCGATAAATAGAATTGCGAGTAACGATCAAAATGTGGATATGCATAACCGTTTTCGTCATAACTTGGGTTGTTCGACCCACCGATCATACCTGTTGCTCCATAACCGGCAGATACGCTTATCCACTTGGGAAACTTGCTGCTTTTATTAAGGAATGAATGAATATTGGCCGACAACCAATAAGTTTGACCGTTATAATCTTTAAAGAGTTGCTGAACCCAATTTTCTCCCAATAATTCAGGTCGGTATTGAGAAAATTCTGTGGTGTGGAAAGAGAACTTGGGAACAATACGTTGCTCTCCCCATGCCAACTGTTGACCTATAAAAACTCCGGAACCAATGAGATTGGCAGTCATGTCTCCCCACGAAAAACCCCATTGGGTATTATAAGCATCCATAATTTCAATAGCTGATAGGTAGACCAGGCCCCAGGTGGCCCCAAAGGCAATTGAGCTTTTTTCATTAATTCCTGACCAGCGAAGGGAATGATATCCGATGACCCCGATGTAATAGGAACTAAAACCATGGCCCAATTTGTCCACTCCTTCCCATTCTCCCCAATCGTTGAAAGTGTGAAATTTACTCTTTGGAAAATCTTTATACCACAATTCATTAAGAGCAATAAGGGTAGTAGTTGTAATAACTGCTGCTCCTGAAGAAACTCCAATAAGCCGCTTTTTGTTTAGAGTATCAGGATAATTGGTCCAATGAACTTTTTCCTGACCAATTGCGATCAGTTGGATGGAAAGCAGCAGAAATATGGCTATGAACCTGAACAATTTTCAAATTTTAAACGCCAAAGCTAAGGCTCCTTGAACGATTCTCGAACTCAAATGTTATGTTCTCGACGAATTAAGGATAGTTAAGACCGCAGCAAAGGATGGAATGAAAATTAACCCTAGCTTTGAATAAGAAAATTGAAGCTTATGAGTAACAAACTGCCGAGAAGAAGTTTCATTAATCGGATTTCTTTGGGATTGTCATCGCTTTTTGTCATCCCGTTTTTTGGAAAATCAAATTCACTTGAAAATATAGAGGATACTATGGATACATCAGGAAATGTTGACCCAATTGTTAGAATTAGACCCCTGGGATTTCAATGGGAGACCCTGGACCCATTTTTATTCTGTGTTCATCATGAAGATAAGTATCCGGAAGGAAATGCTGAAATGGGACCTGATGAATCTCTTTTATCCGGAAGGCAAATTGGTCAGGATTTCGTGGTTAAAGATGGTTGGAGAATGTATCACGGTTCAAAAGTCCCAGGATTCCCGGGTCATCCTCACCGGGGTTTCGAAACCATTACGGTTGTTCGGGAAGGTATGGTAGATCATGCTGATTCCATGGGTGCTTCGGGCAGGTATGGCAATGGTGATGTACAATGGATGACGGCAGGAAAAGGGGTACAGCATTCCGAAATGTTTCCCCTCATTAGTCAGGAAAAGGGGAACCCGATGGAGTTGTTTCAAATTTGGCTGAACTTACCGGCAAGGTCAAAAATGGTAGCTCCGCATTTTAAGATGTTATGGTCGGAAGAAATTCCAATTCTTACAGAAAGAGATTCCAGCGGTAAGAAAACTACCATTGAAGTTATGGCGGGTTCGTTGAGTGGTAAGACTCCGGAATCGCCTCCACCAAACTCATGGGCGTTTCCCAAAGAAAACCAGGTAGGTGTATGGAACATTAGTATGGAACAAGGGGCATCGTGGACGCTTCCAAAAACGGAAAAAGGAATCAATAGAACAGTGTATTATTACAAGGGTTCTCATTTGACCATCAACAGCAAATCAGTTAACGAGTATCACGCGGTTGACGTATTATCGGATCAAAGTTTGGAACTAAAAAGCGGAGATTCTCCAGCCAAAATTTTGATTTTGCAGGGCAAACCCATCGGCGAACCGGTTGTTCAGCACGGTCCGTTTGTTATGAATACACGGGAGGAAATTCAGCAAACCTTTATGGATTACCAGAAGGACGAATTTGGTGGATGGCCCTGGCCAAGGAGAGATCAGGTTCACGATCGCAACAAAGGCCGTTTTGCGAAACACGCCGATGGAAAATTAGAAGAAAGAGGGTAGATGTTTAGAGGATTCGTCTAAGGTACATTAATACAATCTGCTCCAATTGGTTGAATTTTCCATCAGCCAAAAAGATACTTTTCATATCATCGAACAACTTCTGATGTTCTTCCGGTGTGGGGAAGTATTTTTCCCTAAAGGAAAGAATGAGATCAATACGTTCGCTGTCGTTAAGTTTTTCAATGACCCGTTTGGCGTTTAAGAAATGGGCATGATCTACACGTTCCTCAATGGCTTCGATTTCCTCTTGCCTCACTTCGGTGTCGGCATAAGCTGCGTAAACCAAAATAAAGGATAAGAAGTCTTCATAACTCCAGTTATCTATGTTGTATCGTTCTCTAACTTCAGCTAACATGGCAATTGTTTTAAGCTTGACTCTTTAGGTGGTAATTTAAAGAGGCTCTAAATTATAAAAAACATTGTTGTAGAATAATGTAGAAAATTGTCAATCTGAGCGGGATGTATCGAAGACTATACAATTTTTTCGGAATTCTAGAATATTATAGTTTGTCTGCCCTTCGATACAATTTTGGGTGCTATTAAAGAATAATGTGGGTTAAAGAAACTACCTTACAAAAAGAAACGTTATTCCTGCGAAAGCGGGAATCTCCTGATCGAATATCTTTAGTTAGATTCCCAACTCGCTTCGCTCTTGGGAATGACGAATCCAACATCCTTGTGCAACACAGCATAATAAAAATGGAAAGTGAGGGCCTAAAAATTAACTCCCAGCGTAAGGTAGAAGTTGATAGGGTCAGCAGGTATAATTCCAGGGCCCGGATAACCTTCAGCGCGACGAGTAAAGTAGGAGTTATTGGTAAGGTTATTCAATCCGCCGGACACTTTAAACCATTTGATTTTGTAGCTCGCAGAAAGGTCCATTACCCAGTATTGTGGAATTTCCCCGATAACAGCGGTTGAGGTATATTCCGTATTGGTGGCATCAGAGTATTGCTTGCTGGTGTAAGAAAATTGGTAAGCTATTTTAATGTCCTTCCAATTGGCACTTAATCCAGTTTTTAATAAAAAGTTGGGTACATTTTCCACCCGTTTGTTTTGGTAAGCTGCCTCTTCGGAATTAATATAACGAGCATCCTGTATGGTTCCGTTAACAAACCATTTTAGGCCAATGCTCTTACTCTCTTTTCCCAGGCATTTGAGAATCTCTAATTCGGTGTATGCTTCTAGTCCATAGTTTCTTGAATCGGCAATGTTGGTTCTGAATCTATAGATTCGGTAGGTCTGTTCGTCGCGCATATAAACGGCTCCAATTCGGTTGTTGTAGTTTAGGTAGAAGGCACTTACATCGAAAATAAGTTTGTCTTGTAATCCGCCACGAAACCCAACGTCCATGGAATATCCGTTTTCGTCAGAAAGGTTAGGATCAACCCGAAGGTTGGGGTTGTTCACCCGCATATCGTTAAAATTTATTGCACGGTAATTTTGCGACACATTAGCATAAACTTCTCTTCCCTTTTTAAGTTTGTATGAAGCCCCAATGCCTCCAAGCAAGAATGATCGTTCGCTTACCTTATTGTCACGGATATTGGTGTCTGCTATAATATTTCCCGCCAAATCGGTAACCCTGAATTTATAATAGCCATCAGTCTGGGTATTGATGTATTCACCTCTGATACCTGGTGTAATACTAAATTTAGGAGAAAGTTGAAATACATTTTCAGCAAACAAGGCTACGTTTTGGCTGGGGAAATCAAATTCAGAATGTTCTAAATCGTTGGGGTTGTTAAACTCAAAGTTGGCATCTGAGTCGTCGCTTCCGTCTCCTTGTTTTCGGTTGGTTTTGCCCTGATAATATCGAACTCCAACCAACAAGTTGTTTGGGTTACCTAGCAAATCATAAGTATGAATTAGTCGTAGTTCACTTCCAAAGTTGTTGTAGGTGTCCACCAGCAAATCACGGTTTCCTCCCGGATCGGGACGATTGATATACCCAAGAATACCAAGTGCTTTTCTGGAACCAATAAGGCCAAAGTTTCGCATTTCTGCTCTCCATTTGGCGTTGAACTTATAGTCTAGGGTTACAGCCATCACGTTCCAGTTTACGTTAAACCAGTTTCGCTCCCGAATGGATTGCGACGGGTCTTCTTCAAAAAGTTCATCGGTTAAGCCGCCCGGTTGATGAGCCATATATTCCATTCCGGTATATTCCAGTTTAAAGGAGAACTTCTTTCCAATTTTTTGTTTCAGAGAGGCATACCCGGTAAAGGCGTCGAACTCCGAATTGGGTCTCCAGCCATCACCTCGTTTGTAATTGGCAAAGGCATAGTAAGATGTGTTTTTCACCGTTCCACCTATTCCATTGAAGGAACTGAACAGGCCATACGATCCAACAGTTTGGTTACTTTCAAGGGATATCTTTTTGTCTTCAGGAGCTTCTTTTAATCTGAAGTTTAATACCCCCCCAAATTGAGTTCCATATTGCAAACTGGCTGCTCCCCGAACCACTTCAATTCGCTGTAATGCTTCTGTTGGCGGAGTGTAATAGCTTTCTGGGTAGCCCAATGCATCTGCTGCAATGTCGTATCCGTTTTGACGTGTATTGAAATTAGAGGTACGATTGGGACTTAGGCCTCTTCCACCAATTCCCAACTGTAATCCGGCCTGGTCACTTTCCCAGATATTTAGACCGACCACACGTGAATAAACCTGGCGGCTGTTGTTGGTTGCTAAATTGCCATTCACTTCGTCGAGCAGTATCACTTCATTTTTTTTTCCGGCATAAATGTCCATGCCATCTACCGAATACAGGTGCATCAGTCCAAATCCACTTCTGGTTTCCTCTACAATCAGGAATTCATCCAGTATTTCAGGGACACTATCAACCTCAATATTGAGTATGTTTTTTCCAGCTACAACCTCAATTTCCTGTTCCAGAATTTTAATGCCTGGAGTGTAGGTAATTACCGTGTATTTCCCGATTGGAATGTTTTTAAGTTGATAGAATCCGTTGGGTTGAACCTTGGTTTTATAAGGGGTAAGCTTTAAGATTACTTCGGTTAATTCAGGAGCATTTTCAGTTCCTTTCCAATATACCTTTCCCTCTAAGCTCCCTTTCTGAGCTGAAAGAAAAAGTGCTGACAAAAGCAATATGGAAAGAAGCCATGATTTCATCAATCTCCGTCGCTATCCTGGTAAGAAATAAGTACCCCTAAAGAACTTGGAACATCTGCCTTCAGCAGCAAAATCAACTTTTGCATTTCCTTGTGGGTATTGCTGAATTTGTCTTTTTGTTGAATTACATCAGGATTAAAATTTGAAGGGAGTAAAGCAATGCTTTTTTCAACTTCTGAAAACTGATTTTCGATGGCCTCATCCAATGAGGATCCAGCTGTTTTAGCACCGATGGCCAAGAGGTAGTCATCAAGTCCTTCCCCGTCAATAGTAGTTGAGGAACTGTGGCCCCGATAAATATCCATAAATTGATTGTAATTTGCACGGAGCAATTCTTTTGAAAAACTTCCCGCCTGATAGGTAGACTCAATATGGCCGGGGAGAGGAGTGCCGGAAAAAGAACGTAAGCCAGCAGGAATTCCTACTTTTCCATCCCTTAAATACCTTTCGAAATGAAGTGTAATACCATTAAGCATAAGACTCACCGAACTTCCAGCGCTTGTTCCCTTAGAGCCTTTAAATGTTGAAGCATAACCACCGGTCCAGCTATTATATACCTTAGATGCATTTGATGCGAGTTCCGTTGTTATGGCTACTACATAATCCAAGCGTTTTTTGTCCAGCACATTAATCCTTGGGTTGTATAATACATAATCCAATGCAGGCAATCCCTTTCTATTCAGATCAGAGGTTTTGCTCAAATCCAGATCGGAAGTAGAAATCTTAGATTCGACTCCAGCCGTATCGCATGGATAGGTATTGGTGTTGGCTCTCAGCAGCACATTGGCTGCCGGGCCAAACTCAAAGAAGGAAACTTTTTGCCAGCTGAGACAAACCTCTCGGTAAAGCAACTTAATTTCAAGGAGATCTTTTATGTTGGTGTTCTCCTTGATTTTTGATACTTCCAAACGCAGTTTCTCGGTACTCTCTACATAGCTCTTGTAGTCAGGAACAATCAGGTTGTCCGACCAGTTGCTTAGTAAAGCGCTTTGATCATACCCTGAAGGTGTTTCTTTGTCCTTGTCCTTTTTACATGCGATAAAAAGAACCAGAAGGATAGAGAACAGAGAAATTGCCTTTTTAATCATGTTATTGAATTATAGTTTAGCATTCAATTGAGCGACTACCGCATCAATGTCAGTAGACTTGACCTCGTAGAAGTTGTTGCCAATGGTGGCTTTCATTTGTTCTATTTCTGTAGAACTAAATGCGGGATCAAACCCGTATTTAATGGCATCCATAAACATTACTGCTTCCGATAACTCATGGTTCCTTAGGCAATCATCAGCTAGGTTGCTCTTTGCTGCATTTAAATAGTTAACTGCGGTAGCAATGGCTACGCGCTCCAATTCTTTTCTGATAATTACAATTTGTGCATCACGGGCCGTCAAGTCCTTGTCAATAATGGCAACCCTTCCTTTAATAAAAGCTTCCAAAAGAGTTTTATTGCTATTCAATTGGGCATTACGCTTATCGGAATACTCGGCCCAATATAATTTTCCATCCGTTGGAAAGGTTGTAGAATTAGTGAAATAACCAAAGGCTTCATCCCAGTAATGTTCCATCGTTGTATAGTTTTTACCGTCAACAATAGCCTCGTTATCCGCGTTCATTTTATCGGCTCCCAAATAAATATTGGTGATTTGATGATAAAAGCAGGCACCCATAAGTCCTTTTTCAATGAACTGGGTCAATTCTACTCCTTTGTCGTTAAACAAATAGGCTTTGGTTCCTGACTGAACAACACCGGCCGTTCCATTAGCACCATCGTATTTACCGGCAGATGTACCAGTCGAAATAGTCGCAATGGCATCCATATAGCTTTCATATAAGCCTTGAATAGTGACATCACCTCCAGCAGTTTTGCTCTTTAGGTTTTTGGTGCTTGAGTTTAAGTTAGCGTCAGTAAAAGGATTATTGGCATTAGCGTACATGTTTTTTAACTTATCTGCATCAAGAGCAGTTCCCGGTGTGTTTGCTGTTTTTAGGTAAGTTACCATTTCGTCGAGCATATTCATACGATCGGTCTGGCCACTAAAACTTACTGTACTAGCTCCATTTCTAGTAAAATTATAACTAGTAGGAATTGGTGTTGTTGGGGTTGTATAAGTGCAACTGTTGTCATTCTTTTTGGCTTCACTGTTGTAATTGGTGGCCTCGGGGTCAGTACACCCTTCTTTTTTGCATGAACTAAATGTTGCAAGAGCAACTATAATTATGGTCCAAAAACTGATTTTTCTCATGTTTATTCTTATTTAGACTAATTTTAAATAACGAAGCAAATCTAGAGGCGGACTTCTGTTTGGGCAATACCTACTTTTAGGTATTTTGTGTTTTTTAGTGATTTATTGGCTAGGAAGTTTCTCCCTTTAAAATGAGATTAATCTTGTAGTAAAACCTTTGAATTTTATTCGAAGATCGTCATTCCGTAAGCGTTATCGAACCAAGTCATAAAGGACTTGTGTGAGATAGCTGTACGGAATCTCCTCGCTTGGCCATGAGATTTGCTTTGCAAAGGGTCTTTGACCGTTCCGTAAAGAAGATTTGCATCTATTTCGTTCCTCAATAGGCTCATCTATTCTTACGGAATGACGGATCATTTACCGGGGTAGATTTGCAGAATTGTACACACTTGGTAACATTAGGTCAAATTCGTCCAGGCACCAGCATTATATGCCTCAATCCCGTTAGACTTTAAAACCCTTACCGCATTTCCGCTCCGCATTCCTGATTTACAAACACAGATAATGGGACCGTGCATTTTCTTAATCTTTTTGAGGTTCTGTAACAAACGATCGAGGGGGATATTAACCGCTCCATTGGGATGGCCTCCTTTAAATTCCTGTGGAGTACGTACATCCACAATGGTTGCACCATCAATAATTAATGCTGCATAATCTACTTTAGGGCCAATACCCAATAAATTGCTGAAGAATCCCATAATCAAGTTTGTTTAGGGGGCGAAAGTAAAATACAATGCCAATTGGCAACAGTGATGGATGTTACATCATGTTATTTAATTCCATGGCTACTTATAAGGTTGTCAATCTGAGTGGTCCGGTTTAGATGTTAATCGGAACCAGATTGTATCGAAGATCGGCAACTGCATCGATCATCGGACAATTAACTTTTTGGTTTCAACCTTTTTCTCGGTTTCCGCTTCAATAAAATAGATTCCCTGGCTTTTGCCCGAAACATCAATTTCAACCTCATTGGAATTAGATTCTTTCTTTTCAATGAGTTTACCGCTTACATCATAAATGGAATAACGTTCAATGTTTTCGCCACTCGATTTTAAAATGGATTGAGTGCCTGAAGGGTTAGGGAATAGGATAAGTTCTCCTCCTTCAGGCTCTATATGCTTCATGGAAGCAATTAGGTTTTGCCCCATAAGGTTGGCAAATTTGCTTATAAATGCATCCTGGGCCCCTTGCCCAAACGCGACATGGGCTTTGGTGTTTGGTTTATAAATGGGAAAAGCCTGGCTTTCTTCTTTTTGTGCCACATATAAATCTCCATTGCCGGTTAGGGTCATTCCGGCGTTAAATGATTGGCTAAAACCTATAGGATAACGCAGTGTAGAAGCACCGAACATAGTGGCCCATACCATGCGCTCATCGTCATCTATTCTAAACAAGTAGCCCCGGTGGTTGTGGTTCGGGAATTCTACATACATGTTGTGCAAACCATTACCGTTTACCCCATAGTATGTCTTACCCATATAAAAGGTACCTTGGATAGGGTCCATAATTAAACCTGGACAAACAGGAATTTTATACGATATACCCAAATTGGATGATTGCGTCATAATGGAACCCTTACACTCATCAGGGTCAGGCGAATGTATTACCGAGTATGTTGAAGCAAAGCCTACCAAATTGTTATTTTCATCAGCCACCAGTTGCATGAGCACATCTTCTTTTTCTCCACCTACATAGGTAGCATAACTAATGTCGAAAGAGGCGTCGAACTTGGTAATAAATACCTCCTGTTCAAGGACAGGTGGAGTTGGTGTTCCGGCTTGTACAATGATTTTGTCCTTACAAAATTTACCGCCTGCGAGTCCTAAATCGCAATCCAGTTCAATATCATTGCCGTTGGTGTTTCCACCAACCGAAATGTAGTAGGCTTTTGTATCGTCGCTGGTGTTGTTGCAAGCAATGGCTTGCAAAACATCCTGTTGAGCGCCTCCCATATACCTCGACCAGTTGAGTTGGCCGTTAGCCAATATCTGAGCGACAAAACCGTCATAAATTCCTCCCTGGTACACAAAAGACCTGAGTACGGTACCCCCATTGAGCGTATTGCATACTGGAAACTCACCGATTGTTGTAGGTGCTTTACAATGGGTGGGGTAGGTGGGGTTATTACTCGCCGTATAACCAACAAAAAATATATCGTTGTCCGGGTTAACCGTTATGTCAGTAATAACGTCTCTGCCCGAACCTCCATAATAGGTAAGCCAGGTGAGGTCGAGGCTGGTGTTGAACCGGGCGATAAAACCATCGGAAAGGTTCGCTCCACCACCCCCAAAAGCACTCTGGTTATATACGTTGGTTCCACTTCGGGCCGTGATGGGAAAACTGAGATTGCCCGGGTTTTGCGTGGTTTGGCCCACCAGGTACAGTATGTCGTTATTGTCGAAAACCATGCTGTTAACCCGGGTTCTACCCGAAGCAGCATTATCGTTACCGAAGTAAGTGGCCCAAAGAAGCTGATCGCCACTTTTTTTAATGGAACCCAATACCCGATGAAAATACTTGGAAGCACCATACTGGGTGGTTACGTTAAAAGTACCGCTGCTGGGTTCAAATACCGGTGTACTGCGGTTGCTTACGGTGGCATAAAAATAAATGTCTCCACTACTGTTTATGGCCACCTTTTCAATAAAGTCGACCCCTGAAGTACCGTAATAAGCTACCCATTGTAATTCTCCATCCTTATCAAATTTGGTTACAATACCATCGGCACCGTTGGCATGAGTAAGGTTAACCCCTGCTGTTTGAGCAAAATAGTTGTTTCCGGTTTTACCGACGGCCACCACATCATCGTTGCTGTTCGGGTCGTGCGCCAGGTCCTCAAAACTGTCAAAGCCCTGGGTGCCGGCGTAGGTACTCCAGTTGAGTATGTTGCCGGGTAAGGTAGCCGCAGCCAGTTGGCCCGATTTTTTACTGGCTACCAATACCAAATAGTTGTCCGTGTCGTAGGTTCCTGTAGTTACGGTAACTGTACTTCCACTGCTGGGGTTTTGCCAGGCAGGCATCCAGTTGAGGCTGGTTATTTGGTCGGTTGTTGGGTCTACCTCATAAGCCTCCAATTCGGGCAGTTGGATCACCTGGTCGTTGAGGTCAAATTCAAGTTCGCCCGTGCTTAAAATATCAATGTCATCCTGCCCGGTAAATCCCAGGTTAATGTCGTCGGGGTCGGCATTGGGGTGGACCACGAAATACATTTTGGGGGCTACCAGGTTGGTGGTTAAGTGTACGTCAATCCCGGTCCAGACATCTTCGTATACAATTCGGTCGTAAGCCGGTACATTGGTTAGTGACCCACCAGTTAGATGACTCAGGTAGTAATTGTAATTGTGGCCCACCTGCTCTACAGGTATGGGAGCTACAGTTTGCGGAGATCCCTCAATTAAAAACTGCATATCGATTCTATAGCTAATAGCAGAATCGTTGAGGATGCTATCACCACCAATGGTATCGGGAGGAAGGCTATCCAGTTCCAATGCAACCAGCGACACCCGGTCTTCCATGGCGTAAACAGCAGGTGTGGAGTTGGGTACATAATACCTGACATCGTTTCTTTCGGTTTCGGTATTGTCCAGCAGTTGCCCCTGGTTTTTAATATAAACCATGGCATTGGAAGGGCTTTCGCCGTCTTTATCGGGCGGTAGATAGGGTGTTTGGGCAAAGACGGTATTGACCATGAATACCAAAGAAATAATACCAAAAAGGTTTAATAGTGATTTTTTCATGATTTATTGTTTTAGAAATTTGAGATGTATCATGTTGTCGCCGGATTTTATGCTAACCGCATATAGTCCATTGGGCAGGTGGCTTACATTTATTTTTTTAGCTACTCCCGTATAAACCAAAGTGCCACTAAGGTCATAAATTTTGACCGCGTCGTTGTTTTTCAATCCTTGAATTTCAACAAAATCTGTCGTTGGGT
>CEQS01074277.1_pt1 | contig 25284 bp, 18 predicted proteins | sample 530981 | NCBI WGS metagenome assembly CEQS01 (sample SAMEA2621176, study PRJEB7988) | marine metagenome | biome: marine biome (ENVO:00000447); feature: mesopelagic zone (ENVO:00000213); material: "saline water (ENVO:00002010), including plankton (ENVO:xxxxxxxx)" | depth 800 m
GGGTATCATGTACGTCTTCCATTTCCCAGGCAGGGCCATTGTTCCAGCCATCTGCATAATAATTGGGGCGTTCAGCAATCTTTTTGTCCCTTTTTATCTTTTGGAGCCGTTGGGTTTCCTCGTTTACATAAAAAGTCTCTCCATCTCTTTTTAACCATTCGGGTCGCAGGTATTGAGCAGGCCTTAAATCAGGTTCATCCCACGAAATGGAATCGGGCATGTAGTTGTGAAATATTTTTCCAATACAAACGGTATGGTAGCCATTTTTATGAAACTGCTGGGGAATGGTTGTCACGTTGGGTTTTAATTCCCTGAATTTGTCTCCCAAATGCCATACCCGAGTGGAGTCCGGACGTAACCCGGTCATTAAACTAGCACGGGAAGGAGCGCAAACCGCTGCCTGACAATAAGTGTTTCTAAACGTAAAACCGGATGCAGCAAAAGCATCTAAGTTTGGAGATTTGACATGTTGGTTGTCATAAGCTCCTAACATGGGTCTCAGGTCATCAATGGAGATAAAAAGTACGTTGTATTTTTTTTGCTCAACGGGTGTTGATTCTTCCTTTGGTGAATCACAGGAGATCATTGAAGATAAAACGAACAGGATAAAGGTTGGAATTACAATTTGACTGTTAACAAATCTACTTTTTACCATATGCTATTAAACTCTTAACTCCGATTTATAATTTAAGGAGTTGAATTTTTATCCCAATTCTCCAGAAATGATAGATAAAACTATACTTTTATTTTGGAATTGCCTTTTATCCCAATTGCTATCCCAGTGAAAAAGATGCTTTACATAACGACGCAGTTGCCGTGTCCACCGGTTAGTGGAGGTGTTATTAAAAGCTGGCGAATGTTGAGTCATTTTTCGGGCATTTTTGAATTGAGCCTGTTTTGTTTTTTCAAAGGAAAGGACATTAAATGGAAGGATCAGTTTGAGCGTAGAATAGAATTAAAAGAGTTCAAATACCAGGAATTTGAGATCAGGCGTTCGTACAAGGCATTAATTAATTCCTATTTCAGAAACAAGTCTTTAAACCTCTACCGCAACTACTCGTCGGAAGCAAAAAAAACGATTAAGGAAATGTTGGTTGGAAAAGACATTTTGTTTGTCGACCACTACGAAATGTTTCAGTACGTTCCTAAAGATTTTAAGGGTAGAGTAGTGCTGCATCAACACAATGCAGAGTTTGTTCTTTGGAACCGGTTTGCCAGTGTGGAAAAATCCATAATTAAGCGGAAGTTCCTCTTCCTGGAAAGCAAGCGAATTGAATTGGCTGAGAAAGAATATTGTAAACGGGCCGATATGGTGCTGGCTGCACCAAACGACATTGAGCAACTTATGTCACTCGGAATTATCGATTCTAAATTTCGCGAAACCTATCATTTGGGAGAAGACGAGCTGATCCATAAAGAGATTATTCCATTTGAAAAAACTGAGAAAATAATTTTGTTTTTGGGAACATTGAGTTGGGAGGCCAACGTTGATGGACTGGTCCACTTTATTGATGAAGTATTTCCTGAAATATTGAAGAAAGAACCGGAAACCAAACTCTATATTATTGGTAAAGATGCTGATCAGCGTATTAAATCACGCGCAGAAAATACAGATAGTATTTTATTGACCGGATTTGTTGAAAATGTGGAACCGTTTTACAAAAAATCCAGGGTTTTTATTCTTCCGTTGCGGTTTGGGAGTGGAATAAAAGTAAAGTTCTTAAATGCCTTGTATCGTGGAATCCCAACTGTTTCTACTGCAATAGGAGCTGAAGGTATTGAGGTGGAAAACAATAAACACTACCTGGCAGCCAATACCGATAACGAATTTGCAAGTCAGGTGGTAGAACTGCTTTCGAACCAAGCCCAGTGGGAGCAGATACAAAAAAACGGTAGAGAGCTAGCCCAAGAACGCTACTTGTGGGAAAACCATCTCAAAGAAATTGAAGGATATTTAGGAGAGTTGCAATTAATTGCAAGTTCCCAATAGCCTTTTTTACTAGTGCTGAACTACGATTCTTTTTCTTTCCGTAACGTTATCAAGTTTAATTTCAACGATATAAACTCCGGCATCGAAACTTGAGACCGGTATTTCATCGTGATCCACAATCGTCCTTGATTCCATTAATTTACCATTTAGATCATAAATGGATAGTGTGATTTCCTTGTCGGTTTCTACCTTTATAAAATCGCTCGCAGGATTTGGAAATAATTGAACCTGGCTATTATAACCATATAGTTTTACCCCTGTCAATTCAAAGGAGATGGTGTCGGAATTATTGGAAAGGCATCCGTTTTCTTTAACCACAACATAAAATTGTCCATTTGCACTTGGTTTAAACGATTGGGTAGAAGCAGTCTGACGATTTCCCTTGTTGTCGTACCACAAATAAGTACTTGCCGAGGTCGATTTTAAAGAATCTCCAACCTGGGTTACAACTGGACGTGTAGGGCGCGCAATAACTGTAAATGTATCAACTGCGGTGTTGGAACAGCCTGTATTTCTGTCTTCGTAGGTATAGGTTATTGGGTGTTTTCCAGGGCCTGCCGTTTTAGGGTCAAAATCAAACCCACTTACTCCATTTCCAGTGTATAGACCGCCACTTGGATTCGATCCATCCAATGATTTTTTTGCATCGTATTCACATGCCGTCTTGTTAATAAGGTTTAGTACTACATTGGGTAAACCAACTACAGTTACTTCAATGGAGTCTGAATTTTTACATCCGTTTCCATCCGTTATCTGGTACTTGATAGCATGTTTTCCGGCGCCCACTTTACTAGCGTCAAAGTTGGTTTCCATTCCACCATTTACGTAGTAAGTACCACCACTTGGGGTTCCATTGGTCAAGGCAAATGAAGCTGAGTCGGCACACATTTTTGGAATAGCACTAATTCCTACCTGAGGCCAGGGATGTACTACTTTAATTTGAGAAGCAGTATCACTACAACCAAATTGATCGGTGAATTCGTAGGTAATGACATGACTTCCCGGGCCCGCTGTTTTTATCACAAATAGATTACCCGATATATAGGTGTTAAGGTATTTACCCCCGGCTGGCATTCCACCCTGAATGGTATCAAACTGCTGGTCAGGACAGGATGTTCCAATAGGAGATAAACTTACATTTGGTTTAGCCTGAGTACTTAACTTAAAGGTAAAGCTGGTATCGGTGCAACTGCCTAAGCCAGCTGTTAACCAATAGGTACCGCTGGTTTTTGCTTGCAGAACATTACTTGTAGCTCCTGAAATCAATGCGTTGTTTTTATACCATTTGTAGGTCATCCCTGTAGTACTGTGTTCCAGTTTTATGGAATCACCATCACAGATGGTTTTTCCCGTATCCTTATGAATCACTTTGTTGCTTCTGTAGATAAGATTAAATTCACTTCTGGTAGTAGAGGTTTTGCTAAGTGAACTGCTGCTTTGGGAAGCATTTACCAAAGTCCATGAAGTCCCACTATTATCATTTCTTCTTGCCAGATCAATCATACAACTTCCCGTGCTCTTATAATGGTTGTTGTTTGCGTAGTGATAAGCAATGTTTCCACGTGGATTGGTGCCTTCAGCGTAAAAAACTCCCCAGTACCTCGTGGTGTCGTATACAGTTACACCACTTGGAAAGGTGGTTGAGTTTGGTTTTTTATCTACGCGATAGAGGTGAACCGATCCGGGGCCACCGATAACAGAACCCACAACCATTGAATCACCATCGGCATGAGATAGGTTTAAGTTATAAGGTACCGTATAGTCAGCAATGCTTGTGTCACCAATAGCTGCACTGGATGTTTGCCAGGCTGGTGAATTTTGGAGTGTTCCGGTATGTGATTTTGTTGAATGATCTGTTACCGAGGTGCCAGTTCCTTTATCAAACTTCCAGTAAGCTTCTAAATTGCTGTAGTTGGGATGGCTTGATTTAATGGATTGACACATCCAGCTACGAATAGTTGCCTGACTTAAGGCAGCTTTAAAAACACTCACTTCATCGATTTGTCCATCTATGGTTCTTTGTGCTGCATAATTCTGTCCAATTTGAAAGGTTGAACGAGAACTAATGGGGCCAGACACTGAACGGGTAACGTCCTGAATACCGTTGACATATATTGTCATGGCACTGCCGTTGTATACACCTGCAATGTGATACCATACACCTTTTTGCAATTGTTTCGATCCATCTAATTTGGTAATTCTTCCATTTACGTAAAGGACAAATTGAACTTTGTCAGCTGCTAAAGAAGCATCTCCTAGCCTCATAAACGCTTGATTGCTTCCCGTTTCAGTTCCCCACAAGGAAGTGATGTAAGGAAATGAAGTTTTAAAATTATCCACTTTTACCCATCCCTGCATGGTAAGGGCTTGCCCGCTCAAGTCTATGGTTCCACAAGAAACATAGGAAGATGTTCCATTATAATCCAACAATTTGCCCGAACCTTGCGCAGCAAGCAAGTGACTGAAAACAATAATAATAAACGAGGTAAATAGTTTTTTCATAGGAGTAACTTTAAGGTATCAAATCTACTTATTTATTCTATTAATTATTGATCCGTCCCGCAATGGGTAATCTTTTGCAACGGATTTTCGAGTTTTATGCGATTACAATGTTTTTTAACGGAATGGGCTTGAAAATCTATTTTAGTTTTGGCTTCACAAAAAACTAAATTGGACGATAAAATAAAATTCTTTCACTGGCCACAGGAAGTAGAAATTCCAAAAGAATTTCATTCCATTGATGAAATGGGTGAGTTCACAACCTGTTGTATGTGTGAAAAAAAAGTCAAGGAGTCAGGGGAACCCTATTTAATTGAAAGATCTTTTAAGCGAGTAAATGAATCTTACGAGAACGTTTTGTTTGAATACGCCATTTGCTTCGACTGTGCCCGAAAAATGAATGAAGCCATGAGCAAGGAATCTATGGCTAAGTTAGAAACCTACTTTAGTCAGTATTTAACCGGCGAACGGCAACGAATGAAGTTAGAAGAGTCACAAAATGATTCAATGGCCTGGTTTAATCACTGCATGGTAAAGGGAACAGCGCGGGAGGACATCTTTGAATACAATATTTGTGGATTGTTCCGAGGAGATAAGATGCTGCTGGGTGAATTTCCTTACCTGCTTTCGCTGGAAGCTATGGAGGAAATTACAGAATTGCTTTCTGCCGAAACGAAAGATGAACTCGATGACTTTAGAAGGAATCATTTGGGCGGACCTCCAGAATTTGAAGAATTGCTAAAAGGAAGACCCGTTTTTATCTTCTAATATAATTTGACTGGATTATGATGCGGTTGTTGATATTGGTTTTAGTAATAATCTCATCGCTTTGTAATGCACAACAAGTCCAACTGGTAGTGCTCGGTGTAGCACAGGATGCCGGATTTCCGCAAGCAGGGTGTAGTAAAACATGTTGCACTGGTGGATCAGAATCGGAACTGGTAAGTTGTCTTGCCGTTGTAAAAGATTCGAACTTTGTCATTCTCGATGCCACTCCTGATTTTAAAGCTCAACTTAAGAACATCAATGAATTTGTTGGGAATAAAAAGCAAAAACTTCCAGAGAGTATTTTATTAACCCATGCTCATATTGGGCATTATACTGGGTTAATGCAATTGGGCAGAGAAGTTATGGGAACCCAAAAACAGGTCGTGTATGCTATGCCGAGGATGCAGTCATTTCTGGAGATGAATGGTCCCTGGAGTCAATTGGTTAAACTGCAAAACATTGAATTAAAACCTCTGATGAATAATAAAGGGATTGACGTTTTAAATGGGGTGGAGGTTGTTCCAATTCAGGTTCCACACCGGGACGAATTTTCAGAAACAGTTGGTTTTATAATTAATTCTGGAAAAAAGAAAGCCGTTTTTATTCCAGATATCGATAAGTGGGAAAAATGGGAAGTAAACATCGATTCTTTGATTAAGGTTGTTGATTATGCTTTTATTGATGGTACTTTTTTTTCCAACGGCGAGCTACCAGGTAGAGACATGAGCGAAATTCCACACCCTTTTATAGAAGAAAGTATGAGTCGCTTTCAAGGTATGAACACCTACGAAAAGAAGAAAATATATTTTATCCATTTTAACCATACTAACCCCGTTATGTGGGACAAAAAGAGCCAAAAACAGGTGCAAAATGCTGGTTTTAATGTGGCCGAACAAGGAATGGTGATCGATTTATAAAGGGCTGATTCTTTCTTCTCCACAGTATATATTGAACCCCTCTTTTTTTATAAAGCCAACTAGGGTCATGTTGTTTTCTTTTGCCAGATCATAAGCCAAACTACTTGGTGCTCCTACAGCACACAATACCGGAATACCAAGCATTAGTGTTTTCTGAACCAATTCAAAACTAGCTCTGCCACTAACCAGGAGTATGTTTTGAGAAAGAGGCAACCGATGACTAAAAAGTGCGGCACCGGCAATTTTGTCCAGTGCGTTGTGTCGGCCAACATCTTCGCGCATCAGTTTCAATTCACCGTTTGCACCAAATAAGGCCGAAGCGTGAATTCCGCCAGTGTGTTTAAATATGGTTTGATCATCTTCCAGTAACAAGGGTAATTTGGATATTATATTGCGTTTAATCTTGAATGATGAATCTGGTAGAACAGAACAATTCTGACTTACACTTTCAATGGAAGATTTACCACAAACGCCGCAACTGGAAGAAGTGTAAAAATGTCTTTCAAGTTTGCTTATATCCAATTCGAGTCCTGTTCTTAGATTTACCTTAACTACATTGCCGTATTCTTCTTCTTTTTCAACGGTTTCGCAATGCCAGACTTTGTCAACGTCTGCTTCGGAAAAAATGATTCCCTCAGTGAATAAAAAACCCATAGCAAGTTCCAGGTCATTACCAGGAGTTCTCATCGTTACCGATATGTTCTTCTCCTGTGGTTCACCATTCTTAGTAAAACAAATTCGTATTTCCAGGGGTTCTTCAACTGCAAGAACATCGGGAAATTCTTTTATGTCATTGGAATTGACTTTTTTAATGTTAACCGGTTTAACGTTCGGCTTTTTCATGATGAACAATCAAATAGGGGTATTTTAGTTTCGTAACTTCTGTCTATTAATTTTGGCCAAATTTCGTTTTTATTTTACTATGAAACCACTCTTGAACTCGCTATTCTTGACTTTGTTGATTATCAACATTTCATGTGATTCCATTCCGTCAAAGAAATCCATGGATATTGTAATCCTACACATAAACGATGTGTATGAAATCGCTGCGGTAAACGGAGGAAAAGAAGGGGGCTATGCCCGTTTGGCTTACCTGATCGACTCATTAAGAGAAGAAAATCCCAATCTCTTGGTTGTACATGCCGGTGATTTTTTGAGCCCCAGCCTAATAGGAAATTTAAAGGATGACAGCGGAAATAAAATAAAAGGCAGGCACATGATTGAGGCAATGAATGCCTCGGGTGTCGATGTTGTAACCTTTGGAAATCACGAATTCGATATTAAAGAAGAAGAACTTCAAAACCGGATTGATGAATCCACTTTTAAATGGATATCAGCCAATGTATACCACAATCAACAAGGAAAAAAAGAACCATTTATGCAAAAAAATAAATGCATACCCCCAACCATGACAGCGTATTTCGTTGACGGGAATGATACGTTTAGCCTGGGACTGGTGGGAGTTACTCTACCATTTAATAAAAAGGATTTTGTACACTACGGAAATGTTGAGTTGACCTTGAAGAAGGTGTTGGACACTATTTCGGCTGATCAAACACTTTTGTTGACTCATTTAGAAAGGAATCAGGATCGCGAAGTGGCTAGTCGCTTTCCTTCTGTGCCTTTAATAATGGGTGGGCACGATCACTACCATTTTATGGATACCGTTGGGAGCGTGTTGGTAGCCAAGGCAGATGCTAATTTGCGTACGGTTTGGAAGCACAATTTGAGGTATGATTTCGAAAGTAAAGGACTCAAAGTCAATAGTGAATTGATTAAACTAAATTCGTCCATTCCTGAAAGTAAATCGGTGCTTGAAGTCGTGAACCGCTGGTTAGAATTCGCAAAAGAAAGAGCCGGTTCTTCAGGTTTTCAGTTGGATAAGGTGGTTTGGCAAGGAGACTCAGTCTGGGAATGCCGAGAGACCGTAATTCGTGCTCAGCAAACCAATTTTGGTCATGCCGTGGCAAATGCTATGAAGGAGTTTACTGAAGCTGAAGTTGCCTTGTTAAACTCGGGAAGCCTACGATACGATGATCAATTGACCGGTATTATAACGGAGGGAGATATTTTAAAAGCATTGCCTTTTGGAGGATCAGTTTCTTATACAAAAATAAAAGGTGATGACCTGTCTAATATTGTGTGGATAGGGTTGGATACCAATAAAGGGACTGGTGGATATTTACAAATTCCTGGCGCTACCATTGAAAACGGCAGGGTACTCCTTAACGGCGAACCAATTGATACCGGCAAGATGTATTCGGTGTGTACTTCCCGGTTTATGGCTTCAGGAAAAGAGTCAAACCTTGAAGTGTTGAAGAATTTTAGCTGGGAAATACCAAATCGGGAACAAGGTTCATCCAATGATATTAGGCATATGACAATTAAATACTTAGAGAACGTTAATTAATTACATCGAAGCGTTTTAATAGTCTCACAATTTTTTAACTTTACACAGACTATTGGAATAGGGTATTGAATTCGAGGAGGAAATAGTCTGACGATTCGTTTGTTATATAAATAATTAACTCTATATATTATGTCTACCGCTTTTGCTCATGTCGCTTATACCGAGAAGGAAAAGGTCCCCAGTTTGGTCTTTCCTTTAGGTGAGGTTTTGGATTCTGCCGAAGAAATTAAAAAGAGGTCCAACGATATTAATCAGGCTATGGACGCCGGTAATATTGCACAGTTTAAGGTTTTGATATTTTTTGAGGATGACAAAGAAATTCGCGAGGTTGAAACAACAATTTGGGATCGCGATAAAAACTACGTCTACTTAAAGAATTCGATTGCCATTCCGGTTAATAGAATTCACAAAATAAAATTCAATTAAACTACTTTTTCTTGTCCTTTTTATTTGGGTCTTTGAGGCTTCCATCTTTTAGTGCCTTAAAAAAAGATGCCCAGGCAAAAGGGTCGAATATGGAAAGCGGAGGCGCCTGTCCTGCGTAATAAAGCTTTTCCGTATAGGCCTGATTTACCAACTGATAATTAATGCTTCCCCAAGAACCAATTTCCTCATATTGTGCTTTACGTTCCATCAGTTCCAAATTTTTCTTTGCCCTTTCCATGTCGTCATCGGGAATGTGTAGAGTTAAAAATGCTTCTCTAAACTGTTCCTTACTAGGCCAGGGAAATATGACCGCTTCAGGAAGGTTTATCGTGTCCTTACTAAACAATTGAACGAGTGTGTAGCGTTTCGTTTTTAGAGAGTCGGGAATAACACATTGAAATGGTTTGTAGCCTACACAAGTAAATCGTACCGTATCTCCCGCATGAGCTACAAAGGAAAAGGTTCCGTTAAAGTCAGTAGTTGTTCCCTGGTTTCGGTTAACCACCACTATGTTTACCCAGGGGACAGGGGTTAGGCTATCGGCATCCAGAAAAACCCCGCTAAATTGCAACAGGCTACTGTCCTTCTTAATTTGGGAAAAGCTGGCTAATCCAAGTACCAAAAAAACGAGTAGAGTGCAGGCCTTCTTCACAAATACAAAGGTACTTATGCTTTTTAACAATCTAAATCACTGAGGTTAATATTCCCAAAAAAAGGTCAGATACCTAGTAAAAGAAGTAGTAGCGTTCAATGGTTTTGTTGCCAACCTTGTCGGTAAACTCGACCCTTAAATCATGTTTGGAACCTGTTTTTTGAACCCGATCAAGTTTCAAAAAGGCTTTGCTCTTATTTTTTTGATATTCGATTAAATGCCATTCTTCATCTACGAAAGCCTCATACCTGCCCAATCCGGAAATGTCATCTTTGACCGAGAAGGTGATTTTTTGATTTTCGTTAAAGCTTTGTCCATTAATGGCTATTGTATTTTTTACACGAGGTGGAATGGTGTCCTTCATTACTGTATAAGGTCCAAAACTTCTGGTTTTAACTGAAATCCAATTAGAATCAACACCACCTCCTTCTGCTGCCAGTATTCCTGATTTAGCATTAAGCGATACAATAACCAGTTTGGATCGTTGATTTTCCGGAATAGAGTTTACATTTATCGATAAGTCGATATAATCCTGGAGCGGATCTGAAAGGCGGTTAACATGATACCTGGGAGTAACGCAACGTCCAATGGCTTTTTCTTCTTTTAGGTACAATGGCGTATCTTCATACAGGCAGCTAGCCGGAATGTTAATTCTTAGGTTGTCATTTTCAAAATAGTTGGGCTCTCCGTATTTTAGAGTTTGTACCGACTCCTTCTTAACCATGACATGGTGTTCCAGTTGATTGGACTTAACCTTAAACTTTAAAGTAGAAGTGTTTCCGTAGAAATCCATAACCCGGTATTCCAGGTTATGCGTTGAGCTATCTACAAAAAATAACTGTCCGTTGTTTACCAGGTCCTTGTATATATCAAGTTTATTGCCTTCCAGGAGGTAGCTCCGTTGAACTTTCTTCCTGTTTTTTACCTTTTGGTGATAATCCATGTGTGCATTGATGTACCTCGTTTTGTCAAATCCAATGGAATCCATTACATGGTAATATACTCGCTGATTGTCTTTTAATAATTCAATACTGTAAACCCCATTGGAGAAGGGGCTGTTATTTACCTTGTCCATAGCTTCAATGCCAAATCCAATTTTCCCTTTTACAATTGGAACTATGCCACCATTTAGGTAATAGGTGTTTCCCGACTTGCTCAGTTTATAGGTTTTTTGCAAATCATTGTGATCTATGGAGCTATTCTCATTGAGTGGATATATGGTCAGGTGTTTTAGTGTAGGAGCAATGTTATCGGTTACTTTAAAATTGAAGTGAAGTGGATTAATGGGTTTTTCGGACAGTGTATTTCGTATTTCAAAGTGTAAGTGTGGTCCGCCGGAACCTCCGGTATTTCCGCTCCAACCAACACGATCTCCCTGATTCAATTTAAACTGACCAGCTTCAGGGTAAAGTTCCACTTCAAAGTTTTTGGATCGATATTGCTCATTTTTTATGAAGTTCTCCAGTTCATCATTAAATCGACTTAGATGTGCATATACACTGGTATAACCGTTTGGATGAGTTACGTATACCACCTTACCATAACCATACAATGAAACTGCAATTCGTGAAACATATCCTTTATAAATCGAACGAATTTTTAATCCCTCTCTTCCTTGGGTCCGAATGTCTAATCCGGCATGAAAATGGCCGGGACGAAGTTCACCAAAATTACCCGCAAGAGAAATGGGGATTTCCACCGGAGAAATAAATTCAATTTTGCCTGGAATGGTGTCGCTGGTGCTTGATGCAATGGTTTTTGTTGTGTGAAGTAAGAATAAGAAAATCAGTAGATTAGGAAGTAGTTTGTGCATTTATGTATGTTCAGGCATCAAAAGTAGGATTCGTAAGTGCCTATTTTTGAGAGTCCTTAATCAGATGTACACAAAAACGACTTAAAAACTTGTAATAACCAATCCTTGCAGATACATTTGTGGGTCGTTTGAAAACGGGCAAAATGAGTGCTTCAGGAATAAAGCATATTAAAGATAAAGTTGAGAAGTTAATTACTGCATATAACTTGAAGTCTTCACAGTTAGAGGAACTTAAGCTTGAAAATGAATCGTTGTTAACCAAAATTTCTTCCCTGGAAGGGAAGCTAAACGGGGATTCAGAATCATCAAGAAAAAATGAGTTACTTAGGAAAAAAGTGGAGTCTTTAGTGAAAGAGCTTGACGATTGTATTGAATTAGCAAGTGAATAATGGCTGAGATTAATATAAAAGTTCAAATAGCAAACAGAACCTATCCACTGGAAATTGATTCCAGCGAAGAGGAAAAGGTTATGGGGGCCGCAAAAATGATTAACGATAATATAAATAAGCTAAAAGGTAACTATGTGGTTACCGACTATGTAGATTTATTAGCCATGTCGGCTTTAGAAATGGCATTGGATTCAGAACCCAAGGTGGTGAAAGTATCCAATGATAAGGATCTGGGTAAAGAGTTGGAGGAAATCGGTTCAATGATTGACTCTTGTTTAGAAGCCGGATAACGTTCTTATGGATTTAGGCTTAACAGCCGAATTGTACTGCCCGTACGATTACGTTTTGTAAACTCAACATTTTTTTCGTTGGGATAAAACTTGTTATTGTCAAAAGGAGGCCTGCTTATCATACTCCGGTATTGAGATTTTCGAAAGAAGACACTGGAACCTTGCGACATTGACAGCCGTCCCAATACTTCACTTATTGGAGTTTACTAAAACGTTTCGTATGGGCTTTTTTTATTTTAACGCATAGGATTGCCAGATTGAATGGCAAATCCTTAAACAGAGAAAAATGGATATGATGATGATAATTGTGGGAATAGCAGGATTGGTCCTGGGAGGAGGACTGGCCTATCTATTTCTGCAGAAGGGAGCCAGCAGTAAAGCGGCCCAATTATTAGAAGATGCTCAGAATGAGGCGGAGGTGATCAAGAAGGACAAAATACTTCAGGCCAAAGAAAAATTCTTACAGCTTAAATCGGAGCACGAGAAACAGATTAATGAGAAGAACAACAAGGTAGCCAACGCTCAAAACCGGTTGAACCAAAAAGAGAATTCGCTTAATCAGAAATTGAAAAACGTAAATCGACAGGAAAGCGAACTGGAACGTGAACAGAAAAAACTAAGTGAAAAGTTTGAGGCCGTAAAGCGCAAGGAGGCTGATCTTTCAAAGCAATACCAGGAGCATGTTACCAAACTTTCTGAACTGGGTAATCTAAGCCCTGAAGAAGCAAAGTCCGAGTTAAAAGAAGTGCTTAAAAACGAGGCCAGAACGGAGGCAATGTCCATTACCCAGGTAATGATTGAAGAAGCTAAAATTAATGCCAGTAAAGAGGCTAAGAAAGTAGTTATTCAAACCATTCAACGGGTAGCTCATGAGCATACGATTGAAAACTCAGTATCTGTATTCAATATTGAAAACGACGATGTAAAAGGTCGGATTATTGGTAGAGAGGGTAGAAATATCAGGGCGATTGAAGCCGCTACGGGAGTTGAGATAATAGTGGATGATACTCCTGAAGCTATTATTCTAAGCTGCTTCGATCCTATCAGAAGGGAGATAGCGAGATTGTCTTTGCACCGATTGGTTACTGACGGAAGAATACACCCGGCCAGGATTGAAGAGGTGGTTTCCAAGACGAAAAAGCGCCTGGAAGACGAAATTGTGGAAACCGGTAAACGAACCTGTATTGACCTCGGAATTCATGGGCTGCATCCCGAATTGATTAGAATGGTTGGGCGGATGAAGTATCGCTCATCTTATGGTCAAAACTTGTTGCAACACTCCAGGGAAGTATCAAACCTATGTGCTATAATGGCATCCGAACTGGGGTTAAATACCAAGGTGGCAAAACGTGCGGGCCTTCTACATGACATTGGGAAAGTCCCTGATGATGAGCCAGAATTGCCACACGCAATTTTAGGGATGAAAATTGCTGAAAAGCATGGTGAGTCGGCTACGGTTTGTAATGCAATAGGAGCTCATCACGATGAAATTGAAATGACTTCCATGATTTCTCCTATCGTTCAAATTTGCGATTCTATTTCAGGTGCACGTCCGGGAGCAAGGAGAGAGGCTGTCGAATCGTACATTCAACGATTAAAAGAATTGGAGAGTGTTGCCATGAGTCACGATGGAGTTCAAAAGGCATACGCCATTCAGGCGGGTCGTGAACTTCGTGTTATGGTAGATTGCGATAAGGTAGATGACCAAAAAGCCAATGAACTTTCACTGGCAATTTCGCAGAAAATTCAGGAAGATATGACCTATCCGGGCCAGGTAAAAGTGACACTAATTAGAGAAACCAGAGCCGTTTCATACGCTAAATAATGAGTAAAACCAAAAACAAAGTTGTACTCGTTACCGGTGGGGCCGGATTTATAGGTTCAAACCTTTGCATGGACCTCATTGACAACAACGAGGTAATATGCCTCGATAACTTAATGACGGGTAAATTGGATAACCTGGAGGACGTGATACATCATTCCAACTTCCGGTTTGTTGAAGGTGATATAAGGAATGCCAATACGGTTAGGGAAGTGATGTATGGAGTTGATGTTGTATTGCATCAGGCCGCATTAGGTTCTGTACCCAGAAGTATTAATAACCCGTTATTGACAAACGCTGTAAACATTGAGGGCTTTTTAACCGTTTTAAATGAAGCAGTAAAGGCCAATGTAAATCGCTTTGTATATGCGGCTAGCTCATCAACTTACGGTGATCATCCCGGACTTCCCAAGGTGGAAGATAAAATTGGAAAACCATTAAGCCCTTATGCAGTTACCAAACTGGTTAACGAATTATACGCTGATGTATTCAGTAAACTTCATGGAATTGAAACCATAGGACTGCGTTATTTTAATGTTTTTGGTAGACACCAGGATCCCAATGGAGCCTATGCTGCAGCCATACCTAAATTTATTAAGGCGTTTATCGATCATCATGCGCCTACAATTAATGGCGACGGTAGCCAGACCCGAGATTTTACGTATGTAGATAATGTAGTTCAGGCTAATAATTTGGCTGCAACCACAGAAAATAAGGAAGCACTGAACCAAGTTTATAATGTAGCTTTTGGTGCAACCATTTCACTCAATGAACTTATAATTAAGCTAAAAGATTTGCTTTCTGAATATGATTCGGAAATAGCAACCATTAATCCTGAATACGGACCTGAAAGAAAAGGAGATGTGAAACATTCATTCGCATCAATCCACAAAGCAGAAAAGTATTTAAATTACCAACCGGAATATAGTCTTGAAAAAGGCCTTGAGCAAGCGATAAAGTGGTATTGGAATTATTTTAAAGCATAACGATTATGGCTAAGGGAAAAGTGAAATTTGCAATTGTCGGATATGGACACATCGGCAAGCGACATGCCGCTATGGTTGTTGGCAATGAACTAGGTTCGGTTGTAGCTGTTGTAGAACCCTTAGACGATCGTAGAGCGGATGCCGCTCAAACTCATAACTGTCCTGTTTTTGAATCTCTGGAAGACTTAATTGCCGCTGATGTGGGCATGGATGTGGTAAATATTTGTACACCAAATGGATTGCACAGTGATCAGGCTCTTGAAGCATTAAGTGCTCGTTGCCATGTAGTTATTGAAAAACCAATGGGATTAAATAAGGCCAAATGCGAGGAGGTTATCCACAAAGCCTTACAGGTTTCCAAACACGTTTTTTTGGTTAAACAAAACAGATATAGCCCAACATCGGAGTGGTTAAAAACACTCATGTTGGATAACCAACTGGGTGAAATTTATATGGTTCAGTTAAACTGCTACTGGAACCGAGATAACCGCTACTATAAGCCAGGAGGTTGGAAGGGGACACTGGATATGGATGGTGGAATTTTGTTCACCCAGTTTAGTCACTTCATCGATGTTATGTATTGGCTCTTTGGTGATATAAAAAATATTTCGGGAAGAAGCATCAACTTCAATCATCCGGCCACCGAATTTGAAGATACAGGTGTTGTCAATTTCGACTTTGTAAGTGGTGGAATGGGTTCTATGAATTTTTCTACTTCCGTATGGGGGCAAAATTTAGAGAGCAGCATTATTGTAATCGGTGAAAAAGGAAGTGTAAAGGTAGCCGGACAATACATGGACAAAGTAGAATATTGTCACGTAGAAGATTATGAGATGCCTGAATTGCCACCTGCCAATCCTCCAAACGATTATGGAGAATACAAAGGAAGTGCTGCAAACCATCACTACGTAATTCAAAACGTAATTGACGTTATTACCGGGCAGGACGAGATATCTACCAATGCTCTTGAAGGCATGAAGGTGGTAGAGATGATCGAAAGGATGTACAAGAAGGTGAGGGAATAGTGTTTATTCCTCAACAAACTGAATGTCGTATAGATTTTTATAAGACCCATTTAAAGCCAGCAGTTCCTGGTGATGTCCGTGTTCAATAATCTCTCCTTTATCCAACACATAAATTCGATCTGCATTTTGAATAGTGGCCAATCGGTGAGCAATGATTATTGAAGTACGATTTTCGGTCAACTTTTCAGTTGCTTGCTGAATGAGGACTTCGCTCTCCGAATCAATGCTCGAAGTAGCTTCGTCGAGGATAAGAATATCAGGGTCGTAGAGGTATGCTCGGATAAAAGCCAATAATTGCCTTTGGCCAACCGACAGAACACTACCTCTTTCGCCAGCGTTAAAATAATAGTTATTGGGAAGGCGCATTATAAAGTCATGCGCGCCAACTTTCTTGGCTGCTTCCTGAACTTCCTTAAGGTCTACATTGGGATTGTTTAAGGTGATATTATTGAAAATGGTGTCGGAGAATAGAAAAACATCCTGAAGAACGACTCCAATGCGCCTTCGAATGAAACTTTGCTCATAGTCCTTAATCGAATTCCCATCAATTAGAATATCTCCCTTTTGGTACTCATACATTCGATTGATGAGGTTAATTATAGAAGATTTACCTGCGCCTGTAGCACCCACAAATGCAATGGTTTCCCCTTTATTTACCTGGAAATTTACGTTCTTTAAAATCCAATCGTCCGGATTGTAGGCAAACCAGAGGTTCTTAAATTCTATTTCACCTTTTAGTTCTACTGGTGCCAGTTTACCTTTATCTTCAATGTGGGCATCTGTATCCAGAACTGCAAATACCCTCGAAGAACTTACCATTCCCATTTGAAGTGTATTGAAACGATCGGCAAGTTGCCTGATAGGCCTAAAAAGCATGTGAATGTAGAGGATAAACGCTACCAGGTTTCCGAATGTAACTTGCTCAGTCAACAGACCACGCGAGCCAATCCAAACAACGAGTGCTAAAGCTATGGCGCTTAACAATTCTACTACGGGAAAGAAGATTGCATTGGCCCACACCGTATTGATGTGTGCATTTCTGTGGTCTTTGTTGATTTGCTTAAAGTTTTGATATTCTGCTTTTTCCCGGTTAAATATCTGAACGATGTTCATTCCGGTAATGTGTTCCTGGACATAAGAATTGAGTCGGGCCACGTTGGTTCTTACCGATTGAAAAGACTTCTTAATGCTTGAATTAAAAATTCGGGTTGCCAGAATTAAAATTGGAATGGTCGACAGGCTGATCAGGGCCAATCGCCAATCGGTATAAAACATAACCGCTATAACGACGATTAATTTTAAAATATCTCCAACTATTATTAGAAGGCCGTTTGAAAAAACATCGGCAATGGTTTCAATATCAGAAACAACCCTGGTAACCAGGGTTCCAATGGCATTGTTGTCGAAATACTTGAGCCGAAACGAGGAGATTTTATTGTATACCTCCATTCGCATATCCTTGATTACGGTTTGCCCAACCCAATTGGCCAAGTAGGTTTGATAGAATTGAATTACGGTTTCAACCACCAAAACAAAAATCATGAGCAGGGTTAATTGCAACAACAAGTCTGCGTTGGGTATAAGAATGGAGTTGTCCAGGGTATATTGAATGATGATTGGCCGGATGGGTCCCAGAAGACCGAGTACCAGGGTAAGAAACCCGGTAAAAATAAAGGTTCTTTTATACGGCTTTACATAGCGAATAATTCGCCCTAATAGGACTGCGTCAAAAACTTTCCCTCCCGTATCGCTCATAGTCTAACAGTCAGTGGATAAGCCAATTCCCAAAGAAATAACCCCTTTGCAGGAACCGATACACCAGCCTTGCTGCGATTTTTTTCTTCAATTATTTCTTCGAATTCGCTTTGATTTATATTGCCTTTACCAACTTCGATTAAGGTGCCAACTATGGCCCGAACCATATTTCTAAGAAAGCGGTCCGCTCGAATTTCAAAGTAAATTCCCTTATCGTGGTCGAACCATTCCGCGAAGTGCACCTTACAAATACTGGTTTTGTTGTCGCTCCCTACTTTTTCGAACGAAGAAAAGTCATTAACACGGGTAAGGTAATCAGCTGCTTCATTCATTTTGCCTAAATCCAATTTCGTATTGTACAGGTAATGGCTCGAATCGGTTGAAAAAGGATCTTTTAAGTAATTGATGTAATAACGGTAGGTTCTGGAAATGGCATCAAACCGGGCATGTGCTTCACCGGTTACGGGAAATACCTGCTGAATGGCCATATCGTTTGGAAGAATTCCATTGAGCCTGAATTCAAAGGTGCTCAACGAAAAATCCAGTTCTCCCTCAAAATGGGCATAATATTCATGGGCATGAACCCCTGTATCGGTTCTTCCACATCCAACCACTTCTGTTTTTTTTCCAAGTAGCAAGCCAATCGCTTTTTCCAATTCTTCCTGCACTGTATTGCAGCTGGGTTGTTTTTGCCAACCACAATAAGATGTGCCTTTGTAGGAAAGTTTAAGAAAATATCTAGCCACCGTTTTGTTCAAGCTGCAAAACTAATCAAGAGAAATTGCGAAGGGTAAACCGCATAATGATTAATGGTTAAAAATAAAAAAGGCCATGCATTGTTGCACAGCCTTTCGTTCAAATTGTGTCAACAATTATTCGATTAGAATTTTCTTGCGAACTTCAATTCCTTCATCCAGTTCAATGGACAATATGTAAGTACCCATACTAATATGACTGACGTTGATAACATTGGTTCCGGATTCGGATAATACTACATGAGAAACCAGCCTTCCGTTTAAGTCAACAATGGCAGCTCTTGACAATCTATTACCGTGTAATTCTTCAATAATCAGGTATTCCCTTGCAGGGTTAGGATAAAACTTAATGCTTTCCTGCATAAAGTTAACCGGAACAAAAATAGTAGTGTCTTTGGTGGTATCACCAACGGTGTCGCAATCTATGGAAGTAACCATAATGGTATCGTAACCAACACATTTATTGGCATCTTCTACCCGAACATAAAAGGTTCCTGAAGTGTCTACCAGGAAGTTGTTCAGTTTTGAGCCATCATGCCACAAGTAGTTGCCAATAGGAGGACCGGCGATCAGACGAATCGTATGATTGTAGCAAATCGAAGTATCATTTCCGAGATTGGGGTTTGGAAGGTCATGAAATTTAGCATTTCCAAATCCAGTGGTTCTACATCCTTTGCTGCTGATTGCCGTTGCGCTGTATGAACCTGTGGAGTATACCGTAATGGTGTCGGTCATTTTTCCGTTAGACCAGTTTAAATTGGTGTGCCCCGGGGTCACGTATAGTTTAATGCTTTTTCCATCACAAGCACTGTCCGATCCGAAAACGGGAAGAACCGTATCGGCACTGGTAACATTTATTGCATCAGTAAATTTACAACCCAATGAATTGGTAACCTCGGCAATATAGGTTCCTGCTGAATCTACCGATTTTGTTCTGCTCGTGTCCACGCCGTTGTAGTTCCAACGAACCGAGTTCCAAACTGAACCAACCCCAATGTTAACACTACTTCCTTTACAGAAAAAAGTATCTGGTCCAAGGGAGAGCAACGGACCTACGTGGTTAATTTTTACAGAGTCAACTTTTTCACATCCACTGTGCGCTGTTACAGTTAGGGTGTAAGTACCCGTGGCTCTGGAGGTGACTAGCGTTCCGGTTCCACCTGTTGACCATTTATATTTATGCCAACCGGCCGGAGCCGTTATAAACACAAAGTCATTCAAACAGATACTAGTATCATTTATTAGTGTCGGATTTGGCATTATTTTAAAAGAAGTAAAAGAAGTGTCGGAACATGTAGTTGTATCCGTTACCAGTTTTATTGTATCATTTCCTGCCTTCGATACCACATAATTGAAGGTTGTTGAACTGTCCCTCAATGCCCCGTTAACAAACCAGCGATCTTTAGTCGAGTTTTTACTTGTACTTTTTAATTTAACCGTATCACCAATGCAATAACTTGAAGTGTCACCAGCAATTTCAGCAGTTACGGCACAACAACTTCCCACCGTAAGCTTACCCGACAAGGTAATGGAAGGGTGCATCGTTCCTGAAACGTTTCCATCTATTTTTACCGTATAGGTTCCAACAGGAACATTCACCAACCTTGCAGTATCGGATTTTTTTCCAATAATACCTGCACAAATTCTTCCACCGGTGTAATTAATGTGCATGGTTAAGGTTGTACCAGAGATGCTATAGGTAATGTTATTGTACACATGATTGGTGCAGAAATAATCCCACTCAACAAAATACTTAATTGTATCGCAATTTCTTGGATTGGAACTTAATAGTGTACCTGAAGTGGCGGTTTGAGAGTATCCCGATATTCCTACAAATAAGGACAGTAAGAAGATGATCGATTTAATTTTCATTATAACTGTTTTTATTACCTAGTTTTTAAATTAATTCTAGCTTGGTCGCTAGCTGAAGCTAGCGCTTGTAAAGGTAATTGAATTTGTCCTCGTATAGCCTACGTTTGTTAAGGAAGTGAAGTTTGAATCTTTAACAAAATGGAAATTCAGATGGGACTTCGCAATTGTCGTAAAAATCGCAAACTGGGTTTAGTACCAACTTTCTAAAAAAAATCGCGGCTTAATTCCCTACATTTGACGTCTTATTAATAAACTCTATGCGAATAGTTATTTCTCTAATTACAGGGCTCTTATGGACGTCCTTATTGATGTCTCAAAGCCAGGATTGGAGGCAAATGATGTCCGATCCTAATGTCAATTATTTTAAGCTTTGCAACGCTTATAACGACTACTGGAAGGACAAAGAAAAAACCGGTGGCTCGGGGCACAAGCAGTTTGAACGATGGAGAACATACATTGAACCTTATGTAAATATAGATGGAAGTATTGGCTCCTATGCAAAGGTTTGGGAAAAAGCAGTAGCCTATCGAAACAGCTTATCGGCCCGATCACTTCAGGGAAATTGGATGGAAGTTGGGCCATTTGAAGAGGACAACTATTCAAGAGGTGTCGGAAGGTTAACAGTGATTGCATTTCATCCGACTGATGCAAATACTTTTTATGTAGGAAGTCCTTCCGGTGGATTATGGATCACCGAGGACAATGGCAAAACCTGGTATACACCCAATCAAGATATTATGACTTTTGGGGTTTCAGCTATAGCCATTGACCCAAGAAACCCTAAGGTGATATATATAGGTACTGGCGATGCCGATACGCGCGGTACTGCAGGTACCGGAGTTTATAAGAGTTTGGATGGTGGTAAAACCTGGACCAGAAAAAGCCTGGGTATGAATGATAAGACGGTCACCAAAATTCTCATGGACCCCGATACTTCTGATATTTTGATTGCTACAACAAAAGACGGATTGTATAAATCGAAAGATGGTGCTGCCACTTGGCAGAGAAGAATAAATTCGGGAGATTTCAGGGATTTGGAGTTTAAACCCGGTAATTCAAATGTGATTTATGCATCTCAATGGAGTTATCCTGGAATTTCAAGTTATATCTACATATCAAAAGATAAAGGGGAGAACTGGAGAAGAGGATTTATTCCCGATGGACTTTACCCGGACATGCGTCAGGAGATTGAAGTTACCCCAAGTAATCCTGATGTTTTATACGGTGTGGGAGAAATACGATTAGTAATGACCCCGGATGAGGGAGATACGTTTATTACAGTGATTGATAGTGGCAAGTTTTTGTTAGATCGGGACGAACAGGGTTGGTATAATGCCAGTTTTAAAATAGATCCGGAGAACGAAAAAATTATGTATTGTGGAAACCGACAATTGTACAAAACCTACGACGGAGGCTATAACTGGATTCGATTGAACCATACTCATGCAGACAATCATTATATTGATTTTCACCCCATCACCAAGGAGCTTTATGTACTCGACGATGGAGGGGTTCATAGAAGTAAGGATGGGGGAGAAACTTTTGAGGATTTGACTAACCTGGGGGTTGCTGCCATTTATTCCTTGTCACAAAGTCCGTTTAATTCCGAACATGTGCTTAACGGTTACCAGGATTGTGGATCGAAGTATTACAACGGCTATAAATGGGTCTCTACCTATGGTGCTGATGGGATGCAGCCGCTATTCGACCCAACAGATTCTATGATTTTTTATACTGCATACCAATACGGAGGAATAATCAGGTACCTCAATCATATTGGATCGGCTCAAAATATGGAGCGCCCCAAAGATGAGGGGCCTTGGGAAACACCATATATTTTAGATTATCACGATAATGGAACTATGTATGTTGGGCGTCAGACCGTTTGGAAATCCACCAACATCCACATAAAAGATCGCAAAAAGGTAACTTGGGAAAGTATTGGTAGCGGAGTTGCCGCTAATGTTGGACGCTATGTTCAAATTAAGCTGCACAAAACCAATCCAAGTAGAATGTATGCCACCATTCAGAATACAAACAGAAGCAGGTCTCAGCTAATTGTTTGTGACGACATTTATGCTGCCGCTCCGGTATGGAAAGACTTAAGTTTAAAACTGCCTACCGCTAATATTATGGCCGATGTTGAAACGAACCCTTTTGATAGCCTGGCTATCTACGTTTCTACCGGAAGTCGGGTTTATGAATCAATTGATGGCGGACAAAATTTTAAAAATGTTTCGGGAAACATGCCTGATGTACCAATTCATGTATTAGAAATTGATACGGTAAACGGTAACCTTTATTTGGGCAGTGATGCCGGTGTATTCTGCCGCATAAAAGGAGATACTAACTGGACTCCGTTTAGCAACGGTTTATCGGCAAGTGCACAGGCCAGGGACCTGGATATTTATTACTACCCGGGAGACCACTCAAAGAGTAAGATTAAGGTGGCTACTTATGGTAGAGGAATGTGGGAAAGCGATCTAATTAATTCGGGAAATACAGCTGCACCGATTTCCAGCGCCTACATACGCACTGAACTAAGCAATCATACCTTTAATAAGGATTTTGATATTACGGTTTCATTTAGAAAACACGTTAACATTGATTCAGTTACGGGTTTTACAGCAAGCGATTTAAAGGTAAGGAATGGAGTAGTTAATTCGATTACTCCGGTTGGTAAAGAGTATCGGGTTAATATTACTGCAAGTAGTGAAGGATTTGTGTATGTAGACATTCCCCAGGGAGCTGCAACAAGTGCTTTGTACGGTACGGCCACCGATTCTTCTTTGACCTATCGGATTGATTATTTACCAGCACCTTTACAACTAGGTCCTTTCGGACCTGGCGGAGTAGGTGATTCAGCATCGCTTATCCTCTGGTTGAAAGGTGATAATGTAATGACTGATCAAAACGGTGATACACTTTCCAAAGACGGTGATAAAATTGAAAACTGGTACGATGTTGCCGGCAGGGGGTTTTATGGAAGCCAAATGGTTGATTCCAGTAAACCGTACTTAAGACTTGATTCGAATGGAATATCGGGCTGGCCTGCTGTGGAATACAATCCACCAAATCGATACTTAATGGTTAGGGATTTTGGCCCTGTTGGTAAGGATATTACTGTATTTGCTGTTGCGAAGTCCAATTCGGATAACTGGACGGGAACTTCCTGGATAGCAAATTCAAGGGAAGCAAATGGTTTCTTTATTCATCCCAACAACAATGCAAAATCAACAACCGGTTATGTGGCAGATAATAATAAGAAGAATCTGGGAACGCCTTCGGTGGATATGCCTTCGGTAGTGGAGCCTCACATTTACACGGTTGCTTACAATGAAAGAATGTGGAAAAATCATTTTCATGTAGATGACAGAACCGGAGTTGACTTTTTGACCTTAGATCATTTTAGAAACGGAGATGATACCATCGCCATTCGATTGGGCAAGGATAAAGACAAGAGATATGGTGATGGACTTTTGGGTGAGATGATCTATTACAAGGAAGATTTAGGTGAAACCAAACGATTGTTGGTTACCAATTACCTGGCAGCCAAATACGGAGTTAATATTCGGCGAAACAATCGCTATAATTCAGCTATGAATTTTAAGTACGATGTGGCAGGAATAGGAAGGGTTTCCATGATTGATTATCATGCCGATGCCGTAAGTGGTATTATTCGAATTAACAATCCTCAGTCGTTAGATGATAATGACTTTTTGATGTGGGGACACAACAACGATACCCTGGATTGGATTACTAAAGATACTACACATGATGTTGCACGTTATGGTAGAACGTGGCATGTAACCGAAACAGGAAACACGGAAAGTGTTACCCTTGAAGTAGATAGTGCTGATTTTGGGGCAATTAGTAAAGAAGTCGGAATTAAGATTGGGACCCTGAGTGACTTGTCTTCAGTAACTGCGGGTAAGGTGATGACCATGACGTTATCAAACGGCAAATATTCCGTGGTAGTTGATTTTAACGATGATGAGTATTTTACCTTTATAACTGGTGAAGACTTGTATAAAGGTGTAGAGGAATTACATGCTTTCAATAATGCCCGATTGGTTCCAAATCCATCACAAAGTGGATTAACTCGATTGGATTTTACTCTGGATTCTCAGGCCCAAATAGCTATTTCGGTTCTGGATTATTCAGGAAGAACAATTTTATCCAAAGAGCTTGAAGCTGGCGAAGGTTCAAATTCAATTGATCTTGATATCTCTGATCAGGCTTCAGGAGTGTACTTTGTATTGATAAGAAGTGCTGAAGGAGAACGAGCGTTGAAGTTTGTGAAATAAGGACAGTTAAGAACTAGAAAGGGCTAGACTAACAGAATTGGTCTGGTTAGCCACCTTCCCACGGGAAGGAGTCAAGCAGTGCTTAAAAGGGTAGTTCTAAACTCAGCTAAAAATATCCCTTATTTATAATCATTCTAATTAAAACCTTCATACTACTTTTGCAGCCATGAACACAAACAAGGTATCCACCGAAGAGAAAGTTGAACTAATGGCCCCGGCCGGGTCGTTCGCTGCCATGCAAGCAGCCATAGACAATGGTGCTGACTCTATTTATTTTGGAGTTGATCAACTGAATATGCGCGCACGCGCTACTATGAATTTCACTTTGGGAGACCTGGAGGAAATTTCTCAGCGATGTTCTGAGAAGGGGGTAAGAACCTACCTTACTTTAAATACCATTATATACGATCATGACTTATCCATTGTAAAACGGGTAATCGATGCGGTTAAGAAGCACAAGATTACTGCGGTTATTGCGTCTGACCAGGCGGTTATCGGATATGCTTCATCTCAGGGAGTTGAAGTACATATTTCCACCCAGTTAAACGTAACCAATGCAGAAACCGTAAAATTCTATTCCCACTTTGCCGATACAATGGTGCTGTCTC
>CEQS01073649.1_pt1 | contig 25219 bp, 16 predicted proteins | sample 530981 | NCBI WGS metagenome assembly CEQS01 (sample SAMEA2621176, study PRJEB7988) | marine metagenome | biome: marine biome (ENVO:00000447); feature: mesopelagic zone (ENVO:00000213); material: "saline water (ENVO:00002010), including plankton (ENVO:xxxxxxxx)" | depth 800 m
TCATGGTATTTGCCGATTCTTCACATAACGGTGTTAACCGATAATTTACCTTGCCGCTATTGGTCTTTGCATCTGCAACATAAGAATTAAAATAAACCGTAAATTATCATGCGTTCAAATATACTGCCGTAACTCCTCTCTTCCGATCAACCAAAATTGAGTGATTCTTAGCTAAAGAAACTTAATGCTATACCAATATTAAAACCAATTTTTTATCCAGGCGATTTAGCTAAATTTCAATTCTCAAGCCAGGCTTTAAATTCTTTTACCCTCTCGCGACTCACCATGGTATCGAACCCGGGTTTGGGCAACAATTCCAGTTTTAACCGGCCATTGTACCACGAATGAATTTTATCAATGGCCTGGTGATTAATGATCAATTTTCTGGAGATTCGAAAAAATTCATTGGGATCCAACAACTCGTTCAATTGATCCAATGAATAATCCAACACCAGTGTTTTTTCATTGAAGGTACATAAATGGCAATATCCGTCCTCTACATAAAAAAAGGCCACCTTAGCGGTTGGCACATACTTCAATTGGTCTCCTACTTTTACCAAAAACCGTTCTTTGTAGGTCTGTTTAGAATCGGACTGAATGGTTTTGATCAAACTTTTTATATCACCAATGGTGGAACTCGGTTTTCTTTTTACCCGGTGAATGGCAGATTCCAATTCACCCTTATCAATGGGCTTTAAGAGGTAATCTACACCATTGTGTTTAATAGCCTTAATGGCATAATGATCGAATGCCGTAATGAATATAACCGGACTGGAAATATCAACCTTTTCAAATATTTCGAAACTCATTCCGTCAGCCAACTGAATGTCCATAAAAATTACGTCTGGTATTTCCATGGACTCAAACCACAATACAGCATCCTCAATTGAATCTACCACATCCACAATTTCAATGGTAGTGTCAAGCTCATTCAACAAGCTTTGGAGCCTTTTAGAAGCTGGTATTTCGTCCTCGATAATAAGCGCTTTCATATTACTTCCGGTGTAATTAGAGGTAAAGATACCCTGAAATAATCACGGGTAACAAACACCTCAACTTCGCGGCCTGTTAAGATATTATACCGCTTTTTAATGTTATCCAGACCCGTTTTAGTAGAAGTCCCTTCATCGGTTTTCAGTTGAATGTTGTTGGACACCAATAAACTCTCATTCTTGCCATTTGAAATCTGAATCGTTAGTGGTCTTTTTTTACTGACTATGTTGTGCTTAATCGCATTCTCGATCAACATTTGCAAGGATAGCGGAACAATGTACTTCCCTCCTGATTGATCTTCTGTATCAATATCAATGGTAACGTTTTCGCCAAATCGGATTTTTAGCAAAAAGGCAAACGCATTTATACACTCCAGTTCTTCGTCAAGGGTAACCAATTCCTTGTCCCTAATTTCCAAAACATAGCGATATACCTTCGACAATTTTTGCACGAAATCGACTGCCAGTTCCTGATTTTCAGGGATAACGGATGCCAGGGTATTTAACGAATTGAAAAGGAAATGAGGATTTACCTGGCTTTTCAGGGTCTCTAACTGAGATCGTAGGTTTTCCTTTTTTAACCGTTCACTTTCTATCAGTTGATTCCTCCATAAATACAACAGGTAAATCGATTCATACAACGCGCCAACGGTAATTGAAGAGACCAGGCTAGCCACATTATAGTTAGTGGCACTCACCTGCACCAATTCAGGAATACTTCCCTTATCCATCATAGGATTGATGAATAAAATTCCAAATTGACAAAATGTAAGTGTATAGATTACAATCAGCACTAAGGTAATTCCAACACGCTTTTTGTAATCTTTAATGTCCGGAAATTTCTTTCTTAGGTAAATAAATGTAAATCGATCACCAAACCAATAAAAAGCAGTGTAAACAATACTCCCAAGGAAGTAACCGGGATTCTCAAAAACCTTTGAACCGCTTACACCAAAGAATATAAGTGGCACCAGAACACCAACCAGGGGAATGCCGATAATAAGAAGAAAGGTATCGTTAAACCCTAGGTATGGATTGAGTTTTAGTTTCATTTATCCCAAGATGGAATTACTAAAAGAAAATTTTCCATTGCACATCCGGGAAGAAGCCTCTTTGATAGGTGGTTGCAACCGTCTGCGATTTGGGATTGTATCCATAGGCAAATACATTTTGTTGGTTGGTCAGGTTTTGTAAATCGACCGAAAATTGTTGTGAGAACTTACTACCATTCTGACGCAAGGTAATTTTAAAATCCCAACGAAAATAAGGGTCAAATTGCTCAGAATACGCCAGATTATCATCTCGGTATTCCCGATTTCTTTTTATGGACTCTTCCAGGTCAATTGGTGTGTAACGTTGCCCTCCAGCCACAGACACCTTGGTGTCAAATGACAGAGAATACTTTTTACCCACTTTAAATTCTTTTCCACCCAGGGCATTTACTACGTAGTTGGAATTGAAAGCCGTACTTCTTTCTACACCATCGCTACCCTTGTATTTTGAATCAAATAGAGAAACTGTGGTTAAAAAATAATAGCCTTTGGAAAAGAATTTCTCCAGGGTTAGCTCCAGGCCGTAGTTATACCCTTCTCCTTCGTTGACCTGATATATTCTGTTTTCGAAAAAGAAGTCAGCTCCCTGGTTAAGCATACTGTAAGAACTTGGAGTAGATTCAACCGGAACGTCATACAAGTAAGTATAATAGGCTTCGGTTTTTAGCCTCAAATCCTTCTTCATCGCATAATCGTGACCTATTACAAATTGAGCACTTTTTGTAAAATCGAGTCCCTTGTTGGTTTGTCCGGGAACAATACCGTCGGGGTCCTCGGCGAAATAAACCATGAGCGGTTGCATTTGAGAATGTAGTCCCATGGCATAACTAAATGTATGCTTTTGGAAGGGGTTGTATTTCACTCCAACTCTGGGCTCAAGGGAATTGGAACCGTTTTGCATAAGCGTTTGGTTGTGAACCCCCAGGTTAAAAGTCCACAAAGCACCAATACGATGTTGCCACAAAGCATATAGCTGCAACATGTCAATGCCCCCCTTGGCCTCGGTTAGCGTAATAAAGCTATTGTTGCTTCTGGTGGAATCGGTAAGATCAATTTCATAGTGATCGTATATGGCTCCAATGGTAGCTGTATTTCTGGCGTTAAACTTTTTGTTGATCTTGTAATTGGTTGAATATTTTATCTGACTTAGTTTTTTCCCATAGCTGAGGTAAGATTCTGAGTAATCGTTACTCAGTGAATCTTGTTTTCCAATTTCACCTGTATAGGAAACAGCCAGCACTAATTTGGACAGGGTGTTTTTATCAAAAAAGTAAGCATGTGATGCTCCAACAACGGCTGTAGTAGACTCCCAACGGGAGTCGGTAAAGGCATCGGCAAAAAGGTTGGACGAATCGGAATCTTGTCCCTTAAACTCAATGAAAGATGTTCCTGCAATACCAAATACGGTAAACTTTCCTGCTTTTTCTGTGGGGAGAGCAAGCTTAAAAGTGATATCCTGGTATTGCGGTACTGCAGCACCGGTTCCCAAATTGATACCCAGAGCCTGGAACACGGCCAAGGTACTGTAGCGATAATTCATCATAAAAGAAGCTTTTTTCTTCTTTCCAAAAGGTCCTTCTGCTCCAAGTTCAAATCCGTTGAAACCGACTTGTCCCAAAAACTGGTAATCGTTGGTACTCCCCTCTCTCAATTTCAAATCGAATACACCACTCAATGCATTTCCGTAATCGGCCGACCAGGCACCAGTCATAAAATCGGAGTTCGCCAGGTTGTTCAGGTTTAGCATACTCACTGGGCCTCCCGTAGTACCCAAAGTAGAAAAGTGGTTGGGGCTGGGAATATCTATTCCCTCTAACCTCCATAAAACACCGGTTGGCGAGTTACCTCGAATAATGATGTCGTTTCTGCCATCGTTGGCTCCACTTACCCCTGCAAAATTGGTAGCCATTCGTGCCGGGTCCTGAAGAGCTCCCGAATACCGTGCAGCTTCCTCTACGCTAAACTGGCGGGCACTAACGGTTGCCATTTGATTAATTGCATCTCTTTTTTCAACATCAGCAGATACCACCACCTCGTTGAGCTGTTCTACGTTTTCGATAAGTTCAACGGTGAGGTTAGCCTCCTTTGCACTGGTGAGCAATATTCCTGGCAGTACGGCAGTTTTGTAGCCCATAAAACTGACCTGAACATCATGCCTGCCAACAGGAACCTCTTCCAGAACAAACTTGCCATAAGCATCCGTTGTGGTACCTTTTACGGGGTCCATGGTGGTAATAACCACATTTGCTCCAGGGATGGTAAATCCCGATTGTTTGTCAACAACAACTCCGGTAATTGTAGAGGTCTGATCTTGTGACTGTAATGGGTTAGTCAACAGTAAAATTGCAATTGCTGAAACGAGGTGTATTTTGAATTTCATTGTAAATTTTTAAGCAAAACTGAAGGGTTTAAAGCTTCTTACAAAGCTATATTCATTCAATTGAAAGAATTTCATTCCGAACAGTCGTTTTTATATGCTGAACCGCCTTTACAAATAGCGGGCCTAACACATTTTAACACCCAAATTTTCTTTAACTGACTGGCTTACAGGTAAAGTTAATTGGAAGAGTTCATATCCAGCAACTCGTCCAGGAGCAGTTCCATGGGTTCGAACGGGTCGTTCAAATCGTATTGCATGCTTCGCCCCATTATGTTTCCCGAAACACGATCGATAAGAAGGAAGTCGAGTTTTAAATACACCAGGGAGCTTTTTTCTTTTTCCAATCCAAGTAGGTCATAATCGTAGTCGATTATATACCGGTATTTTGACTTATCGGCAAACTCTTCGACTTCCAGGGAATCAGCAGAAATCATTTTCCATTTGATCCATACCCCTTCCAACGATTCCAATTGCTTATCCCGCAATTTGGCCACCTCGTTGTCATGTACTTCCTCGGTTCGGGAGCAATAAACCAGGTTTCTTTTGTTTGAACACTTCTTGCCCACAGAATCTACCCGAACCACCAGAAAACCGGCCTGCTCGAGTTCCGGTACAATTACCAATTCATACCAATCGATGGTTTGAGCGCTGGCACCAAACACCAACATTGAAAATAAAAATGATAGGAATATTTTCATTCTCATATTGGTTGCAAATAAAAACCTAAATGCGGGCGGCAAATGAAAAACATTTCATTTAATTGGAATTAGTAGTTTATTTCGATAAAGCGTAACAACATAACGATCATGGGCGCTCTTGTTCCAGTTTGTTCAAACCCCATTTGGTTACATTTGCGAAAAAGTAAAACGAATTAAATTTACCTAATATGAGAAAACTTATACTACTTGTGGGAATGGTAATGTTTGCTACTGCAACATTTGCCCAATCCGATACCGATTACCTGGAATATTCAAGAAGCGTACTAAAGGCTGAGAAAAAAGCAATGGTAAGCGAAGCTTTAATGCTTAACGATTCATTGGGAAAAATCTTTTGGCCCTTGTACAACGAGTTCAACGAAAAGCTTTACGCTATTGAAAGTAAGAATTATGAAGTTATACTTGATTACGCGGCCAATTACGAAAAAATGACCGATGAAAAAGCAGAGGAGCTTTGGAAGGCATATCATGCTGCAGAGTTGGAAAGGCTTAAACTTATGGGAACTTATTTCAACAAGTTTAAAAAAGCATTATCTGCCGGAACAGCGGTTAAATACATGCAGATTGAAAATAAAATCGATGTTATGATTGATGCTTCGGTCGCACTGGAAATTCCGTTGGTTGAGGTTAAGAAATAACACGAACAACATATTGAATTGAAAAAGGCCGTCCCGATAGCTATCGGGACGGCCTTTTTTGTGGAATAATGGTTAAAACATCTTGATGTTAATCCAATTGAATGTTGCTATAAGCCCAGGTATATATAGGCTGTAAGGGTTAACCAATCTATGACCGTTTAAAATTCATAAGGCATACCTTATTTCTTCTAAGCGATACCTTAGTTTTTTAGAGGTTTGCCCTAGTTTAAGTACCTACTCTACTCTTCCAAAAAGCCACTAAGAATGAGGTTGTAAGCTACTCTATCGCCCTTGCCAGCTAATAACCAATTTTCCCATTCTGTTTTACCTCCTTGTGTAATAGACTGTTGTGGACTAGGTTTGGAATAGGAGAAATTGAAAAGCGGAATACATTGTATGAACCCGGGAAGGGAATAACCTGTCAAAAATTGTGCGCAAGCTAAAAAAAGCCACCGCACGTTCAAGCACATATCATTTTGCTCGTACCTCATAAAATAAAAAGAGCTTTCACTTTCCCACCGCCACCCAAAAACAAATCGACCAACTTGATATAAAAAACGCAAATTATTTATACATTTGCTAAAAATAGGTCAAATCATTTTTTGATTAAACTAACAAAATGGCAAGTTTCGGGCATTTCATAAAAACAGAACGAGAAAAACGAGAATGGACACAAACTGAATTCGGTGCGAAAATCGGAATCAATACAAGTGCTATTAGTCGAATTGAAAACGGAAGTCAGAAATTCAGTAAATCAAAACTGAAAAAACTTTCAGAATTATTTGAGATAGAATTACAGCAAATAACAGACCTCTTTTTTGCGGACAAATTTGTTAGAGAGGCTTTAAAATACAAATGCTCTGATTCGATTTTTTCTGTTGCAGAAGAAACTGCCAATTATTATCGAAACACTAATGTAAAGCAAGGCAAATTAGAATTATAAATGTCCCAAAGAAAAGAACAATTAGCCAGTTTGGTAGAACGATACCAAAGCTTTAAACGAGAAGGTCGTTTAAATTTAAGTTCGGAAGAAACTATCAGAACTTGGATAAACGAGCTTCTTTCTATTTTCGGTTGGGATGTTATGGATACTTCTCAAATATTACAAGAAAAAGTGTTATCCACAGAAGAAAAAAGAAGGATTGGGGAAATTGGTTCAACTTCTACAAGACCTGATTACACCTTTAAATTAGGCAATCAAAAACTTACGTTTTTAGATGCAAAAGCTGTTTCCGTAAACATTGAAACAAATAATGCTTCTGCTTTTCAAATCAAATCGTATGGTTGGTCTATCTTGGCTCCCTGCACATTTTTGACAAACTTTGAAGAATTAGCGGTTTACGATTGTACCTATGTTCCGAATCAAGAACAACCAGCTAATCTTGGTAGAACTTATCTTAAAATAGACGAATACGTTGACAATTTTGAGGTTTTGGAAAATCATCTTCTCAAAACCAATATCATCAACGGAAATCTCGAAAAACTTTATTCCAATACATTAAAAAATGTTTCGAGTATTCAAAAGCTATCGCCTGATTTTGTTTTTGCTGAACAACTTTCAAAATTTAGATTATCACTTGCCAAAAATATTGTTGTTAAAAACACAGCATTAATTGACGGTAATACCGAACTGCTATCTTACCTGACACAAGTAATCATAAATCGCATCATTTTTATAAGAATTTGTGAAGCTAGAAGAATCGAAAGAGAAGGCTTATTGCTCTCTTTCTTGGAAAATGATTTTTGGGCTTCATTCAAAACTTCATCTTATAATGAGTTCTTTGAGCATTATGACGGCCCTCTTTTTGACAGGATAAACGACTTACAGTCATTAGAAATAGACAATGCTGTAATAAAAGAGTTAATAAACTTATTGTATTATCCTTCTCCGTATCGGTTTGAAGTCATTCCTACAAAATTATTGAGCGATATTTATGAAATCTTTCTCTCCAAAAAATTAGTTATTGAAGACGGAGAAGTTTCCGAAAAACTCAAATTAGAGTATATAAAAACAAACGGAGCAATCAGTACTCCTCAATTTTTGGTACAGGATTTACTTAAAAGAACCATCCTAAAAGAAAAATTGATTGAAAAAGGATATGAAGGCTTGCTCAATACCAAAATTTTGGATTTTGCATGTGGTAGTGGGATTTTCCTGATTGAAACTTTTGACTATCTGCAAGACATTATAGTTGATTATTATATGCAGACCCCCTCAACTGATTACGACACATTATTTTTTCAAAATTCGGATGTACGAACCCTTACAATTGAAGGGAAGAGACAGTTAATCTCAAATTGTATTTACGGAGTTGATATAGACCCAGAAGCGGTAGAAGTAGCACGAATGTCACTTTCACTCAAAGTTGTGGACAGTTCAGAATATTACGAAAATTATCAGGAAATCGGAATTTACGGAAGTCAGATACTGAACAACATAGGCAACAATATAAAGTGTGGCAACACATTGGTCTCAACAGATATTTCAGCAAAATATCCCCAAATTCTTTCTGACCAAGACCAACTGTTCCGAACAAATGCCTTTGACTATAACAGTACAAACGGATTTTCTGAAATCTTTAATGCAAAAGGCGGATTTGATTACATTATTGGTAATCCTCCTTATGTCGAAGTGAAAAACTACAATGTGGAATATCCCATAATGCACCAATATCTAAAGGATGAGTACCAAACAACCAAAAACGGAAAAATAGATTTAGCAGTTGCATTTATGGAACGTGCAATTTCAATTTTAAATGACACCGGAAAATTAGGCTTGATTGTCCAAAGACGTTTCTTTAAAACAGATTATGGCAAGAAATTCCGTGAGTATATCACTTCGGAACAACTCCTTTCGCAAGTCATTGAATTTGAATCCTCAAAAATATTCCATAACAGGGTTACTTACATAGCAACGCTAATTATTGACAGGTCAAAACCCGACAACATTTCATTCCTGAAAATTGATTCAGAATTGGAAGAAATCCCTTCAACCTTGCGTAGCATTGAAACCTTCGAAAATGACGATTCAAATTTTACTATGATTCCGTCAAATGCACTAAATCAAACTCCTTGGAATTTTGAAGATGCTGATTTATTAGGTATCAGAACAACCCTACTTGACCAACATAACAAGTTTGGAGACTTTGCAAATGTAAAGGTTGGTATTCAGGTTTTGTGGGACAGAGCCTATCACATTAAACTAAGCTCTATAAATAATAATGGAACGCTAACGGGAAGTACACACCTTGAGGAAAATATTACATTAGAAGTTGACGCTTGTCGTCCGCTAATGGTCAATGAAAGGTTTTATCCTTTTTGTGAAGATGGAACATCAACATATGTGATTTTCCCATACGATACATCCATTGAAGAAAACACTCCTATAGTCTTTTCTGAATTTTGCAACCGTTATCCATTAACAGGAGCGTATCTAACTCGACATAAGGAAGAAATCGTTAACAATGTTGAGACCTGTGAAGGAGATGAGAATTGGCATCTTTTTACCAGGGTTCAAAACCACAAGGCAGTATATCCAAAAGTATTGTTGCCAATGACCGCCAACGATACCTATGCTACCATTACGCAAAACCCCTTGAACTACTGTGATAATGCCAATATGTTTTTCATAGAAATACCCAATAAAAGCGAAAGGAACTTATATGCTGTGGCAGGAATCATCAACTCGACATTATTTTCTGTGCTTGCAAGGTCGATTGCTTTGAGTCAGCAAAATGGTTATTTCAAGTTCAATAAACAGTTCATTGAACCCGTTCCCTTTCCTCAATTTAATTTCAATACAAATAATGATTTAGTAGGTGAAATTTCAGCATTGGCAAATAGTATTGAAGAAAAACAAAACCAATATAAAAGTGCGTCTCCAAGGCAAAAGAACACCTTGAAAAACCTGTTGGAAACAGAATGGAATGCTCTGGACAGCAAAGTCTATGAGTTGTATGGCTTAACTAATGAACAAACTTCATTCTTTGACAGAAAAGGAAGAAATGTTAACCGTATAGAAATATTGGACAGATTATGATTAGCAAAGAAATATCCGGTTTTCTAAATAAATTATCTGACAATTTATTAATTGTCAACAAACTTATTGTTGGTACATACCTTGAATTTAACAACATCAAGGTAAGCAACAATAAACTGATATTATCCTGTGTTGAAGGAAATGATAAAAAAACCGTTGAGGCGTTTATCCATTTAATCCAGCAAAAAAACGGAAAATTTGATTTTGAAGATGTTATACATTTATTTGAAACCAGTATTCCTTCAAAAGATATAACCGTTAACGGAGCGGTTTACACACCTCATTATATCAAAGATTATATTGTTGATGAAACCCTCGGCAAGTTTCCTGATAGCGAATTAGCAAACATTAAAGTAGCTGATATTGCCTGCGGAACAGGAGCATTTTTATATACCGTTGCACAAAAAATTAAAACAAAATCTTCAAAAACGTATTCCGAAATCTTTAAAGAGAACATCTACGGACTTGATATTTCAGACTACACTATTCAAAGAGCAAAAATACTGCTGTCTCTTTTAGCTATTTCAAACGGAGAAGATGAAAGTAGATTTGATTTCAACCTGGAAATTGGCAATGCGCTATCTTTTTGTTGGATAGAAAATGGCGTTGACTACTTTGATGCAGTTATAGGGAATCCTCCTTACGTAAGAGCAAAAAATTTGAGTGATGAAAACAAAAAGCTCTTATTGAATTGGGAAGTAACCAAAACAGGAAATCCCGACTTATATATTCCCTTTTTTGAGATAGGGTTAGAACTTTTAAAACCTGACGGAGTTTTAGGCTACATAATCGTTAACACTTTTTTTAAAAGTGTTAACGCAAGAAGTTTAAGAGAGTATTTTAAAAGAAATCAATTTGATTTGTCCATATTGGATTTTGGAAGTTCTCAGGTGTTTAAGAACAAAACAACTTACACCTGCATTGTTTTTGTAGAAAAGAACAAATCGAACTCCATTAAGTATCAAAAAGTAACGATTGATAACATTCGGAACAAGGAAGTCAAGAATTTTACCAATATCAACTACAAACTTCTGAATAACAAAAAAGGTTGGATTCTAAATAAACCAAACGTTTTGGAAGCGATAAGCAAAATAGAATCTACAGGTATTCCATTAGGTGAAAAGTTCACTATACGAAACGGATTAGCCACATTGAGTAATGATATTTTCATTTTTAAACCAGTTAATGAAGATGAAAAGTATTTCTATCACCAAAATGGAAAATTGCACAAAATCGAAAAAGAAATTTGTAGGGACATAATAAAGCCCAACAGACTTAAACGCGAATCCGAAATAACCGATTTAAAGGAACAAATTATCTTCCCGTATTACCAAAACAATGGAAATACAGGAAAAAAAGAGGTTCTTGATGAAGATTTTTTCAAAGCAAAATATCCCAATGCGTATTCTTACTTGAAAGGGAATAAAGAGCAACTATTAAATAGAGATAAAGGAAAAAATAAAAAATATAAATGGTTTGAGTTTGGAAGAACTCAAGCACTAAATGATTTTGGAAAAAAACTTTTATTCCCCTACATGGCAGGACAACCATATTTTGTTTATTCTGACCAAAAAGATTTGTTGCTATATGCAGGTTATGCCGTTTATTTTGATTCTGAAAGGGAATTAAAAGTACTTAAAAGGATTTTGGAATCTGACGTATTTTGGTATTACATCAAGCAAACAAGCAAGCCGTATTCAGGAAACTTCTTTGCTTTAGCAAAAAACTATGTCAAGGATTTTGGTGTATGCGAATTAGACGAAACAGAAAAGGAGTATTTGTTAAGCACAGACTCTCTCGATGAACGCAATAAATTTTTGTTGGATAAATATGAATTAAATAACCTTACTTGATGAAATAACTCCAGCACAAAGTTCAAGCACATTGCAATCCTCGTTCCTGCGGTTGCAAAGAGCTTTCACGCCAACGCCAAATTACCAAAAAGAAAGAAAAGCCAGCGTACAACATTGTGTATAAGTAATAACGGTTTAAGTGATAAAACGAAAGTATAAACATAATATTAAGGTCAGTGCAGAACTGAAAAGTTTGTGAGTAGAAACCCGATACTACTCATACACAGACCGTTACCAAAAATAATTCACTAACCAAAACAATTTCGGACTAATTCATAGTAAAACCAATATCAAGCTTCTCCAACTGCTCAATTAGTTCATCCGAAATCACCACTTTTTTTCCTCTAAGAATTCCCTTGGAATCAATTTGCTCTTTTTCGTCGTGGAACTTCATGATGACCTTACAATTGCCTTCATTTTTTTCAAGCAAGTGATCCAACTCATCAATAAATACGTCGTCGACCCGGTTCAAATTGACGGATAAACTGATTTCTGAGGCGATTTTTTCCCTGAGGTCGCTAAGCAAACTCATTTTCTTGACTTTGAATTCGGGTTCGTTTCGATAACGACTCATTACCACCGTTCCCCGAATAAACAAATAGTAGTTAGGAGTTAAAAAGGGCTGGTTGTTCAGATAATCATCTCCGAAAAGGAACAACTCAAAATCGCCCTGGTAGTCTTCAATTTTAACCTTTCCCCAGGGTTTGCCCTTTTTGGTGGTTAAATGATTCGCCTCAGTTACAATGCAGGCAATCTTTAATTCCTTGCCCATAAAGGCGCCCATGTTGGCGGATAACATTCCCAGGTGAAAATTCTTCATGCAGAAATGTTCAATTTCGAGTCGGTAATCATCCAGTGGATGGCCCGAAATAAATACGCCTACCATTTCCTTCTCCTTAGACAATTCTTCAAGGGTTCCCCATTTCTCGCATTCGGGAGGACTGGGTTCAGGGATACTTACATCACTCGATTCTCCAAAGAGTGATACTTGCGCTGAGTTTTCACTCAACTGGTGGGAAGCTCCAAACTTAATGGCCTTTTCTAAAAATGTAGAACCTCCCTCTTCATAAAAATACTGGGCTCTGTGTGTGTTTTCGAATGAATCGAATCCTCCTGCCAAAGCTAGGCTCTCCAGGGCTCTCTTATTACACGCACGTAGATCGATTCGCTTGGTAAAATCAAAAATGGAGGTATACTTTCCATTTTGCCGCTCCGATATAATGGCTTCAACGGCTCCTTCCCCTACTCCTTTTACAGCCCCCATTCCAAATCGAATCTCGCCCTTGTCGTTTACCGAAAAACGGTAGGACGACTCATTGACATCAGGTCCTAAAACAGGCATAGCCATTCGTCGGCATTCATCCATAAAGAAGGTTACTTTCTTAATGTCGTTCATACTATTGGTTAGTACGGCTGCCATAAACTCGGCAGGATAATGCGCTTTTAAATAGGCTGTTTGGTAGGCGATGAGCGAATAAGCAGCGGAATGCGATCGGTTAAATCCATATTCGGCAAACTTTTCCATTACCTCGAATATCTCATTCGATTTCTCCTCCTCAATGTCATGGATTCGTTTGGCTCCTTCTGCAAAAACAACTTTTTGTTGTTGCATCACATCCATTTTCTTCTTACCCATGGCACGTCTGAGTAAATCAGCTCCACCGAGGGAAAACCCACCAATAATTTGGGCCGTTTTCATAATCTGCTCCTGGTAGACCATAATCCCGTTGGTGTCTTTTAGAATATCTTCTATGAGTTGATGGGGATATTCAACTACTTCCCTGCCGTGTTTTCGATCGATAAATGAGTCGATAAACTGAAGCGGCCCGGGACGATAAAGGGCATTCATTGCAATTAAATCTTCAATATTGGTTGGCTTTAACTTTCGCAGGTATTTCTGCATTCCAACCGACTCAAACTGAAAAGTTCCGTTGGTCTCTCCTCTTTGGTAGAGTTCAAAGGTTTTTTCGTCGTCGAGTGGAATGGCATCAATGTCAATTTCAACATTGTGTTTCTCCTTTATTAGCTTAATGGCGTGTTTAATAACGGTAAGGGTTTTTAATCCCAAGAAATCCATTTTCAACAGTCCGGCATCTTCAACCACCTTATTGTCAAACTGAGTAATGAGCAAGTCGGCATCTTTGGAAGTACTCACCGGAATATAATTGGTTAAATCGTCAGGGGCAATGATGACCCCACATGCATGTGTACCCGTATTACGAACAGAGCCTTCCAGAATTTTTGCCTGATTAATTACCTGGGAATTAAAGTCACTTCCTTCCGACATTTTTCTAAATGCTTCGGCCTGTTGTTTTTGATCGGAATTAAGCTTGTCACTCAATTTTTTGGTCACACCACCGTCGGCCAAAACAGCCTTAAGCGAAGCACTTAAATGATCGGGAAAAATCTTACAAATGTTATTGACATCGTTCAACGGCATATTGAGTACCCTCCCCACATCACGGAGCGAAGATTTGGCAGCCATGGTACCGTAAGTAACAATTTGTGCTACTTGTTTGTAACCGTATTTTTCAACCACCCATTCAATAATGGCGCCCCTTCCTTCATCATCGAAATCGATATCAATATCAGGCATGGATATCCTTTCGGGGTTTAGAAATCGCTCGAAGAGTAATTTGTATTCTATTGGGTCAATATTGGTAATTCCAACGCAGTAGGCTACGGCAGATCCCGCTGCTGATCCCCTCCCCGGTCCCACGGATACTCCCATAAGCCTAGCCTGCGAAGTAAAATCCTGAACAATAAGAAAGTAGCCGGGAAAGCCCATTTCCTTTATAATCTTTAATTCGTAGTCTAGCCGTTCTCTGATTTCATCAGTAATTTCAGGATATCTTTTTTCTGCTCCTTTATAAGTCAGGTGTCGTAAATAATCATTCTGATTATCGAAGCCTTCCGGCAGTGCAAACTCAGGAAGCAAGGGATCTTTTTCGAGCTGGAACGGAACTATACTCTCGGCAATTTTTGTGGTATTGCTAATCGCTTTCGGATACCGGACAAAAAGCTTTTTCATTTCCTCCTGGGATTTGAAATAAAACTCCTGGTTGGGCATTCCTTTTCGATATCCCCTGCCTCGTCCAATTGGGTCACTTTGAAGCGCCCCGTCTTTCACACACAACAAAATATCATGTGCATTGGCATCTTCGGGAGTAAGGTAATAGTTGTTGTTTCCGGCAATTAATTCAATGTTGTGCTTTTTTCCAAATTGGGCCAAAACCTCGTTCAAGTGAGTTTCTTCATCCAATTTGTGGTTCAATAACTCCAGGTAATAATCCTCTCCAAATACAGATTTCCAATATAAAATAGCTGCTTCTGCCTGTTCTTCTCCAACATTAAGTACCAGATGCGCTGCTTCGGAATTAATACCTCCTGACAGGCATATTAACCCCTCTTTAAACTCTTCAATAACCTCTTTTCCAACCCTGGGAATTCCTGCATAAAACCCATTGATATAGCCTTCCGATACAATTTTTACCAGGTTGTGATATCCACTAACATCTTTAGCCAGCAGAACCAACGGATGCCTTCTATCGGGGTTGTCCTTGGTAAACTTTTGCTTCTTATATTCTTCGGCAACATAAACCTCACAACCAATTATTGGTTTTATTCCTGCGCGAATACAAGCTTGATTGAATGCAAAAGCACCGTACATATTACCCAGGTCGGTCATGGCCACAGCACTCATGTTAAACTCCCTGGCCTTTTCTACCAAATTATAGATGTTGGTAGTGGCTTGAAGAACCGAATACTGGGTATGGTTGTGCAAATGGCAGAATTCAAATTCATGGAGTTCCTCTGCATCTCCCTCTTCCTCAACTGTTAGATCAATTGCTTCTGCTGTCTCTTCTGAAGTCCCTTCCAGTTCATTAGGATTGTAGGGCTCTATGTTTAATCCTATAAGCTGAATTTCTTCCGGGTTGGCCAAAAGAAATGCAGCAAACTCATCGTCGCTAAGTCCTACATATTTGGGAGTAAAAACTCCAATTCGAATAAGTTCAAGGAAACAGCGTGCCGTGGCCTCCACATCGGCAGAAGCATTGTGTGCCTCGTCAAATCCTTCTCCAAAGAGTTTTTGGTACAACTCGGTAAGTGTTGGCCATTTGAATTTTCCACCACGTCCACCCGGAATAGCAACATAATTGGTTGTTGCGTCGTTTTTGGTATCGAGGTCTTCCTTATCGTGCAGGGAAGTTTCAATCCCAGCCCTTAGGTACTCGCAACCAACAATATTTATATCAAATTCGATGTTGTGGCCAACGCTGTAATTGGCCCTTTCTAAATCCTTGTTGAATTCTTCCAGCACATAGCTCAGGTCTACCCCTTGTTCCTTAGCGCGTTTGGTTGATATTCCATGGATTTTTTCGGCGTTGTAGGGTATCGTATAGCCATCTGGTTTTACAATGTAGTTTTTAACCTCAATCAACTGACCTTCGGCATCGTGAAGCTGCCAGGCCAACTGAACCATTCTTGGCCAGTTATCGAAATCGGTTAACGGTGCATTGTAGTTTTTGGGTAAACCGGTAGTCTCTGTATCAAAAATTAAATACATAAAATAATTCGCTTAGTATTCCTCTGTATCACAGGATAATACAACTTTACTCTTATCCTAAAATGGGTTTATGAAATTAGGAAATTCAATGCTTAAATCGGTTTACCTAAACCTGGATTTAGGTTTTACTTATTAACATCTCAAAGCTTAGTACCTAACAATTGATACCACTTAAACATTGAATACGGCTATTCATAAAACCAACGGATTTGATTTCCGGAAGGTGTAACCTATTCTTTAATTTTATAGTAAACTGAATAACAACGCATACCCACAGCTAATGAGAAAACTTCTACTTGGTATATTAATTCTGGTAAGTCAACCGGCTTTTTCTCAAATAAGCAAAAATGTAACTCTACTGAGTAACTGGAATGATACAACCATAGCCCCAAATACCAGGGAGAATCCATACAATGAAGTCTGGGGCTTTGCTCTAAATCATCGAGAATATGCCGTCATCGGCTCTACGTATGGAACTCATATTATTGACGTAACCCGCCCTACCAGAATATACCAGGTAGATTCTGCTCGAGGTGCTTATAGGGGAACCAACGTGGTTCACCGGGATTATAAAGTTTATAAAAACTACCTGTACGCTGTATGCGATGAAGGGGGCAGTTCGTTGCAAATATTCGATCTTCAGTATTTGCCCGACTCCCTGGTTAAAGTATACGATGAGGACTCTCTGTTTAAAAGAGCACACAACATCTTTATTGATTCGGCTTCGGAGCGATTGTATGTATGCGGTACCGAGCATAGTGCGTTAATTATTTATTCCATAAAAGACCCTTTATCGCCACAGCGCCTAACTACCTATACGGGTTTACCCGAAGTGCATGATATATATGTAAGGCACGACTTCGCCTATATAAACGGTTCAAAAAGAGGGTTCTACATTGTTGACTTTTATAAGCCGAAGAAACCGGTTACGTACACCTCACTAACCTCCTATCCGGATAAGGGATACAATCATAGTGGCTGGTTAAATGAGCGAGGGGATATTTTTGTTTTTTGTGACGAAACCCGCGGTAAAAAAGTCAAAGTGTATGACGTTTCGGATTTAAAAAACATAAAACTAAAATCTACACTCACTTCTGGTGTAGATGATAGTTCCATAGCTCATAATGTAATAATTAAGGGGGAATTTGCTTTCTTTTCCTATTATGCTGACGGACTGCAAATCTTTGATATATCTGACCCCTCAAAACCGGTAAAAACAGGATTCTACGATACTCATCTTGGAAAAGACAGCATTGGTTTCCATGGAGCATGGGGCATTTATCCGCTTTTGCCTTCGGGAAATGTATTGGTAAGTGATATGAAGACAGGGTTGTATGTGTTCAACGTTGACAAGTCACTACAAACACATGTCGCTGAGTCTCTACCCAATTCAAATGATATTAAAATATACCCCAACCCTTTTTCAACCAATATCGACGTAGACCTCTCTTCTGCAAAAGCTCAGCGAGTAGATTTGGTTCTCTACGATGAACTTGGAAAAGAAATTGAAACCCGGAAAGAGCATGGCCTGGAGAACGAACAAAACGTCTACCGGCTTCACCTTAAGGATGCCATTTCAACACCGAAGGTTTACCTTTTAAAGGTATTACTTGACGATCAGGTTTATACTTACGAATTAGTAAAATCAAACTAACCACCTAATCAATAAAAACAGGTTTAATTTCTGACCCATCTCATTGTATAGTCGGCTTTCCGTTTTTACGTTTGAATTACGCAACTGCTAATGTGTTAAATTAAGTATTATGTCCAGGCCTAAAACAAAAAACGAGTTGCTCAAGTTGAGCCAAAAGAATTTTAAAAAATTGAATCAACTCATAGAATCATTCACCCCGGATGAACAGCAAGCTGAGTTTCCGGAAGGAACCATGAATAGAAATATCAGAGATATTCTGTGCCATTTGCATCACTGGCATTTAATGATGGCGGAATGGTATACGATAGGAATGTCCGGGGAAAAACCTGAGATGCCAGCGAAGGGATATACCTGGAAAACTACTCCGGAATTGAACCGAAAAATATGGGAAGATTATTGTTCTATTGGGCTTTCGGAAGCAAAGAAACTAGTCGATCAATCCTATCGTTCTGTTCAGGATATAATAAACGCGCACTCAAACGAAGAACTGTTTGAAAAGAAAAGGTACAAATGGACAGGTACAACCTCCCTAGGCGCTTACCTGATTTCAGCTACTTCAAGCCATTACGACTGGGCTTATAAATTGATTAAAAAGGCTAAGAAGGACTGAGTGAAAACCGACTAATACCTACTCGGTCAGGCGATTAACACCCTTAGCTGCCAAGGTATGTGATTCGTCAATCACCAGGGTTTCCCTATACTTGGTGAGGGCTTCGGGCAATAGATTTTGAAGTTCCAGACAATACCCCCACATATAGGTAGCATTAGCATACTGGGGTTCAATTTCTGCAGCGGTTTTGAAATAACCCAGGGCCGAATCAGGCTGTTCCAACAACATTAATTTTACGTAACCTATGTTGTAATTTGCAGCAACGTGTCTGGGTTCCAGTTCTAAAATTGCGTTATAATCTTCCAGTGCATCAGCAGCGTTGCTTACATTTTGCCGATGAAGGCCACGAGCATAATGGGTTTCGATGCTGTTGGGTTTGGCCAACAACGCATTGGTATAGTAGGCATCGGCTAATTCATGTTTTTCAATGGCATACAGTTTACCCAATTGCATATACGCGTTATAATGTTTGGCGTCCTGCTCCACCGCAGTCTGAAAACTGGAAACGGCCTTAACGGTATCTTTGGAGTATTCATGAGCCATTCCCTTTAAATAATAAGCTTCGGCCAGATAAGCATCGAAACCCAATGCGGCATTGGCCCAATCAATTGTTTTTTGATAATCTCCAGCCCATAGAAAAATCTCTGAAATCTTAAGCATAATTTCTGTGGATCCCGGGCTCTTGTGAATCGCTTCGTCAAGCAAGGCCTTGGCTAACCCAATTTGTTTTTGATCGATAAGTACTTCGGCCTTTGCCACGTAATAAGCACCGTTGGTGCTATCTAACTGTATGGCCCTGGCAAAATCAGGGATCGCTTCATCCAGTTTACCATTCTTCCACAGCCAATTGCCTCTTGCAGCATACAATTCAGCATTGGAGTTATCAGCATTAATGAGAGTCGATAAACTATCGTACCCGCTCCCAAAGCTTACTTTTTGAATATTGGGGTTATCGCCTTCTGAAGCATTGTCGCAGGCAAAAAACAGGGTCAATAAAGAAAGAAATAGCAAGTTTCTCATAAAAAGTATGTCGACTAAGTGTAAAACAAAACCCCATTTTCAAAAGAAAACAGGGTTTGCCAAAATTAAATCGTTTAAATAAACTGATCGTATCAATTAGCCAGCGGCTAGTTTCTCCCGAATTTTACCATCAATTTCATCAGCCAGTTCGGGGTTATCATCAATCAATTCTTTAACAGCATCTCTACCCTGACCCAGTTTGGTATCTCCATAGCTAAACCAACTTCCGCTTTTTTGAACCACCCCATTGTCGACTGCTAAATCTAAAATTTCACCGGATCTTGAAATTCCACTTCCAAACATGATATCGAACTCGGCCTTACGGAAAGGTGGCGCCATTTTGTTTTTTACCACTTTAACCCGAGTACGGTTTCCAATTACATTATCGGCATGTTTAATCTGACCAATTCTGCGAATGTCAAGACGAACCGAAGCATAGAATTTAAGTGCCTTACCACCGGTTGTTGTTTCAGGGCTGCCAAACATAACCCCAATTTTATCCCTCAACTGATTGATAAAAATGCAACAGCAATTGGTTTTGTTAATGGTAGCCGTTAATTTTCTCAAAGCCTGAGACATTAATCGGGCTTGAAGTCCCATTACAGAATCTCCCATTTCTCCTTCTATTTCAGCGCGAGGTGTAAGTGCAGCAACTGAATCCACAATGATTAAATCGATAGCTCCGGAACGAATTAAGTTGTCAGTAATTTCCAGGGCTTGCTCGCCATTATCGGGTTGCGAAATCAACAGGTTTTCGGTATCAACACCCAGGTTTTCTGCGTAGAAACGATCGAATGCATGCTCGGCATCGATAAACGCAGCTATACCTCCCTGCTTTTGAACCTCAGCAATAGCATGAATTGCCAGCGTAGTTTTACCGGATGATTCCGGGCCATATATTTCAACAACTCTTCCTTTAGGGAAGCCATTAATACCCAGCGCGGTATCCAGGGTAATGGAGCCGGAAGGAATTGCTTCTATTTTTTCGACGACGTCATCGCCTAGTTTCATTACGGCACCTTTACCGTAGGTTTTATCTATTTTATCGAGTGTTAGTTTTAAAGCTTTAAGCTTAGCATCTTGTGACATGAAATCTGTTTTAAGTAATTTATGAAGGCAAATAAAACACGGTAAAACGTAACCTATTTACGGTGTAAAAATAAATTTTTGAATGCACCGATTGCCACCTGATTGCCTGTTTTTATGCACCATATTTCTACTACGGGAATCTACGTATAATTAGTAAGGTAATGCCTGTAAATCTTGTATTTAGTTCTTTTTTTCTCTGAGAAAATTTTAATTTTAAATCCTAATTTCAAAGCTTCTCATTATGATTACTACAATTAAATCTCTTTTAATCATAACCATTGTTTCATTATCGACCTTCTCAATCGCACAAGACAAAAAAGCGAATAAGGCAAAAATTAAAGAATTGGAAACGCAGTATGGTTGTTTCTCCAGTCATAAAGCCATTTATAAAAACGAAAAATGGTCGATGATTAAGTTCCATGTGGTTTACAAGATAACCACGGCTACTGTTGCAAAAGCCATGGATAAAATTGATGGTGTCGGTAAAGTTAAATCATCTAGTGGATCGTATGGAATTCTTTCCGGGGTAACTGAAGACGATCTTCAAAAAATTACTGACCAGGTGGCGGAAACCTTTATTAAAAGAATGAAGGAAGAAGCGGGAATTGAAGTCATTCCATGGAGTGTGTTTGAACGGTCGGAGAAGACCCAAAAGCTAAAAGAAGCTGCAGAAGATCCTGAAATCTACTCCAAATCTCAGGGATTGGGCTATTGTGTTAGCTACCAAAACACCCCCATATGGAACAAAGTAATTGCCATTCCACCGGGAGGAAAAAAACTGGCCAAGGAGCAGGGAACCAATATAGCCAGCTTGGTTCTATACATTGACTTTGCAGATGTTGCCTCCAATGCAACGGCCTATATCAATGAAACGTCCAGATCTGCTAGCACAATTACCTACTCCTATGGCGAAAGTGCGGAACAGTCGATTGTGGCCGGAGTTCGAATTGTTCCTTCAATAGGTAGTGAAAGTTCCTGGGAAGCTGCGACAAACGTGGGCGGCACCATGCTAAGCGTAAACACAGAATACTTAAACTCATGGTATATGGGATATTACGGAGCCAATCCAAATAGACTTACATCTACTGTACCCTATGCCGATAAAGTTGAGAAATTTGAAGGAGAGCTACCCGAAGTATTACAAAACCGCCGTAACAAAAAGATTGAATACGTTTCCACTTTTGAAGTGAAAACCACTCCCGAAAAATACGGTGCAGCGGTTTTGGACGCGGCAAATAAATACTTTACCGATATTATCGCCTATTACAATTTGACAAAAAATTAGTTCCTTTGTCAATTCAGTGAAGCGGATAGCACTAACATATGTTCTTACTCTAATTGGATTTGTTGGTTATTGCCAACAGGAGTTCAATTCGAACTTAACCAATTCTATAAAGCTTACTGAGTTTAATCCAAAGTTTACTCCTTCACAATTGATTTCTCCATTTTCATTTAAATTGCTTGAAGATGCGGTTAGTTTAACTTCGAAAAACTCGGATAAACCCTGGGTAAATACTTTCTTCCCAATTAGTCATACCAATACTAGCATTTATTATTCGGAACGACTAACGCAAATGGGAAATCCTTACCAAAGCAGGTTTCCCCAGGATGCAATTATTACCGGAGGAATAAATTACGTAGTTAATAAGATCGCCAGCAAAAGCTGGAGCCTTTGGCCGTAATATATACAGTAACAAGTTATTAGCTTCGTACATTTGATTTACCGTCTGTAATTATTATTCTATCTACTCTGACGTGCATAAAAAAAAGTCTTACTTTCGAGGCTTAATTTAATTCTTAATATTTTGAAAACAGGAACAGTAAAATTCTTCAATCAAGAAAAAGGCTTTGGCTTTATTACTGAAGAAGGAACAGGTAAAGAATACTTTGTTCACAAAACAGGATGTATTGATATTATAACCGACGGCGACGAAGTTACATTTGAAGTTGGAGAGGGTAGAAAAGGCCCCATGGCAGTTGACGTAAAGCAAAACGTATAATATTTATAAATCGTAACAAAAAAGGCTCGCAATGCGAGCCTTTTTTGTTTGTCGCTACAGGGTTAATGCCTTCTTCTACCCTTCTTTTTCTCCATTTCTTCCACGTCGATCATTCCAGCTTTAATCTCATCTTCCAGGGAAACCCCTTCTTTAATTTCCGTATTTATTCCGTCGGACAAACCGGTTACCACGGTTCGCTTTTCGAATTCATCACCTCCTGTCTGTACTTCAACGTAAGGTTCCTTATCCTCAAACTTCAATAACGATTCGTTTATGCAAATAACACTGTCTACGCGGTCCAGTACAATATCTCCATTGGCACTGTAGCCCGCCCTAATAAAGCTGGAAGTATCAAGCTTAACGTTGGCCTTAATCTCGAATTGAATGGCCCCGTTTTCCTCTATACCCTTAGGAGCTATGTAGTTTAACTCTGCATTGAACTTTGTATTTTCAATGGCACCAACCTTAAGGATAATCCTCATTCCCTCGCGTAGTTTTCCAACTTCACTTTCATCTACTTTTCCTTCAAAAATCATATCCTGCATGTCGGCTATGGAGGCAATGGTTGTTCCTTCGTTAAAATTATTGGCTTCGATTACAGAGTTCCCCTCTTTTACCGGAACGTCCAGAACCATTCCTCCTACTGTTGCGCGAATAAGTGTATTGGTGGTGGACTTGGAGTCCTTGGTTGCGCCATCGCGAATAATGTCCAGGTTATCCTGCGCCGTCTCGGCTTCTTCCTGAGCCGATTTTAGCGCTACTTCAAAAGGTTGAAAGGTGGCCTTGGAAATCACCTGGTCTTTATACAGCTGATAATTTCTGTCGTAATCGAGTTTAGCATTTTCAAGTGTAATTGCCGCCCGATCTACCCTACTTTCGGCCGTGGTTAACCGCTCCAGGTTGGGAACAATTCTAACCTTAGCAATAATATCTCCGGCCTTAACCTTTTGACCGGCCTCGACATAAACTTCCTTTATGATACCCGAAATATTGGGTTTTACCTCTACTTCTTTTCTGGGTACAACCGAACCGGTGGCCACTGTTTTTACTATAATATCAGATACAAATGGTTTTTCGGTGATGGCCACTTGTGGTTTTTCCTGTGACTTTGCATATAAATACCATAGGGTATAACCAAATACCCCCAGGAGAATTGAGCCTAATATAACTCGTAATACAACTTTCATTTTTTGTTCTTTTCAATATCAATATTAAAATGCACCACTTATCCTTCTGATTTTAATGCCAGCACGGGATCAATTTTAGACGCTTTGTATGCAGGAATTAACCCGGCAATAGCTCCTGCAATAACAATCACTACCGTTGCTGTAATAGCTACATTAAAATCGATTTCAGGATGTTTAAACATATCGCTTTGCACGTTAAATTTTTCCAGCATGTAATTGATTCCCTCCAGGAGCGCAACCCCTATTACCAAACCTATGTATCCTGCGATGGCTGTTAACACCACTGTTTCCGATACAATTTGTGAAATAATGGTCCAGGGTCGGGCTCCAATGGCTTTTCGAACTCCAATTTCTTTTGTACGTTCTTTAACCACCACCAGCATGATGTTACTTATTCCTATCACTCCAGCAAGGAGAGTTCCGGTACCCACTAACCAGATCAGAAAGTTTATTCCGATAAAGAGGTTGTTCATTTTCAAAAAGTTCTTCTCGACATTCCAATGCCCGAACGCGCGCTTGTCATCAGGAGATACCATGTGCTGTTCGGCAAGAACCTGAATCACTTTAGGCTCTACGTCGGAAACCTTCTGTCCTTTTTTAGTGTTAATGCTCATCCAACCCACCTGATCTCCATAATTAAAGGCTTGCTGAAATGCAGAAATGGGCACATAAATGGATTCCAATTCTGATTCGTTGGATTGAGATTCATTTATATTTCCGAATACACCCACAACTTTGAAGTAAACGCCACTGATACGAATAAAATCTCCAATTGCCTCTTCCCCCTGATCAAACAGTACTTGTCTTACGCGCGTTCCAATTATGGCAATCTTTCTCTTGTCTTCAACGTCTCGTTGGTTAAGAAATCTCCCCTCAAGAATTTTAACCGGTTTAATCTCCAGAAATTCTGGCACATCTCCCATCACCTGAAAACTACCGGTTACGTTATTGCGGTAGATCTCTTGAGTGCCTCTATAACCACCTAATTGGCATCTGGGAGCAACTACATTTATTTCGGGGATTCTGTCCATTAAAATATCTACGTCCTCGTTTTTGAGACTAAACGAACGCCCTTTGGGTAATCCCTTGTATGGAACTGAAGTACGTTGTGACCAAACGAACATGCTATTGGTAGCCATGGAACCAAAGTTTGTAGTGACTCCGTTCTCCAGGCCTTTGCCAGAACCAAGCATGAGAATAAGCATGAAAATTCCCCAGAAAACACCAAAAGCAGTTAGCGTTGTTCTAAGTGGATTCCTGGTAAGAACCACCCATATCTCGTGCCATTTATCTCGGTCAAAAAACTTCATCAGTCTTCTCTTAATGCAACTACGGGTTCAATGGAAGCAGCACGTTTTGCAGGAATGTATCCGGCAACTACTCCGCTTATTACCAACAAAATGGTAGCACTAATAGCTACTC
>CEQS01017805.1_pt1 | contig 25103 bp, 16 predicted proteins | sample 530981 | NCBI WGS metagenome assembly CEQS01 (sample SAMEA2621176, study PRJEB7988) | marine metagenome | biome: marine biome (ENVO:00000447); feature: mesopelagic zone (ENVO:00000213); material: "saline water (ENVO:00002010), including plankton (ENVO:xxxxxxxx)" | depth 800 m
CATCCCTCATCTGTGATTGTCGTTGCAGTTCCTGCAATAGTTGGTGCAATATCATCATTCACCGTGATTATTTGATCTACTTCAATGAAGTTACCACAGTCATCTGTTATACGGTACGTTCGTGTGATCGTCTCAGGACATGTTTGTCCATCTGATGCATCTCCTACAGGAGTTACCGTAGGATTTGCCGTACAGTTATCAGCTTCATCTGTTATTAACGTAGGATCTGCAGCAGGAACGTCTCCAATACATTGAGCTGATATCGCTGCTGGTGCTGTGCCTGTTGGAGCAATGTTATCATTAATTGTTATCGTCTGGGTACACGTTTCTGTATTACCACAATCATCAGTCACTTCATAAGTACGTGTTACTGTTTCAGGACAGGTATTTCCATCAGAAACCTCAGAAACCATATTGAATGTTGCCTGATCAACCCTACTTGGATCTCCAGTAACTGAACCACCTGCATTTACAAAATCTGTCCATGTTCCGTAGGCGGGTTGTTCAGAAATATCACAGACGGCTGTAAGCCCACCGGGGCAATTTAGAGCAGTAATTCCCGCAGGAAGAACGGTAACACAGACAACATTTGAAACCGCATCAGGACCACAGCCAGAGACGACAGCTCTGTAGCACATATCACCCGTCAGTGGAGGGGTTGTTTCATTGGCCGTTGTATATCCTGCCATGTTATTCCAGGGGCCACCTGCATTTGGTGCACTTTGCCATTGTATGTTTCCATCAGAACCAGTAAGCGTAAGATCAACTGTTTGGCCAGAACAAATTGTCGTGGGCGCTGCACTGGCAGTACCTGCAACTGGAGTAGGTAGAACATTAACGGTGATAGATTCCGTTGTTGTCAAGTTGCTACATTGTTCATATATGTCTACAGTATATGTTGTAGTTGTTGCAGGGCAAACATTAATACTTTGCGTTGTCGCTCCATTACTCCAGTTGTATGTCGGAGCTAAACCACATCCACCAGCTACACTTGCCGTTAGAGTTGTACAGTCACCTTGACAAATATTAATGTCTGAAGCATTTATATTACCAACCAAAGGATCAATAGTACCCGGTGCTGTAAAGGTTAATGCATTAGACCATGGTCCACCATTACCGTTATTATTTTCTCGAACCCTTACTTGGTAATCAATACCAGGACATAAGTTCCCAAAAGGAATGGTTACAGTAGGATAAGCCTGAACAATACAGCTGGGCTTCAGCATTGTTGCTGATTGGAAATAAGGATAATTACTCAAGGCTAAATACTGAGTAGGATCGAAAGGTGCAGCATCAAAAGGTTCACCTAAACAGCGAATTTCAACATCGAGCCAGTAAACACCACAACCACATGTTGGTGATTGTGAATCTGCATTAACCTCAACTCCTGAACCTGTAACGGTAAGGTTGTAATTGATAACTGCCAAAGCGTGACAAGCTTCGGCAGTTTTCGTCACCATAGTTAATGAGACAAGCAGTATAAATAGTTTTAGAACCTTATTTATTTTCATTTTCAAATGTTGTTGTTATTTAAGTACGTTGACATGACCTGTTAGGATTTGTCTTTTATCTTTCCCTGTTTCTTTAAATTCAATTTTCCATATGTACGTTCCATCTCTCACTATGGTGTTGCCTTCAACTCCATACGTACCGTTCCAACCTTTTGAAGCATCATTAGATTCAAAAACGATTTCACCCCATCTGTTAAAGATCTTCATGTTAAAATTATAAGGGTCAAAACCTGATGTAAATACCGGCTGGAATGTTTCATTGAAATCATCGTTATCAGGTGTGAAGGTATTTGGAACGTAAAGAATAAGTCTATCCAAAATATTCACAACTGCATTTGCAGTATCAAAACATCCTTCATCTGTAGATACAATTAATTGAATAAACTGTGAATCTGGCTCTGGAGACCACTCGAATGTCGGACTATAATCAGTGCTAGTTCCATAATTTGAAACATCCCAATTATAGTTGTCAGCGTATTGGGAACCATTGTTTATATCAACACTTGGATCCATAATATCTACAGTCTCTGGAGAATAACTGAAGTTTGCTATTGGGTTGTGATATACCTCTATATAATTAGCTTCAGTTTGACTATCCACACATCCTTGATCAGTAGTTACAACTAATTCAACTCCATAAAATTGAGTATTACCAGTAAAGTTGTCAAAGCAATCATTTAGATCTGGACTTCCTGAAGAGTATGATGAACCATCACTAAAGTTCCACTCATAATCTACAATCGAGCCTCCATTATCTACTGTTGAAGTAGATGTTAGATCGAAACATACTGGTGAACAACCAGTGAGGTTCTGTCCTGTAAAGTCAGCATTTGGTTTTGGATGAACTGTAACAACTTTTGTTTCAGAATTTACACAACCATTATTCGAAGTAGCTGTAAGCGTCGCATTATACGTACCATCTGTTTGATAAGTATAATCAGGATTCTGTTGGTTTGAAGTTCCTCCATCATCGAAATCCCAATCCCACGCTACGATCGAATTATTTGAGTAAGCATTTGAAATTGTAGTTAGGTCCTGGAATTCTGTTTCCGTTTCTAAACATACATCAGTTGGTGAAAAATCAACTTCCGGAAGTGGCCAAACCGTTGCATCCGCAGAGTACGTATCTGAACAACCATAATTCGTTGTTACTGTTAGTGTCACATCGTAAACGTTTTCACTATTGTAGCTATTTGTTGGGTTTTGAACGTTGGCTGTATTTCCATCACCGAAATCCCACGACCAATCATTAACCGCATCCCCAGCAACTGCTACTACATTCGAAGCATCCACAAAGTTTGAGAAGTTGTTTAAACAAACAGGGTCTACTGTAAAATCGGCTTCTGGCATTGCATATGCAGTAGCTGGCTTGGTAATAGTATCAGCACAACCGTCAGAAGTACTAATAATGAAAGTTACGTCATACACACCAGCAGTGTTATATTGATAATCTGGATTTTCTTGATTGTTTAAAGCTGATCCATCGTCAAAGTCCCATTCAAAAATTGATGCATTCCCTTGAGAATTATTTTCAAAACTGAGTGATTGATCAACACAATTGTTTGTTACGTTGAAATCAGCAACAGGTAGAGTGTAAATCTCAACTCCCTGAGTTAAATCACTTGTACATCCGTTATCCGTTGTTACAGTTAAGGTAACATCATAAATACCTGCGTTCGGATATGTATTCTGAGGGTTTTGTTGATTCGAAGTATTTCCATCATCAAAGTCCCAATCCCAAGCATTTATTGTACCTCCATTAGCATTAGTTAGATCAGTAAAATCAGTCGGACTACCTAAACACAGAGGAGTCGCTGAAAAATCTACATCGGCAACAGGATATACTTCAACTGTTTGAGTAATTTGATCCGAACATCCTTGGTCAGATTCCACGTATAGATTTACATCATAAGTTCCCGATGCAGGATAACCGTGAGTAGTATTCTGATTTGTATAATCCACAGTTCCATCATCTTGAACATCCCATTCATAAGTTGTAATATTTCCTGCAGCGATATTAGAAGTAGAATTCAACCCTATATCTGTTCCCAAACATTCATTAGCAAAATTAAAGTCCGCAATTGGGTTTGGGTGTACAATAATATCTGCATTGTCTGTTGCATCACAACCGTTAAGAGAATACGTTACACCATAATTCGTTGTTGCGTTCGGAGAATACGTTATGTTATCCGTCGTCTCACCATTAGGAGTCCATAAGAACGTCCCTCCGGCAATATCTGGCACTGCAGTTAGAGTTGCTTGACCACCTTCACAAACTTCTTGATCAGCAATAGTAACAGTAGGAACTGCGTTTACAATAATGTCTACAGATTCAGAATATGTACATCCATTTACATCATAATCGATTGTATAAGTATTCGTACCCACACCAGGTGATACCGTCGCAGTATTGTTATTACTAACGTTTGGAGTCCAAGTGTAAGTACCTCCAGCAACATCAGGTGTAGCTGTAATTGTAGCATTATCTCCATCACAGATCGTTGAGCCAGTCAACGCCAAAGTAGTTGGCTGTGGATTAACGGTAACTGTACCTGACTCGGTAATTGTACAACCATTTAAGGTATATTCTACATCATAAGTAGTTGTAGTAGCAGGAGAAACGTTAGTTAGATCTGCAGTAGTTTGATTCGTCGGTGTCCAGAGATATGTCCCACCAGTAGGGTTTACTGTTGTAGTTAACGTGGCATTATCACCGGCACAAATTGTTGCGTTACTCACTGTTAGTGTAGGAGCTGGGGCGACGGTTACACAGACGACATTAGAGATATCGCTTGGACCACAGCCTGCAACGACTGCTCTAAAACACATGTCATTATTAATGGGCGGACTGGTTTCATTGTCGGTGGTGGCACCATTAATGGCGGTCCAGGGGCCTCCAGAATTGGGCGCACTTTCCCACTGAATGTTACCATCAAAGCCGGTTAAAGTTAAATTTGTCGTCTGACCAGCACAAACTGTTGTTGGGTTTGCAGCAGCTGTTCCAGCAATTGGAGTAGGAACAACATAAACTGTAATTGATTCCGTAACCGTTAAGTTACTACATTGTTCAGTGATTGTAACCGTGTACGTTGTTGTTTGAGTTGGACACACATTGATAGTTTGTGTTGTTTCACCTGTATTCCAAGAATAAAGAGGTGCAAGTCCACAACCTCCAACAACTGTTGCTGTGATATCCGTACAATCACCTTGACATAAGTTCACATTCGTAGCGTTTACATTTGCTACTAATGGGTCAATTGTACCTGGGACTGTGAATGTTAAAGCGTTTGACCAAGGACCACCGTTACCATTGTTGTTTTCTCGAACACGAACTTGATAATCTATACCTGGACATAAATTTGCGTATGAGATAGTAACTGTAGGATATGCCTGAACCACACAATTTGGTTTTAACATGGTCGCTGATTGAAAATACGGGTAATTATTCAATGACAAATATTGAGTTGGATCGAATGGAGCAGCATCAAAAGCCTCTCCTAGACATCTAATTTCAACATCTAGCCAATAAACACCGCACCCACAAGTCGGTGAAGTTGATGAAGCATCTACTTCAACTGCTCCTGCGACTACTGTTAAATTGTAATCCTGAACAGCCAAAGCATGACATGCTTTAGCAGAGTTTGTCAGAAAAGTAAGGCTTAGAGCCAATGCTATGAGTTGTAGTAGTAATTTCATCTTTCCCTAGTTTTAGTTAAACGATAGCTGTAGTGTTCACTTATAAGACGTTTTACCTTTTTTGAGAGTTGCCTTTGAATTAGATTTTTATAACAGTTTTTTGCATGATCTCTCGCTCGTTTTTAATAGTGATAATATATGAACCGTTTGAAAACGCTGTTAGATCGATTGAGACTGACTTTACATGTTCATATGTATGTAATTTCCTACCTGTTAAATCTGAAACATATACATCTGATACTGTTTTATTGTCAACAATTATTATCCCTTCAGTTGGGTTTGGATAGACGGTGATGTTCTTGTCGTGCTCTTGCTCTAATGAAATTGTAGAGTGAACATATGTTTCGCTGGTAACAGGGCAATTCCCGTTAGTTGAAGTTGATACAGTATAATTTCCATCCTCTTCAGGTATAATGTATGATCCGAACTCACTAATTGGTTCACCATCCAAAAACCACTCATATTCATCAGCATTCCCCTCAGTGAAAAGGGTGTCATTTTCGTAGTAAATACTAACTGGGTTTTGCTGACATAAGTAGGCTATGAAACCATCCAATGACCCTCCGTTGTACTGATCATTTAAACCGTTGCCAATTGAGAATATGGTGTCATTTTGATTTGTTGAGCCAGCAGCAATAATATTGTTTTTTTGATCTAATTCAATACTAAGTATATCCTCATTACCAGGGCCGCCAAGATATGTGCCCCAGTCGTAGGTTCCATCAAAGTTAAATCGCTGGATAAATCCGTCATAGGCGGCATTTAACGTTGCCTGATATGTGTTTGGTGTTGCAATTTCGTCTGTACTTGTTGTGTTTCCTCCAAGTATCACAAAACCGCGAGAGTCTTTTTCAACTGCGCTTAAATAATCGGCTCCTGTTCCACCAGTATAACTTCCCCAGAGTCTTTCACCATCTTTATCGAAATGAACTAGAAAACCTTGATCAGAGCTTAATCTTGTTTCCTGATATGATCCTGGTGTAGAGATATTGTTTTCACTTGAAGTGTTACCTACAATGAAAAAACCATTTGAAGTATCGAGAACAATATCTTTTGCGACATCTGTATATTGCCCACCATAATACGACCCCCAATTTTGAACTCCGGATTTTGAGAAAGAAGTTATAAATCCGTCCGTAAATCCTCCAAAAGTTTCCTGGTGAGATCCAGTTGTTGAAATCCCTGAGGATGATGTGGTTCTTCCAGTAGCAATGATCGCATTCGAAGTTATAGCTACGCCCTCGATCGAATTGTTTTGAGCATCTCCGAAATATGTTCCCCAAAGAAATTGTCCATCTGTGTTAAATAAAGTGATGTGCCCAGCTTCATTCGCTGTATATGAATCTTGGTGAGCACCTGTTGTCGCAATGTTGTTTGAACTTGTTGTATGTCCTACGAGATAAATGGTATCTGCTTCGACCTGCATATCAGTAACAAAGTCATGACCGTTTCCGCCATGATATGTTCCCCATTCGCGAAGTCCATTTGTGTTCATTTCAACAATAAAAATGTCATCTGCACCATCTACATTTGATTGATGAGCATTGGCAGTTGCAAAACCAATAGTGCTAAATGTACTTCCAGCTATGAATACACTTTGGTTTTTATCTATTGTAATCGCGTAACTTCTTTCCGATTGTGGTCCTGCGTAGTAAGTACTCCAATATTGATTTCCGTCAAGATCGAACTTTGATATGAATACATCTAGATCACCTTGGTATGTAGTCTGAAATGCTCCACTCGTGGAAATGTTATTTGCACTCATTGTTATACCAACTGCATAAACAGTATCGTTTTCATCGATCGAAGTATCTGTAATAAAGTCGTATTGATCTCCACCGAAAAAAGAACTCCAAACCATATCAGGTTCCGGATCAATGATTAATTTTTCATTTACGTCGATTCCCGGACCTTTAAAAAACACTTTGTTACCGGTCAATTCATAAGAAATTTGTTTTTCCATCTTAGAGTCAGCTTCGTAGCTGTATGGAATGTTTTCCGTTAGATCACATTTTTCTAGATTGAATTTTAGATGATCGTTGATCAAGGAAACCTCATTTTTAGCTCTGATCTCTAAATAAAAATCTGACAGTGGTACTGCTTCATGTTTAATGATGTTATACTTGAATTTACCGTTGACTATTTTGAACTCTACATCAAATCCATCTTGTACATTTTTATAAAGGATCGTGTGATACTTTTTTGCTGAAACTTTAACATTCTCCGAAATATAGCGGACAGTTTCAGGGCTTTTATCAGAAGGGACTATTTCATTAGGTTGTTTCGGGAAAATGAAATCTATTCTTTCTTGAAAATAGTCTAGTTTTATATTGACAGAAGGGTCATTAATGGACTCTAATTGCTTAGGATTTTGAATAGAGGTGTTTTCATATGAAAACCCATTCTTTCGAAGGGAAACTTTGAATCCTTTTTCCTGAAAGAAATAGAGTACATCAGTATTCTTTTCTCCGTTTGGATGTTTAACCTGTCCATTATTTTGTTCAAACCCATTTCCAAACGAAAAAAAAGATACGATTATAAGAAGTGTAGTAGTAAATAAGCGAGACCTTTTCATATATCAAATATACACAAATTGACCGTGTATAACGACTTTCGACCGTTTAAAGATATTCACAGAAAATGTCAGTTGAAAACAATTTTGTTGATAAACATTTCTGAGCTTGTAATGATTTGAAAATGATACACTCCAGGATTTAGTTTAACAACCTTCTTGAAGTTTTTACTGGATTTGTGAACGCATTTACCATAAGAATCGAAGATCATTAGATCGAATTGCTGTCCGTTGAGATCGACCGAGGTATAGGATTTAGCTGGATTTGGATAAATATTGATCAATTTAGACTCTTCACCTGATAAACTGGCTACTTGATTTAAAACCCCAACTGCCTCGAGATCGAAACCACCACTCTCGTAAGGAGTTGAAAACGGTTCATTTATTTTATTACCATGAGAGTCATATGTAGCAGAATCTCCAACACTTCCTACAACGTCAATGATTCTGATATGGGTGATTTGAGTAACATCAAGATTCGAACTATCTTTCAGCTGGTCAAGGTCAAAAGGAGTTCCAAAACCAGCTCTATATTTACCTGCGAGATTGTTGATCATCCTAGGGTCAGTTGTTCCAAAACCATGAATCTGAACATTTGTTTGTACCTCAGAATGAGAAGGGAACCTTACAAAGTTTTGTCCGTCGGAACTCACTTCAACATGCGCGAATTCTAGATAGGTATCTGAAAAGCTGTTTTCAAATACAGCAAAATCAAAGCCTGGACCGTTAAAAACGGGTTGGTCAAAAGTTAAAGTAGCAATGCCTTTGTCACCTAATGATACAACGTCTTCAGCTGTTCCAACCGCAGGGCCTAGTGCTAATTCAGGATCACCAAAAGTTGCACGATTACTGCCTTGAGCTTCGAATAACGTGTCTTCAATATTTACAAACCCTCTTTCAACGTCGATCCCTGTTGCCCATCCTTTGAAACGAGCGTCATTTTTGTCAATAGCAGTGCTACCAGGTTCACCTGCTGCGGGTGCATAACTTTGGCTAAATCCAAAGATTGATAGCGAGCTAAAAACAACAATCAGAAGTTTAGTCATAGTAAATGATTTTCGTAGGATTCAGTCCAACATGATATGATTGATCTATATCTCCAAATTCATCAAATGATTTGATATAACCAGAGTTAGTAAAATTCATTGCGTCGCATGCATAGCCTTTATTCATATGAAAAGTGAAGCCATAAAGCGTTTCTACTTCGGATGAATTGATCAGCCCATTATTTAGTAGAATTTCATTTTCTAAATCAAAAACAGAAACATTTCCTTGACCTGAATTATAGTTGTAGTAAGAAATATAAAGTTGGTGATCGTTTTTGGTCAGTGTAGAAGCATGGATACCAGTTTGTTCCACATCACCGTTCTGATCTATTCTTATCAATTCGGAAGGATCGTTTTCTGAATAATCCCCTCGCTTTACAACATATACATCTCCCTGATCATCACAAACAAGGTCTCCCGGATTATTTCCTACAACGAATGTGTCGGTTACTTGATGAGTAAAAAGGTCTATTTTAAATACTGTAGAATCAACATCAGGGAAACTAAGACCTCCAGAGTTGGATACAAACAGATCATTTCCATAAACCCCAAGCCCCTCAGGGTTCTGTCCAACTTGAATTCGATTTGTAATTATTAAGCTCGTCGTATCCAGAATATTAACATAACCATCATAGCTTGTAATGTATGCCTTACCTAGGTGGAAAGCAATCGATCTAGGTTGCTGGCCTTGACCATCATATTGTAGCTGAACTTGCTTTATACTTTTTAGAGATCGTTTATCTAAAACTTCTACAGTGCTCGATGCATTCACTACAATGTATAACTTACCACCATAAACATCCATGTCGTTGCCTGTGTCTCCCAGCGGTCTATTATTCGTAGAAAGAAAGATTTGATTGGTCACCTCATTGGATGAAAGATCGATCCAAGATAAGGATGCATTGTTTTGCTGAAATAAACCTTCATTTAGCACAAGAATTCCATTATTGTATTCACTGCTGTTCTGATTTTCTTCAATCTTCTCTTTCTTACAGCTGAGAATAGCTAAACATGATATGGTTATAATAAGACTATATTTCATACGATAGTTTTATAAAATAATTTCGACCAGGCATCACAAAATAATTGATGTGGAAATACTGTTTCGCCAATAGATTTCGAACTCCTGCTTGAACAGATAAAATGTTTTCTTTCTTAATCTCAAATGAGTAGCGACAGCTTGTATTGAGAATAAAATATGCCTCTAGAAGATTCGTTTGAATGTTTTCATTTAGTGCGTATCGCTCTCCAATATATAATGATGAAACTTGAATGTTGATGTCGTTTATGTCAAATTTGATGTTAGAAGAATTAGTGAATTTTGGTGTGTTAGCAATCTGATGGCCGAATGAAGGACTATTTCGATCTGACTGATCCTGAACGATCTGATATGTATTAGTAGATGAGAATGATATAGAACTCTTTCCGGAAATGTCGAATTCTAGATCTACAGTAATATCTTTCCCATAGCTGAGGACCTTCCCTACATTTTGAATGGACCAGACAAATAAGTTCTGCGTGGGAATTGAAACGATCTTGTTCTTTAGTCGATTATAGAAAATATTTCCTGATATTTTTCCCGATATCATATTCTTATCAAAAACCCAGAAGTAGCCAAGGTTTAATTGTTCACTCTCCTCAGGAGCCAATAGTGTATTACCAATCTGAGAATAATACAATTCGTTAAACGTTGGAGCTCTTGAGGAGCGCTTGAACCACAATGTCAACCTTGTTTTTGCTAATAACTTATCAGTAGTTGTAACTTGTACCTGAGGATTGAAACGATCATACTGATTGTCATGTGAAAGCTGAATATTCTGATCTTTTATGTGATGATGAAACAGCGTCAAGTTTGTCGAAAAATAGTCTAGATCGATATCCATTCCTATCATAGCGAAATTTGAAAGCCTTGATGGATTACCGAGATCTCTTGAACTATTCAAACTGCTTGATCTAAGGTCATTTCCAAATAAAAAGCTGAATATGTTCTTTTTTAGTTTACCATTGAAACCTGTATGAATTGAATTATTGAGGTAACTATTATCTATCTCACCTTCAAGGTTGAAGTATTCAGGATCAATATATCTAAGTTGGTGATTATTATATGTTGCGAAACTTCTCATTGAAAGCGACTTTCCGATGAATAAATGATCAACTCCTATCGATCTTTCTGATGTAAATAATTTTTCATTTGCATCACCATTATAGAGAATAATTGCACCAGGAAGCGATCGGTGTGAACGATCTAAACTTCCATATAATTTGACTCTTTGTGCATTACCATTTCTTGACCTCCATTTTTTGCCTCCACCAATAGCCAAGTTCATTTCATTCATATCATTATTAGCTCTTCTTCTAATCGAATCAGTTTCGTACGGTAAAGAGTATTGAAAATCACCGTTGTAATCTCTAATGTTCCCGGAAAAACTCAAAAACGCGCCTGGGTTGGCAATCTTAATGCTGCTATTAACTTCCTTACGACCAAAACTACCCATGGTAACTGAGCTTCTCAATGAGATAGGTTTTTGAGAAAATGTTTGTTCGAATGTTTCGATGATCACAACGCTTCCTTTCATTTTTGAGCTGACAGGAATAGAAATATCGCTGGATGGAGATATCCTTACTGCTGCACTCTCGAGATTGTTTATTTGGATCTTCCCAAAATCTATTTGACCTGATTGAGAATTATTCCTAGGGTAGCCGTTAACCAGAAACCCTGTATGAGTTGTACCCATACCTCTCATCGAGACAGTCTTCATACTTCCTATTCCTCCATAATCAGCTATGTTAGCTCCAGCGACATTTTTTAATAATACTCCAAGATCGATAGAAGCTAAGCTTAGGATTTCTTCACGATCAAACTTCGCCTGCTCATCAATCAATTTATGATGACCGATCACCGTTACACCTTCGAGTTTTGTTGTGTCATACTGAGCAAAAAGGAAAAATGGACAAAAGATCAGTGCGCAACAACCACAGAATTGATTGAAGCCTTGGAATAATAAACCAAGAGAATTAAACAAAAAATTGCGCACTGCCTTCATCATTTTAAGACTATCTAATGATTAGTTTTTCAGTGATGGTTCTTTCTCGATTGGTCACAAAGTATAGTCCTTTGGGTAATGATGAAATATCAATCTTACCTTGATTAATTGATCCTTTCAGAACTATTTGTCCTAGGTTTGAAAGTATTACATAATCATCTATCGAACCAGTAATCTGGATAGTTTGATTCGCTGGATTTGGATAGACTGTAAGAATCTCTTTTTCTTCTTCGTCTATTGCATTGACATATTCTGAATATTCAAGATTATCCATTGCAAAATATAAAGGAGTGTTGATTCCAAAACTTCCAACATCAGAAGAGTAGAAACGAAATGTGAGATACTTCGAACCATCTAGAGCGGATAAGTTAAATTGAGTCCAGTCTTTCAGGATATAATCCTGATTATTATCTGCAAACCTGAAATCGGCTAAATAGATCTCAGAAGAGTCGATAAGGTTATCCTGTTGATCCCAACCGTATAAAGTAACATAGAAATAATCTTCACCGTATGTTCCGTCTGGTTGACCATCCGCTCCATTTGGACTGCCAAATTGCTTTGCGAATTGATCTCCATCTCGCATTGAGATACCTGCATAAGTAGTATTAGTGATCATGACATCTCCTATAGCTGCACCAATTCCAGGGAAGATCAAGGTGTCTGAATTGTAATAGATCGCATAATTCTCAGAGTTATCAGCTCCTGAACCTGCGAAGGCACTATACTGATTGTCAAAACCTGGTGTTTGATCGTCTGTCATGTTAGAATAAGCAAATCCACCCCAGGAATACCCCCAACTTGTTGTTTCATACGAATTCTCAAAGATTACATCACCAGAAACGAATTGTCCTGTCATGTCCTCACCTGTGTAAAAGGTATCTGCTTGTGGTAAAGTCAGATCCTCAAAATCTACGATTGTTTGCGCTATAGTACTAGTTGTGGCAAGTAGCGCTCCTGCCAAGAATAACATTTTCTTCATTTTTTCTTATCGTTAAACATAAATTAAAAAAATGAAGACTACAGTAAGAGAATTAACTCTTGAAAGAATTATCACATGTCCATATCACCTGTGGAATGAATTGTTCATGAAATGATAAGTCCGACTTTAATCTGAAGTCTCCTTAAACGCGTTCGAGGCAAGTATTCTGACTTACTCCATATTCTTTTCACCTTCCCATCCATCGGGTGACGGACAGTGGCTTTTTTGAAAAGAACTTCAGAGCTTACAGCTGCAGATACAGCTCTTGATTTACACAAGATTCCTTTTTCAAATTGATCCGTTGATCAATTACCTAAAACGTGATGCGAAGTTAAGAATATTTTATGGAATTTGCTGAAAGACCTAATTTTGTTCATTTTTGCGAAAACATTCTATAAATGCGAATTCTCTATTTTTCATGGTTCCTGATGATGCTTTTAAGTTGTGAGACCTCTGGAGATAAAGTGCGTTTAACTGAACAGATGACATCTGAAGGGGATACGCTAAAAAATGATTATGCAGAGGCATTTCGCGTTATAGACTACGAAAACTTCACTCAGATTGATATCGTCGATCCCGCAACAAATGAAACGATCTACAGTTACGGAATTGGAGATTCCATAAGAAATGGGCTCGTTGATCTAGGGAAAAACATAGAAAGTATTGCGGCACTTTCTGCAACACATGTCGGTATGCTAAAAAGGCTTAATCTTGAAATTAAGATCAAAGGAGTGTCGAGTGCAAAATATCTATGTAATACTAAAAATGAGGAGGAAGATTGGATAGAATATGGTGATCTTGGCAATTCTGATCCAGAGTTGTTTATTGCCCATCGCCCCACCTTGATCATGTACTCTGGATTTAAATTAGATCATCCTGTTTTAACCAAAATTGAAAAGATCGGTATACCGACTTTTGTTAATTATGACTGGAAAGAAACGCATCCTTTGGGAAGAGCTGAATGGTTGAAAGTGTTCGGTATATTATGCGATGTACAAGATGAAGCGCAAGAAGTTTTTAACTCTATAAAGCGTAATTACCTCCAGCTGGTTAAACGAATCCAGAATGATACAACTTCACCGTCTGTTCTTGTTGGTACGTTATACGGTGATGTTTTTAATGTTCCTGCTGGAAACAGTTATATGTCAAAGATGTTATCTGATGCTAATGTGGACTACATTTACAATAAAACTCAGGGGACTGGAAGCCTCAACTTGTCTTTGGAAGAGGTGATTATAAAGAATCAGGAAACCGATTTTCTGATCAATATTGCTGCTTCTTCGAAAAAAGCAGTCAGTGAAATGAATGATAAATTTGAATTGTTAAATGCTTATCAAAATGATAAGATGTTTTCCTATTATGAAAATGTAAATTGTTTCTGGGAGAGATCAGCTGTTGCCCCTGAGGAAGTATTATATGATTTAATTCATATATTTCATTCAGACCTTTTTAGTGATTCAACATTGTATTTTTATAATCAGATCCAATAAATAAACAATTGCAAAACTCGAGATCATATATGTTAAGAACGGGAGTATTGATACTTCTCGTGATGTCATTTTTTGTTATTGATCTTACGTTGGGAAGTGTTCAACTTGGTCTCTCAGACGTGTTCGATGGTCTATTTGCTTACGATAAAAATCCTGAAGCTCAAATGGTACTTTCAAACTTCAGATTGCCAAGAGTTATAACAGCTTTTTTGGCAGGTGCAGGTTTATCTGTTGCGGGCCTTTTGATGCAAACGTTGTTTCAAAATCCATTGGCAGGACCATACGTTTTGGGTATTAATTCCGGAGCAAGCATGATGGTAGCAATAAGCACTATGCTTGGTTTCTCGGTAATCGGAAGCGATGTAGGGTTAGTCATGTCAGCATTGGTTGGAGCACTTGGTGCTGGATTGTTCATTTTGTTCTGTTCTATTTATGTGCGTAGCAAAATATCATTATTACTTATAGGAGTTATGTTCGGGAGCTTTGCGGGAGCTTTGGTAAATGTGATCCAGTCGTATAGTAATCCTGATGATCTTAAAGTTTTTATGCTTTGGAGCTTTGGTTCGCTTCAAAATGTAAGTAATGATCAGATCGGAATATTTACATTGATCGTGTTGCTAGGTATCCTGTTAACTGTTTTAGTTGTCAAGCCGTTAGATTTACTGGTCTTAGGAGAACATCAGGCATCAATTCTTGGAGTCAAGATCAAAAGGGTTAGACTCCTAATAATTTTTATTACGGCTATACTTGTTGGAACGATCACTGCATTTTGTGGACCTATCGCATTTGTTGGTTTGATCATTCCAAATATTGTGAAAATGCTGTACCACACAAATAATCATTTACAACTACTAATTGGCGTGGTTTTATGTGGTGGCTTCTTAGTTATCCTTTGTGATATAGTGATGCAGTTATTCATTGATACAATTCATCTTCCATTGAACGCGCTAACTGCAATTGTTGGTGCGCCAGTTGTTGTATGGATTATTATTCGTAGATTCTAATGATCGAATTAAAGAATATATCAGTTGGATTCAAAGAGGAATTATTTACCTCAAAAGAATTGGTTCTTTCTAAAGGATCAATGATCGTGTTGGTCGGCCCAAATGGATCAGGTAAAACCACTTTGTTTAATACTATTCTTGGTCAAGTGCAGCCTTTAGCGGGTCAGATAACAGTGAATGGGAGAGATATCAATTCTCTAAAAATTCACGATAGGTCATCTTTGATAGGGTTTGTTCCGTCTCGTTTTACTGGTGTTGATCATTTGTCTGTGAGAGAACTGATCGCAATGGGAAGGGCTCCTTACACCAATATGTTGAATCGACTTAAACCCGAAGATCATGAAATTATTGATCGGGTGATTCAAGAGTTAGAGCTCGAACATATTCAGTTTAAAAGTTCAACTGAGATCAGTGATGGAGAACGTCAGATCGCAATGATCGGAAAAGTTCTTGCCCAAAAAACGAGCGTCATTTTATTGGATGAACCCACAGCTTTTCTTGATTACTCTAATCGTAATAAAGTATTAAAGTTGTTAAAGGAATTGTCCGAAAGAGATGATAAATTGATCATAGTGTCTTCTCACGATATAGAGCTTTGTTTGAAGTATGCTGACAAAGTGTTAGCCATTAATAAGGATGAAAAACGTATGATGACTTTTGCGCCTCCGTACGATAATGAAAAGCTGATCGATCAAATATTTGAGTAGTTAATTATTAGATTCTTTAGGTCTTTTATTCTTTTCTGCACATCAAATTACTACTATCTTTGTTCAATCAGAGAATTGAAGATATATCATTATGAAATATAATTTAAGTGAGATCAATGCATTGATCAAGGATAGAAGAACTATTTATCCAGAGTTTTTCAGTGATCGAAAAGTTCATAAGGAGCAGATTGAATTATTACTCAATAACGCAATTTGGGCTCCTTCACATGGATTGACTCAACCGTGGCGATTCAAGGTTTTTATGGATGAAGGTAAAGATCGCTTAGGTGAATTCATGCGTGAACTTTATCTGAAAAAGATCCCTGAGGATCAACAGAAGTCGATCAAATTGAACAGAATGACTGATCGTCCTGCAAGAGCATCTGCAGTGATCGCTGTTTGTATGGAACGTCAGCCGGAAGAAAAGATTCCTGAGATTGAAGAAGTCGAAGCAGTAGCCTGTGCTATTCAAAATATGTACTTGACATGCACTGCCTATGGTTTGGGTGGTTTTTGGTCATCGCCAAAGCTGATTTATACTGAGGAAATGAATGAATTTTTGGATTTAGGTCCTAAAGATAAGTGTCTCGCATTATTTTATGTAGGATACCCAGAAGGAGAATGGCCAAAAGGTCAGCGTAAACCAATAGAATACGTTACAGAGTGGATTCAAAAGTAGAAAATATCGTTGACCTGGGATTGGTCAATTATGTTCGACATCCCTCAGACCCAAACTATGTTGTGTTTAGATTTGCGGATCCTCAACGAGCCAAAGATTTTGAGCAAACTTTGAAAGATCAGAAGATTTGGTTCGAAAAAGGAGAGGAGGACACCAAGAAAAGGACATATGCTTTGTTTGGGATTCATAAGAAACATTTTGATAAGGTACAGCGCATCAATTTCGAAGTTGAAGCAAGGAATAGGAACTTTTTGATTCGCAATAAAGTTTTTAGATATACGTTACTGCTCATATCCATTGGAGCCGTTGTGCTTGCTTTTGTTGGGTATTGTACACGGCCTACTTTGCCTGAGGCTTTGGAAAGAATCGAATTGAATGAATAATCACTGGAAACTGATCATATTAGTCCTTTTTACATTGATCTCAATCGATGTAAGTGCGCAATCGCGTCGATCTACAGAGAATTATTTTGGATTTCAATTCAAGCCATTGATCCCATTCGGATTGGTTGGAGATCGCCCTTTCGAAATGCAAGAGGCAAACTTCAGAACAACGGTCAGTCCTGCATTTGGATATAGTTATGGAGCAGCTGTCAGAGTAGGATTAACTGAGCTCCTTGCGCTTGAAACTGGAATAAATTATACGAAGCGAAACTTTAATCTTGAATATGAAGTAGCTGATTCCAATATTGCGGGGCAAGACAATTTCGGATTTGTGAATTTTGAAGTACCCGTTAATGCGTTAGTTTACATCAAGCTTGGTAGGCAGGCTTATATGAATACGAGTATAGGTGCTTCAGCCAATTACAACCCATCAAATATTAGAACAAGTTCGAATCCTGAAGGAGCCCATCTTTTCATATTTGAAGGTAGAAGATTTGCTTTTTTTGATTTTCACATCAATGCCAATGTAGGTTTTGAATATCGAACAAAAGAAAGCGGTATTTTCTACGCGGGCATCTCTGGAAGGATTCCCTTTAGACCTTTAATGCAAGTAGCCGCAGAATATAGTTACGACACCTATGATATTGTATCCTTTGGTTTGGTGGAAGGAGCTACTTTTTCTTTCGATCTGAAATACTTTTTTCACAATAATAAGCGAAAGAAGGGAGTACAGTTTAATGAAGGTCCAATTGAACAATAGCGCTAAGCAGTCGCCTTTTCAATAACATTCTTCACACTTACTATACCATCACTATCGATCTGTTCAAGAGTGATATCCTGCATTTTGTTTTCTAAAGCTGCATCATAAGGTCTTTTAACCTTTACGTAGTTTTGAGTGAAGCCATGCATCCAACCATCGTGATTTTCGCTTTCCCAAAGAACAGTCAAATTTTCACCAAGCTGTGACTCATAGAATGCTCTTTTCTTTTTATCCGAGAGAATATGCAGCATTTTGCTTCGATCTTTTCTGACGTGAACAGGAACAACGTCTTTCATCTTGTTCGCCGTCGTATTTGCTCGCTCAGAATAAGTGAAAACATGCAAGTATGAAATGTCCAGGTCCTTGAGGAAGTTATATGTTTTCATGAATTCTTCATCCGTCTCACCTGGGAAACCAACAATAACATCTACCCCAATACATGCATTTGGTGCTAATCTTTTTATTTGTTGAACTCGATCAGTATAAAGACTGCTTGTGTATTTTCGGCGCATTTTCTCTAAAAGAAGATCAGAGCCTGACTGCAATGGGATATGGAAGTGAGGAACAAACTTATCTGCGTTTTTTAAACAGAAGTCAATGATTTCATCACTCAATAAATTAGGTTCGATCGAAGAGATTCTAAATCGTTCTATACCGTCTACTTTATCCAACTTTTTGATGAGTTCAAAGAAGTTCTCGTCACTACCTTGTCCAAAATCTCCGATATTAACCCCTGTTAAAACGACCTCCTTGATCTTTGTTGCTGCAATTTCTTCAGCCTCTTCAACAGTTTTTTCAATTGAAGCATTTCGGCTCTTTCCACGAGCAAGCGGAATGGTACAGAACGTACAGAAATAATCGCAACCATCTTGTATCTTAAGAAAAGATCTTGTTCGATCACCGTAGGAATATGAAGGAACAAATTCTTTCACTTCTTTAATCTTGCCATAATTAGCGATAGCTTCATCTGAAGGTGACTCAAGGGACTCAATGTGATCAACGATATCGAATTTTTCATTTGCTCCGAGTACAATATTTACCCCTTGAATAGCCTTGATCTCTTCAGGTTTCAACTGAGCGTAACACCCAATGATCGCAATGAAGCTCTCTGGATTGATCTTTCTAGCTTTTTTAACCAGTTGACGACATTTTTTATCTGCATTCTCAGTTACAGAACATGTATTGATCACAAAAATGTCTGGAAAATCGTTGAATCCAACTTTCGAATAACCTGCATCTTCAAAATTTCGAGCAATTGTACTCGTTTCTGAAAAATTCAGCTTACAACCCAAGGTATAAAATGCCACTTTCTTGTACTGATTCATAATGCGGGTGCAAAATTAAGGAAAAGTGGTTAAAAGGTCATAAGATTTAATAACATTAGACAAATAGCTAACATAAAATAAGTCTATGAAAATATCCGTATTCTGATCTACAATAAATGATGTTTTCGATATTCAAGACTTGAGTCCTTAAATGAGTAGAGAGATTATTGTATATTTGCCTGAACAATTGAATGTATTGAAAAGCCACCAAATCATATCATTTATTTTCTTGTTGTCAATAAGCACTGGTTTTGCTCAAACTACCTGTGAGAAGGCATCTGATATGGTGTCAACAATAGAAAAGTTTCATTATAATGCAAAGCCAATTGACTCAGCATTTAGTGAGATGTTTTGCAAACTTCTTCTTGATAAGGTTGATCAGTATGGTTTATTTCTTACTAAAAAGGATGTTAAAGAGCTCAATTCGGCGAGTTACAATATATCCATTGATCTAGAAGAAAAGAAATGTGATTTTTATAATTTGTATTCGAATGTTTTAAAGGAGGGGATATCGAATGCAAAAAATTTATTGGCCAAAAGAAATAATGAGAGGTTTGTTCCAAATACGGGAGATTCGATAGTTATAGAACATGGGGCCTACTTTGTTAGTTCATCTGATCTTGAGAATAGATGGTCTAAATGGTTACAGTATCTTACAAACAAGAGACTCTATGGAATTGATTATTCAAGCTCGCAGATTGACTCTATTTACCAACAGGTCCTGGCATTGGAGCAATGTAGAATCGATAGTTATTTTATCAATAATGGCCTCGATGATAAAGTTAGTGAATGGTATTTATCTGCTTTGGCAAATACTTTCGATCCGCATACAACCTACTTTTCGAATAGTAAAAAAGAAAGTTTTGATGATCAACTAAGCGATGAAAATTATTCATTTGGTCTAGAACTAAACCGCACGGAAAGAGGAGAACTAAAAGTTGCATCAATAGTCCCTGGAGGAGCTGCATGGAAATCAAACAGTGTTAACGAAGGAGATATTTTGAATGCTGTTATAGTGAAAGAAGAAACTAAAGATTTCAGTTGCATAGGATACAGTGAAGCGGTAAACTTTCTCAACAGTGGTGATGTGAATTCAGCTCAATTTATTTTCCAAACACGACAAGGTGTTATAGACACTGTAAAACTCAATAAAACAAAGATTACTGTTCAGGAGAATATAGTTCAAAGTTTTATATTGAGTGATTCATCGAGAACTGTTGGTTATATCTACTTGCCCTCTTTTTACAGCAGTGGGAATAACCTTGGATTGAGCACGAATGGTTGTTCAGCGGATATCTCTCGTGAGATAATACGACTTAAAAAGGAAGGAATTGAGGCTTTAATAATTGATCTAAGAGGAAATGGAGGGGGGCATATGCTGGAAGCCATTAATTTGATTGGTATATTCATTAATTATGGGACATTAGGAATTATCGATAGTAAGGATGAGAAGTCGTCTTTAATTAAAGATATGAATCGCGGTTTGATCTATGATGGACCCATAACTGTGATGATTGATGAATACAGTGCATCAGCTTCTGAATTTTTTGCAGTGACTTTACAAGACTACAACAGAGCTGTGATCGTAGGGTCAACTTCATATGGTAAATCGACTGCTCAAAGCATTTTTCCCATAGAGGCTCACAAATATTTTTCTCCAGAATTAATGGAAGAAGAACCCGAAGGATATGTCAAAGTTACCGTAAGTCGATTCTATCGCGTCAATGGAGATACATATCAGCGTCAAGGTGTGATCCCAGATATAAAACTTCCTTCCTTCTACGATGAGGTTCAAATGGGTGAAAAAGTTGCTCCATCTTCATTGCCGCCGAACCAAATAGAACGTGAAACTTATTTTAGCACATATCATACTGTTCCAAGACAAAAACTTTTGGATAAGTTTGAGTTACGTTCCAGAAATAGTGAGTACTTCAGTCTAATGAAGAAGTTCTCAGGTGTCTATTCAGATTATAGAAAAGAGAACAAGTACGCTTTAGACCTCGAAGGAATTAATGAACGAGAAGATAAATATGTTGAAATGTTAGAAAGCTACTATGCATTTGAGACAAATAGCCCTTACGATGTAAATAACCCAGCTTATCTTTCTGGTTATTCAAATATGCATGACAGTGAAAAAGAAATCAACGCTTTGGTAATGAATGATATTGCTGAAGATCAAGAAATAATAGAAGCATATTTTGTCACATTAGACCTAATTAATTTTAAAAACAACGAATAATGGTAAGAGTAAAAAGTTTAGTACTAATAGTTACATTGACATTTGCATTTTCAAATGTCAGCTTATCTCAGGGAGGGGTTGAGCATATGAATGAATTAGGAGCAGCATTCGCCGATCTAAAAAAGGATACTTGGAAATACCTCAGAACTATAACAAAAGGTAAGAGTGCGAGGAAATCTGAGAAAAAGCGAGAAAAATTGCTGGAAGAGTATAGAACTCAGATTGCGCTTGTAGAATCTATTGAGCCTTATAATGGAGACGCTACCTTAAAGGATGCTACTTTGAAATACTTAGAATTATCTAACACCGTGTTACGTGAGGACTATGACAAAATTGTTGATATGGAGGCAGTAGCAGAAGAATCTTATGATGCAATGGAGGCCTATATTCTTGCGAACAAAAGAGCAAATAAAAAGCTAACAGCCGCTGGTGATGAACTTGAAGAAGCTGAGCAGGCCTTTGCTGAAAAGAACAATATTACTCTATTGGAAGCTGAGCAAGATCGGAAGTCAGAGAAGATCTCAAATGCAGCAGATATGTTGGATTATTATAATGAGGTTTATCTAATCTTTTTTAAAGTTTATAAACAAGAAGCATACGTCTTGGCTGCTCAGCAATCTAATGATATTACAGCTTTTGAACAAAATGTGAATGCATTGAAGATGGAAGCTGAAATGGCGTTAAAGAAGCTTGATACAATGAGGAGGTACGAAGGAAGTGGTGCTTTGATAATGGCGGCGAGAAAAGCTATGGAGTTTTATAAAGATGAGGCAGAGAATGAATTCCCAAAAGTGTCTGACTTCTATATAAAGAAAGACAATTTCGAAAAGGCGAAGGAGATCATGGACTCTAAAAAGAAAAAGGACCGTACTCAGGAAGATGTTGATAAATACAATGCTGCTGTTAAAGAATATAATAAAGCAGCGGGATCTATAAACGAGACGAATGAAGAAATGAATGATTCACGAAATGATATGTTGGATCAATGGAATAAATCTGTTGAAGACTTTTTTAAAGTTCATTCTTAATAGTTAATAACTTATTTGATCTAGTCCTGGTTTTTCTCGGTAAAGATAGACCAGGACTTTTTTATGATCTAATGAATAATTCATGTGAAACTTATGGAAAATAGATTGAGATAGCATCTTATTGTTAAATCTTGATCTTATGTTCAGAGTATTCATATTCGCATTATTTTGTATCACGCACCTTTCATCTCTTTCTCAAGGAAAAGGTAGTTTAAAAATCCAATGTGTCCACTACAAATCTAACGCTCCTCTTAGTGGACTTCTTGTGGAAATTTCTAGTGACAGCATAAATGATTCGGGTATAATTAATAGTAATGGTGAGGTCTTGTTTTCAGACCTTGATCCAGGAAATTATGAAATAGTGGTTTGTGATGTCGATCAACTGTCGAAGGCACGCATATTTATTCAATCTAAACAGCTATTGCAATATACGATGCCAATTGATACTGCAAATGCTACGCTAAGAGAGATACGTTCAGATCGATATGAAGTTTCCCCAAATGGTCAGCTCGAGGAAAAGAACAGTCAATCCGATGTTATTTTTGATCATCAACCAATACACCAATCTTTTACGATCAATCAGAGTAGCAACATTTCTTCTCAGAATTTGGAAGAGATATATATTATTGCTTATAAACAACCTTTGATCGATCTAGGTAGTAGTGCTCAGGTTAGAACCGTGACTAGAGAAGATATTCAGCAATTACCTCGGCGTTCTATTTCAAAAATTGCGACTACAGTTGGAGGTGTGAATGAAATAAATGAAGGAGAGTTAAGTATACGAGGCACGCGAGTTGATGCGAATATGTTTTTCATTGATGGTGTAAAAGTCAGAGGAGCAAGTCAGCTTCCAAAATCATACCTTGGAGAAGTTCAAGTGTTAACAGGAGGTATTCCGGCAAACTATGGAGATGTTCTTGGAGGAGTAATAAATGTTCGTTCACGCAATATTAATATGAGAGCCCTCCCCAGAACGAGTTATACGATTACTGATAAAAAAGAAGAACCTGAACCTTTTGCACCAGTTGTAAACTATGATCATTTTATCCCTATCTACGAAAATCAGTTTCTATCCCCAATGGATCATCCACACGCCACATTCGGTTTGGATGTTGACCAGGCAGCATGGTCATATGTTAAATCGATGGCACGAAAAGGGTTCCCTATTAAAAGGGACGCGGTCAAAATGGAAGAAATGATCAATGCATTTTCGTATCAAGAAATATCTGTTCCAGAGAAAGAATGGGCAAACGTTAAGATAGAACGTTCAGCGTGTTCATGGAATAAAGATCATGAACTTGTTTCTGTGCATCTTAAGGTGAGAGACTACCCAAAGGATAGAAAACGTAAACCTCACAACTTTGTTTTTTTGATCGATGTTTCTGGATCGATGAGTAGCATGGATAAACTTCCGTTGGTAGTTCAAGGATTGAAAGATCTGGTAAATAAATTACGTCCAGAAGATCGTATTTCAATAGTAACATATGCGAGTGGTACGGGAGTTCCTCTTCCTTCTACAACCTGTGAAAATAAAAGGAAAATATTTAAGGCTTTAGAAGACCTCAGTGCAGGAGGTAGTACTAATGGTATGGGAGGTGTTCAACAAGCATACCATCAAGCAGAGCTGTATTTTGATTCAACATATAACAATCGAATTATTTTAGCTACAGATGGAGATTTTAACGTTGGAGTAAATAGTATTGGTGGATTAGAGAAATATATAAGTACGAAAAGAGGTCAAGGTATATACCTAACAGCTCTTGGTTTTGGAATGGGTAATTATAAGAATAGTACCTTAGAAACTCTGGCGAAACGAGGAGATGGGAATCACTTTTATATTGAAACTAGATCTGAAATGGAATCAGTTTTTGCTGACCCAGGAAATTTGAACAATGCTTTGAGAGATGTAAAGCTGGATGTACAGTTTAATCCAAGATTGATTTCCGATTATCGACTAATAGGTTATGAGAATAGATTATTGAAACCCCAGGATTTTGAAGATGACACTAAAGATGGAGGGGAGCTCGGTTATGGTCATGAGGTTACTGCAGTATTTGAAATAGCTAAAGGCAAAGCGAGTAAAGTGGAGAGTCATTTTGTGAAAACACGTCCTGGTTTTGGTAAGCAAGAGTTAGCGTTTGTAAAGCTTCGTTATAAACCTTTAGAGCAAAATTCCAGTCTTGAAAAGCGTTACAGCCTTCCTTCAGATCAAGAAGTGAGATCAAACGAACTCTTGAATTTAGTAGTTGCTTTCGGACTTGAGTTACGTGATTCTGCTTTCAAAGGTGATCTATCTCATAAACTATTAGTTGAACTAGCTAAAGAGTATAACCCAAAGAATGATGAGGAAAAGGACCTTGTAGAGTTGATTGGCCTCGTTTCGCCTTGATTTTGCAAAATACGAACGTTTTATCTTTTTGTTGTAAAATATTTTCGTTGTTAACATATAGGTTCATAGCGAGTTATAAGTCTTTGATCGAAAACCAGCAAAAAAACTTTCAGAAAATGCTTGTGGGAATAAAAAAGCGCTCTATCTTTGCAGCCCCGCAAACGAGTGGTGTTTAAACAGAAATAAAGAAATGATAAAGAAAATTTAAAAGTTTTCATTTTTTTGCTTGCGGAAAGAAAAAAGCTGTGTAT
>CEQS01073669.1_pt1 | contig 24986 bp, 21 predicted proteins | sample 530981 | NCBI WGS metagenome assembly CEQS01 (sample SAMEA2621176, study PRJEB7988) | marine metagenome | biome: marine biome (ENVO:00000447); feature: mesopelagic zone (ENVO:00000213); material: "saline water (ENVO:00002010), including plankton (ENVO:xxxxxxxx)" | depth 800 m
CTTAGTTTGGGTAATTTCGGCTCAAAACTAGACCATCACAGCCTAAAAATTGGGCACTAAAATTTGGGATCTAATATAATTTTTTGTTGAGCCTTAAAGCATAAAGTCCAAGTGCCAAAAAATACGCTACCGCAAAATAGCTATACTCGTAGGGAAACAGGTTGAGAATTTCGCGGTTACCGGCTACAATCGTGTAACAATGTACGATTACGGAGCCCAGCAAATGAAAGACAAGGAGGCCACAAGCCAGTTTGTCCCACGAATTTTTAAAAGGAATCCGTTTTGCAAAAACAAGAAGACCTACTCCTCCATAGCCTCCAACAAGCACAATAAACCAATCAATTTCCATCGGAAACTCTTCAATTTTCGGATCGAAAATTAGCCGAAAAATATGGAGCACAAATCCTCCAAAATAGGGTAGTAAACATACCCGAGCAAAGGTTTTATAGTAAAATCTCATGCCTTTTTTTTACGTTTTAAAATTCCGATTTTTTGTTGAAAACAACTCATTTTCTATTTTTATCTTTAGTAAAAAATAGGTGATTAAGGCGGTAGTTGGCTACAGTGAGCAAAAAGATAACCGGCTTTTTACCTAGAGATTCCTGAATCACTCCGACGGGTATCGGAGTTCTCAGGAATGACATTTCAAGTAGGGTTCTCGTACTAATTGAAGATTTGATTAAATCAATCGTCTATTCATAAATGCCGCCCTGAGCCTGACTTTAAATACTTCTCGAATTGGTAGGCTTTGTACTTGTCCTTACAGGTAATGTACGTAATTAGCTCAATTGGTAACCTTGTTCTGGTTGAAGTTACAGAACCTTTTCGATATCGATCCAGACGATGTTCTAAGTTGTTGGTACAACCGGTGTAATGCTTTCCGTCAGCACATTTTAGGATGTATACGTAATGGTTATTGTCTTGGTGGATATTATCCGCCGTAGCTCGCGGGGTGTCTGGCATTGCAATTGGTTTTTAGTTTAAAAAGCTCGCCGAAGCTCCTTCACGTTGTTCAGGAGCTTCGGCGAGCGAAGGTGGAGAATACCGGAGTCGAACCGGTGACCTCTTGACTGCCAGTCAAACGCTCTAGCCAGCTGAGCTAATCCCCCATTGCACTCCGAAGCTTTAGCGAAGGAATGCATTCTTCTTCAAGGAATATTTCCTTTTATGAAGAGCTCGCAAATTTAATGTTTCATTTAAATATCCGACTGCGATACAGCCTTGTTTTGGAACTTTTCTTTTTCGCGCCGTTCTACTTTTTTTTGTGCAGGCGTTTTTTCCTGAACCCAGGAACTGTTGTATGGAGTTAACAGACCCGAATTCTGTACTTCCTTAAGGCCTATGTTGCCGTCTACGTAGTTGGCCAATAGGTTAAATACTTTTTTGTTTTGTTTTTGGAGCACCATTAACGTGGTGTTCAAAGCTGATTTGGTTGCAATGGGAACTCCGCCCCCCAGTTCCGACCAATGCCCGCTTAACCAAAGGTTTTCCACAGGTGTTTGGTACGAAGCAACTTTAAGCTTGTAGTTTTCTTTACCCGGCTTTTGCCCCATCATGGTTCCTCCTTTGTTTCCGGTATATCTTTCGTGCGTTATTGGCGTAGCAACATCGCAATATATAATGTGTTTTCTAAGATCGGGAACCAGGTGTTTCTCAACGCGGTCAATCATTATATCCGCACATTCCTGCTTCAGTTGCTTGTATTTTTCTCCCCGAATCCAGTTTCCGTTTTCATCCTTTTCGCACTTCCAGTTTTCGTGGTCGGAAATGAATGAGGGCATAAACAGGGTTAGGGTTCCGTGTTCGGGCAGGGCCATGGATTTGTCTCTTACGGTATGAGCTATAATGGTTATTCCACTAATGGCTGGGTCTCCGCCCCCCAATTCATCCCTCGAATAATTTGGGTTAGCCAAGTAAGTCAACTCCTCACCCAGACCCAATTCTTCGGAAGGACAATCCAAGCCCAATGCAACTGATATTGCTGAGGAATACAACTTGGCACCTTTTAAGTTGTCCTTCACTTTTTGCGGAATAATGCTTTCGGGAAGCATTTTTTCGTACAGCGTTTCAGCATCGCAAGCAGCAACAATATAATCACTGTTAATGGTGTGCTCCGCTTCCCTATGTTCTACCTTAACTCCTGTTGCCCTGTTCCCGTCAAGCAATATTTCAGAAACCTTCGATTTAAAAAACACATCGGCTCCCAGGGATTCGGAAGCATACTGAAGCCATTCGGGAAAAGATTGACCTCCCCCAGCCGGTGGAGTTTGATAGTCGTTGCAATAGGCCCACGATATAGGTACCAGGCAAGAGAGCATATCTGGCTCAGAACAAAAAACCCGATGAAGCTTAGGTTCTTTAAAGTAGCGATTCAGTCCTTTTTTAATTCCTTGTTCTCCTACATAACTCACATGGGGAATAAACGGAACGCTAAACCTTAGCATGTTTATACCATGCAATGCCTTGTTTAAGCCCCCTCGGGTTTGAAACCCCCTGCTCAGGTTTTTAAACCTCTCCCACGAGTTAGCTATTCGCTTAGCATCTCTAAAAAAGCGGATAATCCCTTTTTTCTCGTGTGGAAAATCTTTGATCCATTGTTCTTTTAGTTCATCCGGGTTATTCGTCAGCAAATAATCAAACTCATCAGACAAGAACCGACGAATCCGTTTTTGTTCCATGGCCCTTGGAAAATCGTTTCCAATAATCTTAAAAATGCTCGTAACCATGCCTTCGGGACCGCAGTTATTTAACCAATGAATGGCCGAGTCGAACCTGAAATCGTGCCTTCTGAACCCTGCTAAATAACCCCCTGGTCGGCTATCCATTTCCAATACACAGCAAGAAAGCCCTGCACGGCTCAGCAAGGCAGCTGAGGTAAGACCGCTCAATCCACCACCAATAATGGTTACATCGTATCTTTCTTTTGGGCTAATCCCTCTCAACGGGTTTGTTTTAGCAATATGAAGTAGAAATTTAAACTAACTGGTAAAAGTACCCCTTCTTTTACTTCGATAAACCATCCTTTAGCACCTTGGCCAGTTTTTGACCTATTACTTCAGCCAGTTGTTCTTGGTTGATTTCTTTTATTCGCTTTACACTTTTGAATTTTCGAAGTAGCTTGTCCACTGTTTTGGGGCCTACTCCCGGTATATCAATAAGCCCGCTTTTGATCGTGTTTTTAGACCGCTTGTTTCGGTGATGGGTAATTCCAAACCGATGCGCTTCGTTTCGCAAATGTTGTATTAGTTTAAGGCTCTCCGACCGCTTGTCTATGTATATGGGAAACGAGTCTCCAGGAAAAAATATTTCTTCCAGTTTTTTAGCAATACCTACAATGGTAATTTTTCCCATTAAATTCAACTGCTGAAGACTCTTTACAGCTGAGCTTAACTGGCCTTTTCCCCCATCGATAATAACCAATTGCGGTAGTGGCTGATTTTCATCAAGGAGTCGTTTATAACGGCGAAAAACCACTTCTTCCATGCTGGCAAAGTCATCTGGCCCTACTACCGTTTTTATATTGAAATGCCGGTAATCTTTTTTAGCCGGCTTAGCATCTTTAAAGACCACGCAGGCCGCCACAGGATTGGTGCCTTGCAGGTTTGAATTGTCGAAACACTCAATATGAACAGGCATTTCTTTCATGCGCAGGTCAGTTCGCAGTTGTCCTAAAATTCGATTCTTTCTGCGATCGGGATCTGTTTTTTCCTGCTTGCTTTGCCGGTCACGCATAAAGTATTTTACGTTGCGCAACGACATTTCAATCAGCTTTACTTTATCGCCTCGCTGAGGTACCAAAAACTTAATTTCCGGCAGTTCGAGCTCAAGCTTTGTTGATGTTAAAATTTCTTTGGACTGGCTGTTGAAACGGTCTCTGATTTCCGGAATGACGCTTTCCAGCAATTGATAATCGGGTTCGTCCATCTTCTTTTTCACCTCTACAGTATGTGCCTGAATAACACAACCGTTAACGATTTTCATAAAATTAATGTAGCCGTACTTATCATCTGAAATAATGGAAAACACATCCACATTGTTGATGGTTGAGCTTACAACAGTCGACCTCAACTGGTAATTTGTAAGCACATCGATTTGCTCCTTGGTTTGCTGGGCCAATTCGAAATTAAGGTTCTCAGCATCCTCCCGCATCGAGGCTTTCAGGTCTTTGATAACGTCGCTAATGTTACCCTTAAGAATTCGACGAATATCTTTAATTCCCCGGTTATAATCTTGCTCTTCCTGATAACCCACACAGGGTGCTTTGCAGTTTTCGACATGGTATTCCAGGCAGACCCTAAACTTCTTATTATCGATGTTCTCCTGGCTTAAATTGAATTTGCAGTTTCTTAATTTATACACTTTGGAAATGAAGTTTAGAATAGCGTGCATGGTTCTCATAGAAGAATAAGGACCAAAATATTCTGAGCCATCTTTTATCAAATTCCTGGTATAAAAAACCCGTGGAAAACGCTCATTTTTAATGCAGATCCAGGGGTAGGTTTTGTCATCGCGAAGCATGACATTGTATCTTGGTTGATACCTTTTAATCAGCGTGTTTTCCAGCAAAAGAGCATCGTATGGTGAGTCGGCAATTATCACTTTTAAACTGACAATTTTACTTACCAGTACTCTTGTTTTAGACGTATGCTTATCTATGGATGTAAAATAGCTTGATACCCTTGATTTTAGGCTGGTAGCTTTTCCCACATACAGAATTTTTCCTTCTTTGTCGAAGTATTGATATACTCCGGGTTTTTTGGGAAGTGACCTAATTTGTTCGCGAAGTGCTTCGGAGACTGGAATCATTAAACCAAAGGTAAAACTCTTTCGGTTTTACTCTCCCTTGTTGGGAATGCTCACGGAAAATTTGGTTCCCTGCATTCTTTCTGAAGAAACTTCAATTTTTCCACCTAACATGTCAACTGCCTCTGTAGCTACGTAAAGCCCAATTCCAGCACCTGTGCTTTGGTTAGAGGCTCGGTAATAGATGTCAAATATTTTCGGTAGAATATCTGCATCAATTCCTACGCCGTTGTCTTCTACCACCAGTGTTGATGTCTGTTCATCATTCTCAAAACTTACCTTCACCACCTGGCTTTCTTTGGCATCGTCCTGGTATTTTATGGCATTACTTATCAGGTTATTGAGTATAAATCGAATGCGAGTAACATCTGAATAAAAATCGCTTTTCAGATTTATGGTTACCTCAAACTGCATATTGCTTGCTGCATGGAAAAACCGGTGGTCTTCAATAACTGAATTAATAATTGATTCAATGGGCACTTTTTTATACTTAAGCTCAGTGCGTTTGTTGCGATGAAAGCTTAATACATCACGTGCGAGAAATTGTAATTTCTTGGTCGTCTTTTCAACCAAATCAAGGTACTCCCCTGCTTCATCGCCATCGCTCCGTATTAAATCAACGAGCCCTAAAATATTTGATAGCGGACCTGTAATATCATGTGCGGTGCTAAACACCAGTCGATCCAGTTCGTTATAAGCTTTCTTTAGGTCTTCATTTCTCAAGGTCAACTGAGTTCGGGTATAGTACAACTCCAGAGCGCTATCTATTCCTGCCCTTAACTCTGTTTCTGACCATGGTTTTGCCAAAAAACGAAAGATTTCACTTCGATTAATTGCTTCTACAACGGCAGGTAAGTCAGCATGACCGGTTAACATAATTCGAATGGTCTTCGGAAAATTGTTTTTAACCGTTTCTAAAAAGGTAACCCCTGATATTTCAGGCATTTTGTAATCCGCTACGGCCACTTTTACCGGCTGTTGTTCCATAATCCGTATGGCCTCTGAAGGCGATTCAGCTAATAAAACATTATAATCTCTGCGAAATGCCGCTTTAAATGATCTCAGGTTATTCACCCGGTCGTCTACATACAGAACAGTCCTGTCTTCTATTTCGCTTATGCTGCTACCCATTTTCTAATGAATCGTTTTCGGAAGGGTTATTAAAAATTCAGTACCGCCTTCCGTAGGCGAATTTACAGTAATGCTTCCTTTGTGTGATTCTATAATGGAAAAAACTATGGAAAGACCTAATCCGGTTCCTTCCCCCACATCTTTCGTGGTAAAAAAGGGTTCAAAGACCTTGTCCTTGACCTCATCGGGTATCCCGGGACCATTGTCTTTTATACTTATAGATATCCCATCATCGTCCAACTCGTGGGTTGTTATAACAATTTCCGGGCTTTCCGTTGGTTGTGTTTCGTTGGTTAGAGCCTGAATGGCATTCACAATTACGTTGGAAAATACCTGATTAAGCTTTCCCGGATAGCACTCTATGTGCTTAATTTTTTCGTCAAAGTTCGTGACTATGTTAACGTTCTTCGTACTGCCGCTTTTAAGAATTATAATGGTTGATCGTATTCCTTCGTGGATATCTGCAAATTTAGACTCCACCTCGTCCAGGCGACTAAAATTTTTGAGGCTTTTTACTATTTCGGCCGTCCTTTCAGCTCCTTCCTGAATCCCATTTATAAGCTGATCGATTTCTTCGAGAACATAGGGATAGTCCACATCGTCTTTTAATTTGTCAAGTACCGCCCTCACATCTTCCTCAGAATCATTATTGGTGAGCTCATCGTATTTTGTGATTATATCCTTTAAATCATCGAAATCGCGTCGCAAGGGGTTTACATTGGAAGAAACAAAATTAATCGGGTTGTTAATTTCATGCGCAATGCCCGCTGTTAACTGACCCAGGCTTGCCATTTTTTCCTGGCTTACCAACTGCGACTGAGCACTTTTTAAAGTTGATAACGTGCCTTCAAGGCTTTCATTCGCCACCTGAAGGTCCTGTGTTCTTTCTTCTACTTTTTGTTCCAGAACAATATTTTGTTCTTTAATCAATTTTTCATTCTTCTTAAGTGCATCCAATTCACGCTCACGAGATATGCGTGTTTCTTCCTGTAGTATGTTGATCTTGTTGGCCAGTGCAAATGAAAGTAAGGCCATTTCTATGGCAGAACCTGCCTGCATTACGTAATTCGTAAGTACATTGTAGGGTAATACCCCAGCATCTTTGAGCAGAAAAACAATGGCGCTTACTAGCAAAGTAGACCAGGCAATCATAAAATACTTTGCTGACGCCACTCCCTTGCGAATGGATAAAATAGAAGCAATAAAAATGACTATTGCGGATATTGAAGTACCCAGCTGCATAAGAATAAACCCTACCGAACCAATTCCCGCTATGGAAAGTACGGTAGCCAGAAGAAAGAGTGGAATGGTAAGCTTAAGTACAATGTCAATTTTTGGCAAATGGCTGCTCGTGTGTAAAAAATCTCGAGTGAATATAACGCCAAACATAGCCCCCATACTTCCAAAAAAGACCAGGCTATAATCGTGAAACCCCGGAATAAGAGAAAGTACGTCTAACGATATATAACCTTTGATTCCCAGCTGGGTTAATCCAATGAAAAGAAGGTATAACACGTAATAGATATAACTTCTGTCCTTCACCGAATAAAAAACAAATAGGTTGTATATTATCATAATGGCTACAATTCCAGCATAAAATGCATTTATTGCCGCATCTTGTGTTGCTGCGTCCCAATAATCTTGCTTACTATGTACGGTAATGGGTACAATGATTTGCTCAGAGCTTTTGATCTTAAAATAACAAGTCTTGGTTTCGTTTTCGGAAAACGTCAGGTTGAACCCGTACGATGGTTCCGAGTATGTCCTGTTCTCCAATCTGGTTTTTTCCGTGTAATAAACAGAGTCCCATTGGCCGTCACTATCCTGGTAATAAAAGGTGATTTCATCTAAAATTGGATATGCTACCCGAACCAAAACTTCCTTAGCTCCGTTGGGATTGCCAATATCAAATTTGATCCAAACGGCTTCTTTTTGAAGACCATAATTAGGAACAACATCTTCGGATTTAATAAAGTCGTTCGAGTTTAATACATCCTCGAAGTTTTGGCCGTTAAGCCCTATTAAATAACTGGTGTATTTTCCTATTGGTTTTCCCTGGTTTTCGGGAGTACATACGTATTCTTCATTTGACAAGGCTATCAACGGAAGAACCATACTTATGATAAGTAAAACTATACTCCGCATAACCTATTTCACTGCTTGAATTTGCAACATATTCATATGGCACCTAAACAGCCCGTCGTCATTTAACCTTCTCAACTCGACTAAGTAATTTGATTTCTCCTTGTGAGAAACAAACCCAAACTCTGCTGCTTCAGCAATGGTTTCTTCCAACTTAATTACCATATTGGCGATTTCCAGGTTATCCAAAACAAAAGGAATTATAAAAAGTTCAATATTCTTAAACCCAGCCTTTTTTAACAAAGGAATGGTATTTCTGGACGCTAATCCATTATTGACTTTTTTCTCAGTCAGGTAGTTCACCAATCCTTTTTGTGTTTGAACAAAACTATCGTAAAGGTTTAACCCTGTCCAATCGGTTTCTACCATTAAAAAAATGCCGTCTCGTTCAAGTAGTGCATGTATTGTATTTATTATTTGCTCTGGGTTTTCTAGATGCTGCACGAGTCGTTCGGCTCGAATGCCCTGAAACCGATATTCGCTGGAATTTACCGCATCCAATTCCCGAACAGCAAAACTTAAATTCTCCAACGACGTTTGAGCCAACTTTTCGTTCGCGAGTTCAATGAGCTGAGGATCATGATCCAGACCAACCACCTTTACATCATTGGATAGTAGTTCCGCCAACCGAATAGCGTCGTCTCCTGTTCCACAACCAATGTCTGCAACCGTACCTTGTTCAATTTCTAATAAAGGCGCATAGGATTGCTTCTTCAACTCAATGAGTAGGCTTTCTGTATTTTGAAGGTAATTTGAGTTATAGTCTTTCTTCATTCAAATCCTTATTTCTGAAATACACCGATGTATCAATGTTTTTTAGTTTCAAATCGTATTCAATATTAATACGCATTCCCCTATTAACTTCATCAACCGTTTGAACCGGGTTTTTTCTCAGGTCAAAAATCCGAACCAATTCGGATTCCTTTCCACTTTCCAGTCTGTAAGAGTCTTCCACAAAACATACCGTTGCCAAGAGGTCAATTTTGGGATAATAAAACGTTCCCCCGTTTCCTACTTTATCGTATTTAAGAAAGCTATAGTTTCTGGCAATTCGTGCCGAAAACGGTGAACACAATGCCCATAAAGAACCCAATTTAAGCTGCTCTAAAACAGCAACGGCAGAGCGAATTAAATAAACGGCCCCGATTCCCATACCGGCAACTTCCATGGAGTTCCACAACCCACACATTTCACCGGTTCCAATGGATGCGTATTTATTAATGTGGCTCGAAATCGTTGGGTCCATTTCCTTGGTAGCCTCTTCAATGGGTAATTCCTGGTTTCCCCCCAATGCATGAACCCTTACTCCACCAAAGACCTTTTCTTCGTCCTGCGATTCACACAGTATAACAAAGGAAGCCGGGTTGTATTTCCAATCATGGCTAGAAGATGACACCTGGTCAACTCCAACAGAGGTTAAAACCCTGCTGTGACCCAGAATAAATTTGTCGCACATTTCGGGCTCATCAATTGCTCGAAACGCCCTAATTTTTACATAATTATTATCTCCTTTGTTCATCGAGAATTTGTTCGGTACAAATTACGTTATCCCTGATTCTCATATTGTGTTCTACGATTCACCTTCTACCCAATAAAATTACAGCAGAAATTGAACCAATGATGTTGTCAAAACATCTTACCCCTTCCGAGCTTGCCACATAGCATCCATCCAAGTTGATAGTGCAGGCCCCAAATATAGATTAAGCATTGACTTATGCAATAAGGAATAAAAATTTTACTTTAGCTACAGAATTATGGAAACGCCTAAAATAGAGCCTAGTTTTAGTGAATTACCTCTTGTCCTGTATGTTGACGATGAAGAGCACAATCTAAATGCCTTTTACGCTGCGTTTAGAAGACGATTCAAAATTACCAGAGCCGTAAGTGCAAAAGCAGCGTTGGAAATAATTGAAAAGCAAGAAGTCCCCTTTGAGGTTATTATCTCGGATCAAAGGATGCCGGAAATGACTGGGGTTGAGTTGTTGGAGATTGTTAAATCCAAAAGTCCTGAGTCGATTCGTATGCTGCTCACCGGGTTTGCGGATATTAATGCTGTTGTGGACTGCATTAATCGAGGTGAGGTATATCGCTATTTAACCAAGCCCTGGGATGAAGCGAATTTAAATCGCACCATTTTAGATGCTGTTGAATTGTTCCGTCTTCGATTCAAAAACGAATGGAAAACCCAGCAATTAATTAAAATGAACGGAAAACTGGAATTCTTAGCTCGCCAGGGGCTTATATCGTAAGGCCAAAATAGGTAGGTATAAATACACTTACAAACCCAACAACTACTCCGGTATATAGCTCCGCTGCTGTGTGCTTTTTAAGCTTTAATCGTGCATATCCTATTAATCCCCAAACGAGGCTAACAAGAACAATTTCGACGAAATAGTTTGCAGAAAACTGAAGATAAAGAACCAATAACCCGGCAAGCACTCCGCTAATTCCCATCATATGAATGCTTATTTTATAAAAGTATGTGGTTAGGTATGCCATAACCACAGAAATCGTCATTCCTAAAAAGAGCGACACAACAATTGGCGGGAGGGGTGTTTTTTGAATGAGGTTGTAGGTAAAAAAGTAGAATATGCAGGTAATGCCAAAGGGTAGAATACGCTCCTTTCTATTATCTAACTGATAGGAACTTATGGCTTTGCGGAACCGAAGAAAAAACAATAGAAGAACAGGAAATACAAAGGTGTTTATGAATACCAAACCCAAAACAAACAGTTTTAAGTTTGATGGAATCGTATGCCTTAAATAGCTGTCGAGGTTTAAGATAAGTACCAACCCTAACGTGGGCATTAAACCAGGATGGAAAACATAGGATATAATCTGCGCCAGTCGCACTACAACTCTTTACGCAGTCGAGCTACTGGAATATTTAGTTGCTCCCGATATTTGGCAACCGTTCGTCGGGCAATGTTGTACCCTTTATCCTTTAAAACAGCAACCAGGGCCTGATCGGTTAGCGGTTTTCTTTTATTCTCATTGCCAATAGCCTCTTCCAGAATTTTCTTTACTTCGCGCGTAGACACCTCTTCTCCATCACTATTGGTTAATGACTCGGAGAAAAAGCTCTTAAGAATGAATGTACCATACGAGGTTTGGATGTACTTGCTGTTGGCCACCCGCGATACGGTGGAGATATCCATGTTAATTACGTCCGCAATATCTTTTAAGATCATGGGCTTCAGTTTGGTTTCATCTCCAGTCATGAAGTACTCTTTCTGGTGATCGATTATGGTTTGCATTGTTAGTAACAAGGTTTGCTGACGTTGTTTAATGGCATCTATAAACCACTTTGCCGAATCTAGCTTTTGCTTAACAAAAGTGAGCGTGTCCTTTTGCTGCTTGGTGGCCTTTCCGCTACCTTTCTGATAATCTTCTATGAGGCCAGAGTACTTTTTACTTACTCTAAGCTCTGGTGCATTTCTTGAGTTAAGGCTCAATTCGAGTTCGTCATCTTCGTTTAGGGTCAATATAAAATCGGGGATGACCACCTGACTCGATCGGCTATCAGAACCGGAACCGCCTGGTTTTGGATTCAACTTTTTAATTTCCTCATCAGCAGCCTTTAGCGCGGCTTCATCGATCTCCAGCCCTTCAAGGATTTTTTTATAGTGTTTCTTAATGTAAGCCTCGAAATAGTCTTCAATAATCGCTTTGGCTGTAATTGACTCAACGGTTCTTGTCGTTTTTCGGTTTAGTTGAATTAGCAGGCATTCCTGCAAATCCCTGGCACCAGTTCCCGGAGGATCGAAGGTTTGAATTATTTTAAGAATTCGTTCAACTGTTTTTTCGTCTGTATTTATGTTTTGAGTAAAGGCCAAATCGTCAACAACAGCAGAACTATCTCTCCTTAAATATCCTGAGTCGTCCAAACTTCCGAGCAGGTAATCGGCAATAAAATATTCCTGCTCTTCCAGGTCCTGCATATCCAACTGGTCTTCTAACCGCTCCCTAAAACTTTTTCCGGTAGTAACAGGTGTTGTTCTTTCTTCCTCATCTACTCCTTTATTGCTAATGGAGTATTTGTAGCTTGGTTCGTCATCAATATATTCTGAAAAATCAAAGTCTTTTTCTGCTTCTGTTTGCTCTGGTAAAGAATCATCGTATTGATCATCCTGTTCGGCAAATTCATCGTCCTCTTCGTCCCGACCTTCATCCAATGCTGGATTCTTTTCAAGCTCTTCTTTTATTCTGGCTTCGATGGCAATAGTTGGTACTTGCAACAACTTCATTAACTGAATTTGCTGAGGACTAAGCTTTTGGAGTAGCTTTTGACTAAGGTGTTGCTTTAATGCCATTACCGAATATAAAACGATACAAAATAAATATTCTTAGCCAATTGGCGTGCCAAATAATTAATGGCTACTTCAAAAGGCTTTGAATGCCCTTGAATGCATCATTGCCGTTGGCAAATACAAATAGAGTTAGCAGCAAAATAATACCAACCATTTGCGCGTATTCCATGAATTTATCATTGGGTTTACGCCCTGTAACAATTTCCCAAATGGTAAACATAGCGTGTCCGCCATCTAAGGCAGGAATGGGTAAAAGGTTGAGTACACCCAACATGATGCTAAGGAAGGCCGTCATATTCCAGAAAATAAGCCAGTCCCACACTGGAGGAAATAAATTGCCGATAGCGGCAAAACCACCAACACCCTTATAAGCACCCGTGCTTGGGCTAAATATTAATTTGAGCTGCCTCAAATAATCTCCCATTTGATTAACGGCTTTATCTATTCCAGCCGGAACAGCCTCCAAAATTCCATAGGTATGGGTTTCAAGCTTGTAGTAACCTAGCTTTTCCAAATCCAGCAGTCCCAGTGAAGCACTGTGAACTCCTATTTTTCCGTTTTCAGAAATTTTGACTGGAAGGGTAAGCTCTTCTCCATCTCGTTTAATTTTTAAATCCACCTGCTGGCCGGCAAACTCACTGGCCATGGCAGCAAATTGGTCAAAATAATCTACCCTCTTGCCATCAAGTCCAATAATAACGTCTTTAGGTTGCATTCCCACGTCACTGTTATGACTGCTATCAGCCACTTTGGCAATAACAAACGGGATGCGGTACATAAAGAGCTGCTTGTTCTCCTGGTCAATGAGTCGCTCGATGAAGTTTTCGGGTATGGATATTATTTCGGTCTCACCATTTTCATGTCTTACGTTGACATTGCCTCCATAAATCATCTCGGGCATTATTCCTGAAAATCGCTCAATCTTCTTGCCGTTGATATCCAAAATCTGGTCTCCGTTTTTAAAGCCCATTTCCATGGCCATGGAGTCTACAACCCACACTCCTCCGGTTAGGTTTTCATTGGGCAAGTATTTTTCTCCCCAAGTGAACATCACACCTGCATATATGGCCATGGCCAAGAGAAAGTTTACGGTCACCCCGCCTAAAAGAATAATTAATCTTTGCCATGCCGGTTTACTTCTAAATTCCCAGGGTTCCGGATCATTCTTAAGTTGTCCTGTATCCATAGATTCATCGACCATGCCCGATATTTTAACATAACCCCCTAATGGAATCCAACCAATGCCATATTCGGTTTCACCTCTACGAAACTTAAAAAGCGAAAACTTCCAATCGAAAAACAAATAGAATTTTTCGACACGGGTTCCAAAATATTTAGCTGCTATGTAGTGGCCCATTTCGTGTAAAATGACCAAAATTGAGAGGCTCAAAAAAAACTGAGCTGCTTTAATTAGAATATCCATAGCAAATGTTGAAGCGGCAAAAGTGGTTATTTGCTTTGAAGTGGCGAAATAATCTTTCGGAGTTTATAAAAGACGGCTATAAAAAAGGTTAATTGAAGCCCAACAATAGGAGATGTTGGCAGCTTCATTTAAAAACTAGCCTCTAATTCACGGGCCATAATTCGGGTTTCGGTATCAGTAAGTACGTAGTCGTCGTAACTGGGAGCCTGAACAAATGAAACCTTCTCCATACAGGCCTGATTGATCAGGGCAATATCTAAAAACCCAATTTTACCATTCAAAAATGCCTGAACACTTACTTCGTTAGCAGCATTTAATATACAGGCCATATTTCCCTTTTTCAACAAGGCTTCAAATGCAAGGTCCAGATTTAGGAAAACCTCCCGATTGGGCTGTTCAAAAGTAAGTTGCGGATAGTCCATAAAATTAAATCGTGGAAAATCACTTTGGATTCGATCGGGATACGCTAGTGCGTACTGAATGGGTAGTTTCATATCGGGAAGGCCCATTTGCGCTTTCATACTACCATCTGTAAATTGTACAATGGAGTGGATAATGGATTGCGGATGAACAATTACATCAATCTGTTCCGGAGTTAAATTAAAAAGCCATTTAGCTTCTATCACTTCCAATCCTTTATTCATTAATGTTGCGGAGTCAATCGTAATTTTCGCGCCCATGTCCCAGTTGGGGTGCTTAAGGGCTTCCTTTTTTGTAACCTTTAAAAGTTCATCTTTCGACCTTCCCCTAAAAGGCCCTCCAGATGCGGTCAAGTAAATTTTTTCAATAGGGTTGTGAAACTCACCGGCCAAACATTGGAAAATCGCCGAATGTTCTGAGTCAACGGGATATATATTTACCCCTTTCTCGGCAGCTAAAGCGGTAACAATTTCTCCGGCAACTACCAAGGTTTCTTTATTGGCCAAGGCGATGTTTTTACCTGCATTTATCGCGGCTAATGTTGGCTTTAAACCGGCATATCCCACCAAAGCGGTTAAAACAATGTCAACTCCGTCCATTTCTACAACCTGGGATAAAGACTCTTTTCCTGCAAAAACCTTAATGTCATCATCCCATAAAGCATCTTTTACCTTCTGGAATTTAGATTCATCAACTATTACTACGGTATTGGGAAGAAATTTTTTGGCCTGATCAATTAATAATTCTGCATTGGAATAAACGGTGAGTACCTCAACATGAAAGTATTCCGGATGACTATCAATTACCTCAAGTGCCTGGGTTCCAATACTTCCCGACGAACCTAGTATGGCTATCCCTTTTGTTTCTTTACTCATTTGGTGCCAAAAATAAAACGTTACCAACCCCTTCCTACAAATAGTTTAAGACTATTAAAATAAAATGGAGAAACTTTTGTTATTTCGTGCCTATGCGATTTGCTATTATCATTTTGTTCTTGTTTAATGCATTTGTTCAGTCAAAGGCACAACTTACTCCCGTCTTTGAATGGCGTGATCATTTGACCTATTCCAAGGTGACCCGCGTTGCTTACGCAAATAATAAGGTTTATGCATCTGGAAACTCAGGAATGTTTTTCGTTGATCTGGAAGACAACAGCGTTAATCGTATCAGCACTATAAATGGCTTATCGGATATTGTTACAACCTCCCTTGGTACTTCTAACCACAACCAATCGGTATATGTTGGTTACGAAGACGGTACCATTGACATTATTGAAAATAAAACCATCCTCACCATACCTGACATTAAGCGATCAAATATTATTGGTAATAAACAGGTCAATCATTTCAATTTTACGATTGATAATGTTTGCTATATCTCAACTGGGTTTGGGGTTGTTAAGTTTAACATAGCCAACAAGGAGGTTTCTGAAACATTTAGAATAGGGAAAAACGGGAGCCTGATATTCGTAAATTCCACTTTTATTAGTGGTGACACCTTGTATGCTGCTACTCAAAAAGGCCTTTACAAAGGGGGGTTAAGTTCCTTTTTATATGATCCGGATAACTGGCAAAAAGTTGACTCATTCCCTAGGGCAGACTCTAACCTTTCAGCCGGGTTTGAATTTGGTGGAAAAATTCATGTTAATGTTAATAATATAGCATTTCAGGGGGATACGGTTTATACCCTTGACTCAGGTAAGTGGGTTGTAAACTCTACTTTATCGGGTGAAGATAACAACACCTTTGAAATAAAGAATAATGAACTTCTGGTTGCCAATAGCACAAGTTTCGAAGTGTGGGATACATCGTGGAAGAAGGTTAGGCGTGAGTTCCAGTCCAACGGGGATCCAATCGCCCCCAAGGCGGCAACCTATGGCCCTGGCGATGAAATTTGGTTTGGTGACTTTACCCAAGGGCTAATTCAAAATTTGGGACCGTTCAGCAACCGTGAATATGTTATTGATGGGCCGGTTTCTAACCGGGCATTTCGCTTAAACGCTTTTGGAGGAAATGTTTATGTCTGTGGTGGTGCTCATAGTGACGTTCAGGTTCGTTTGGGGTTTCCAGGAGAAGTAAGTAAGTTTAATAACGAAAATTGGACCTTATATGATCGGGAGTCAATTATAGGGTTTGATACGCTAACAGACATCATTGCGGTTTCAGAAAACCCAAATAATTCCAAGCAATTTGCTGTTGGAAGTATGGGAGGTGGGCTTATCATCTTTAACAATAACCAGGTTCAAAACATATATGGGTTTGCTAATTCACCTCTCACAGGAATAGCAGATATTGCGACTTATGTTACGGGAGTTGACTACGATAAAAATGGAACACTCTGGATTTCGAATTCTATTTCTAAACAACCCATACACGCACTTACTCAAAGTGGAAGTTGGGTCAGCTTCAATATTGGTGACCAAAGTACGGAACGCCAATCAAATCAGGTTATCGCTACTGATTGGGGGCATATCTGGTATATTATTCCCTCAGTTGGAATTGGGGTCTTGGATTATAACTCCACGTTAGGAACAAACGCAGATGATCGATATCTGGAATTGCTTACTGCTGCAGGAAGTGGAGCTCTTGCTAGCAGTGAAGTAACCAGAATGGCGGTAGATCGGGATGGACACATTTGGGTGGGAAGTAATGTTGGAATTAATGTTTTCTATAATGCTGCAACAATTCTTAATCGGTCTGATGTAGATTCAAAGGAAATATTTATTGATCAGGATGGTCAAACTCAAATCTTACTGAAAGACCAATTTGTAACTGATATATTTATCGATGTCGCTAACCGGAAATGGATTTCAACCCGTGGTAATGGGGTTTATTTAATGTCATCCGATGGCACCAAGGAAGTGCGACACTTTACCACGGAAAACTCACCCTTGTATACCGATGATGTCAACAGCGTTTCGGTAGATGAAAAAACGGGTGAGGTTTTTATTGCCACAGAGAAAGGACTAATTTCTTTTAGAGAAACGGCAACAGCATCAAGCGATTTTAGTTCCATGTACGCCTTCCCGAACCCTGTTTTGCCAAGTTATGATGGAATTATTGCCATTAGCGGTGTTGCTGATCAGGCGACAATAATAATTACTGATATAGCCGGAAACAAAGTTTATGAGACCATCAGTGAAGGAGGTCAAGCTACCTGGAATGGGAAAAACCTCAATGGAGACCCGGTAGCAACGGGTATATATCTTATATACGGAGCCAGTGAAGATGGTTCACTGCACGGAGCAACCAAGTTGCTCATCGAAAACTAAGGCTTCCGGTTTAATCCAGGTCCTCAAGCAAAAGCAATTTATATTCTTGAATTTCTTCACGATTAAATTTGTTGTTGGGTTCTTTTACCAACTCAAGAAAATACTCGAAACTGGTTTGCTCCCCTTCTTCTCGCTCTTCTTCAAACACATCAACAATGAAGTCACTATTTGCCTCAATATGTTCATATGCTAACCGACAAACTTTGGTAAGGGTGGGATCTTCGGCAGCTTTAAATTCTTCTCTTAATGCCTTAAGTGCCTCAATTAATTCTGTCCCTTCAAACCGATGCTTTTCGTAAGCTGCAACAACCTTATCAATTCCGCTCATAGTCTTCAAATTTTGGCAAAAGTAGTCCGATTAATCTCATTTTTATATGGGTTCTCTGCTTAATTTTTACAATCTTCGTAAGATTAAAACCCATAATTATGTTTAGAGCTTTATTATTCCTATCCTCATCTCTTATTTTTTCAAGTTGTTTTTCTCAACAACCAAAAACATTTGCCGAACGCTTAGGCTATCCCGCAGATAAAAAAGTCATTATTCTACATATTGATGATGCAGGTATGTCCTATGATTCTAACGAAGGTGCATTTGAAGCTCTAACTACGGGTGTCTCCAATTCGGCTAGTGTAATGATGCCATGCCCATGGGTTCCTGACTTTTTAGCAAGAATAAAAGATCAACCCAATTTGGATGTGGGCCTACACATTACCCTCAATAGTGAATGGAAGGGGTATCGATGGGGGCCGGTTGCCGGAAAATCAGCTGTACCTTCATTGGTAGATCCAGATGGTTACTTATGGGCTTCTACTGGTGAAGCTGTTCAAAATGGTAACCCTGCCGAGGTTGCATTGGAGGTTGCCGCGCAGCTGGAAAAAGCCCGAGCAATGGGTTTTAATCCTACCCATATTGATGCACACATGGGAACCATTTTTGCCCGGGAGGATTTTATAGCCGAATATATCAAGCTAGGAATGATGAATCATATCCCCGTGATGTTTCCTTGCGGTCACAACACTTATTTTAAGAACTTTTTGAGGGAGCAAATGAAGTTCAAGCTTATGGCCCAAGGGAAGTATACAGAAGGTATGGAGCTTCCCCTTCCAATGACGGATCAACAAAGTGCTGAAATGGGAGAGCAGTTGTGGGGCGCAGGACTTCCGGCAATTGATGACTTACATAATCAAAGTTACGATTGGGTTTTTCCTGAAGGAATGGAAATGACAGACCAAAATGTAATGGAGTTTCGTAGAGAAAAATACAAGGAAATTGTAACCGGATGTAAGAACGGAATCACGATGATTATTATGCATTGCACTAAGCCCACAGATGCTTTTCATTCAATTTCCGAGGAAAGCTATTACGTGAGAAAAGGAGACTATTTGGTTATGTTAGATCCTGACTTTAGAGCCTTCTTAGAATCTGAAGGAGTAATTTTTACTACTTGGAAAGAGCTAGCAGATCGAAGAAACAAGCTGTGATTATAGAACACCTCTGTGGAATTTAATCACTGTGGTAAGCTCTACTGTATTCTTGTTTCGATATTATTGGGCTCTTGCCTTGCCAATAAAAATAGGATAATACCTTCAGAGGATGTTAGTTTAAAACTAATACAAATAGACACCTTAGGTTTATTGACTCAAACAACCGATAAGAACCTATCCGAAATAATAAATTCTTCTCATTGGTTCCCTCTCGATTCTGTATACAGAGTAAAACATGTCATCATTTTTAAATATGATAACACAATATTTTTGGATACCATCATCGCTGATGAACTGATTTTGACTGACTCCATGTATAATAAATTGGACAAGCCCCTGTCAAAATTGGTGTCAGGTGATTTTAACTTTATGGTGGATGGTGACTCACTAATAATGCATAGCGATCTCTTTTTCGAATGTTCTAACTACATTTTTGAGGAATCTCAAGTTACTTATTTACGAAGTTTTGAAGATGTAATTGGAGAAGAAACCGTTCGGTACCAACTCAAATATAAATGCCTTTTAGCTACTTCGGAAAAAACTTCTTCTGAAAAACAACAATAGAGATAACCCCAGTGGAAATAGCCGTATCTGCCACATTAAAAACTGGCCTAAAAAACAAGAAAGGGTCACCACCAACAAGGGGCAACCACTCTGGAAATTGATTGCTATAAATGGGAAAATAGAGCATGTCCACTACCTTACCGTAAAACAATTTTGAATATCCTCCAGCTTCGGGCAATAGCTCAGCAATTTGATGGTGTGAATGTTCGAAAATTACCCCATAAAACACAGAATCGATAATGTTTCCAAGCGCTCCGGCAAAAATTAGTGCGAAGCTCACGATCAAGCCTGAGTGTTCTTTGTCCCTAACTATTTTTATCAAATAGATGAGCATGGCAATGGAGGCTGCTATTCTAAAAAGCGTCAGGTATAATTTCCCATTTTCTCCAGCAAATTCCATCCCAAAGGCCATTCCATTATTCTCTGTGAAATGAATGAAGAACCAGTTTCCAGCCATTTGAAATTCCTGGCCAATATACATACTGGTTTTAACCCATATTTTGCTTCCCTGGTCCAAAACAAGAACCATTACACTTGTAAATACGGCTAAAAAAATTGCTTTTGATTTCAAGATAGGGTTATAAAAAAAGTCTTGATTTTCACCAAGACTTTATTCCAATGTATTGTTCCAATTATTATCGTTGCTGGGCTTCCTTAGCCTCCATGCTCAATGTGGCGTGTGGTACAACCAACAACCTTGCTTTCGGAATTAGTTTGCCGGTAACCCTGCAAATTCCATAGGTTCTGTTTTCAATTCTCATTAAAGCATCTTCCAGGTGCTTTACAAATTTTTGCTGGCGTAAAGCTAACTGTGCTGTTTCTTCTCTTGAAAGAACATCAGATCCATCTTCCATTAATTTAAATGTTGGTGAGGTGTCGTCTGTTCCGTGATCGTTCTTATGCGACATGGTGCTGCTCAATAGGTCAAGATCCTTTTTTGCTTCTTCAAGCTTTCCCAATATCAACTCTTTGAATTCTTTGAGATCTTCGTCAGAGTAGTGATTTTTTTCTTCCATATTCTAAACCTTTTCGATTTTAATAATCGTGTCTATTCCTTCTTCTAACTCAACTCCAACACCATTTTCAATAAGTGTTCCTTCTACGAGGTCGAGGTTGTCTGACAGGGTTTCAGTGCGAATATAATTTAAATTATAATTTATTGCGTTTTGGACAATGTCGTTTTTGGCTACCTTAACATTTATACGGTCGGTAACTTCAAGGCCCGAGTCTTTTCTAAGGTTTTGAATTCGATTAACCAATTCACGTCCAAGCCCTTCAAATTTCAGGTCATCAGTGATGGTAATGTCCAATGCAACGGTAACGTTAGCCTCGGAAGCAACCAACCAACCCGGGACATCTTTTGACCCAATTTCTACATCCTCCGGGGTAAGTGTTATCAATTGCCCCTCAAGCTCGACCTCCAATTCACCCTTAAACTCAATGGCTTTTATTTGCTCCTGGCTTAATCCATTGATAAGCGTCGCAAGAGCCTTCATCTGTTTGCCGTATGCCCTTCCTAGCTTAGAAAAATTCGGTTTAATCTGCTTTACCAATAACTCATTGTTGGGGTCAATGAACTCAATTTCCTTGACGTTCACTTCATTGAGAATTACGTCTGTTACCTTCTCCATTTTTGATTTAAAGGTCTCATCGGAAACAGGAATTAGTATTTTTCCCAACGGTTGTCTTACCCTTATGTTTTGCTTTTTCCTTAAAGCCAAAACCAAGCTTGATGCTCGTTGAGCCAACTCCATTCTTGACTCTAATTCCCCATCCATCAAAGATTCATTCACTTCTGGAATTAAGGAAATATGAACTGACTCAGCATCATTTGCTGTAATGGAGTTTAAATCGCGGTACAGCTTATCACTGTAAAAAGGGGCTATTGGTGATGATAGCACGGCCACAGTTTTCAAACATTCATATATCGTTTGGTAAGCAGCAATTTTATCTTCTGAATAATCTCCTCTCCAGAACCTTTTTCGGCAAAGTCGAACCCACCAGTTGGAAAGGTCGTTAACCACAAAATCCTGGATTAATCTTCCCGCCTGAGTTGGCTCATAATTATCGAAAGAAGACGAGACGGTCTTCACCAAACTGTTTAGTTTGGATAAAATCCAACGATCTATTTCCGGCCTACTGGCCACTTCAATATAATCTTCTTCAAACTTGAATCCGTCTACATTAGCATAAAGAGCAAAAAACGAATAGGTATTGTGTAGGGCCCTAAAGAACTTGCGTTGAATTTCAACGATTCCTTCCAAGTCAAATTTTAGGTTATCCCAGGGTTGCGCATTGGTAATCATATACCAACGAGTGGCATCGGCCCCATACTTTTTTAAGGTTTCAAACGGGTCTGCCGCATTGCCTAGTCGTTTAGACATTTTGTGTCCGTTTTTATCCAGCACCAACCCGTTGGAGATCACATTTTTATAAGCAATTGAATCGTATGCCAGGGTCGCAATGGCATGTAGGGTAAAAAACCAACCCCTCGTCTGGTCTACTCCTTCAGCAATAAAATCTGCAGGATAATTTTGCTCGAATACCTCTTTATTTTCAAAAGGATAATGCCACTGGGCATAAGGCATAGAACCGGAATCGAACCAAACGTCAATTAAATCGCTTTCGCGACGCATGGGTTGCCCACTTTCAGAAACCAAGACGATATCGTCAACAATGTGCTTGTGCAAATCGATAGTATCGTAGTTGGCTTTGCTCATATTTCCAACTTCAAAATCAGCGAACGGATCGTTATCCATTACTCCTGCATCCACTGCCTTTTTTATCTCAGCTTTTAACTCCTCAACAGACCCGATTATAATTCGTTCTGTCCCATCTTCATTGGACCATATTGGAATTGGAATTCCCCAATAGCGTGAACGAGAAAGATTCCAGTCTTGAAGATTTTCCAGCCAGTTCCCAAACCTTCCTTCTCCGGTAGACTTCGGCTTCCAATTAATTTTCTTGTTGTTTTCAATGAGTTTGCTTTTGGCTGCTGTAGTCTTTACAAACCAGGAGTCCAAAGGATAATAAAGAATCGGTTTATCCGTCCTCCAACAATGGGGATAGTTGTGTACGTATTTTTCAACCTTAAATGCCCTGTTTTCTTCCTTTAACCGAATTGCAATTTCAACATCGACAGACATGTCTGGTGTTTTCCCTGCATCGTAATATTCGTTTTTAACGTACTTCCCGGCCAAGTCTCCCATTTGGTCAATAAACCTTCCCTGAAGGTCAACCAACGGAATGCCTTGTCCTCCCTCTCCTTCTACCAACATGGGTGGAACTCCGGCAACTTTGGCCACCCGTGCATCATCAGCACCAAAAGTGGGTGCCGTATGTACTATACCTGTACCATCAACGGTTGTGACAAAATCTCCGGCGATTACACGAAACGCTTCCTCCGGATTATCCATAGGTAGTGTATATGGAAGTAGTTGCTCGTACTGCGCATTTACCAAATCTGCTCCGGAAAACTCATCCGCTTTTTTCCAGGGAACCCCTCCTTTTCCATTGTATTCAGAGGCTGATTTCCCCTCCATGTCTGCATTGAAATACTTAGCAACTAAGTCGCTTGCTAAGATTACAGAAATCGGTTTTCTGGTATACTGGTTTATTGTTTCTACCTCGGCGTATTGAATGTTTTTTCCAACCGTAAGCGCTGTGTTTGACGGTAGTGTCCATGGAGTAGTTGTCCAGGCCAGAAAAAATACTTCGTTCTTTGTGTTTTCAAAAAGCCTATTGGAGCGCTCATTTTGGATAACTCTAAACTGAGCAATAATGGTGGTGTCTTTTACATCCCGATAAGTTCCTGGCTGATTCAATTCATGCGTACTTAGTCCTGTTCCAGCCTTAGGGGAGTATGGTTGAATGGTATACCCTTTATAAAGAAAATCTTTTTTATAAAGCTCGCTCAATATATTCCAAACGGACTCAATGTATTTATTCTCATAGGTAATGTAAGGATCGTCCATGTCGACCCAATAACCCATTTTTTCAGTTAGGTCGTTCCAAACATCGGTATAACGCATTACTGCCTTTCGGCATGCATCGTTGTATTGCTGAACACTTATTTTCTTACCAATATCTTCCTTAGTAATGCCTAATTCCTTTTCAACCCCCAGTTCTACCGGGAGTCCATGGGTGTCCCAACCTGCTTTTCTTTTAACCTGGAAACCCGCAATGGTTTTGTAACGGCAAAAAATATCCTTGATGGTTCTGGCCATAACATGATGAATACCCGGTAAGCCATTCGCAGAAGGTGGTCCTTCATAAAAAACATAAGGCTCTTTTCCCTTTCGCGTTTCGATGCTTTGTTCGAAGGTTTTTTCACGCTTCCACACCTCAAGCATTTCGTCGGCTACCTGCGACAAATTAAGCTGCTTATATTCAGGGTATTTCTTTTCCATTTCCACTTTTAAAAGGTCGGCAAAAGTAGCAATTTCGTTGGGGATTAAGAAGGGTTTAAAAGATGCCTGGAATCAGTATTTTTCGGCCCTTGGGATAGTCCTCAAATTTATTTCTATACCATTGATAATTGGTTATGGCTCGGGGCACTAAATTGGCAATGGTCCAGGCCCAAAAACACCAGGCCGAAAGTGCACCAGTCATGATAGCAAATCCAAGCCACTCGGTTAGCTCACCCAAATAGTTGGGGTTCGCCACTTTTTTAAAAAGGAATTCATTGGGTATAACGTAGCCAGCATTGTTTTTGCGGAGGGCAATTAAAATTCGATCGGACCTGAAGTGAATGTAAAAACCAACGATAAAAAGCAACAAGCCGCCCAAGAACTGAATTGATGAAAAGGAATACAACTCATAGTCTGTTCCAAAGTTTCCGAAGTAATATCCGTTGGTATAACCATTTACCGAGTTGAAAAAGATGGCCATAAACACAATAGAGAATGGAATGGTTTTGCCTTTGGTGTTCAGCATAAATGGAAATATGACACTTCGGTAGGTGTAATGAAACATCCACAATAAGTAAAACAACCACACAGCGTTGTTTTTAACTCCCTCTCCTCCCAAAAAGAATACAGAAAGAGCAAATGGAGAAACCAGTTCCATGATAATCCAACCCCATTTGTTATCTACCTGTGGCCCCCATCCTTTTCTATTGTGTCTGCCGTAAGGGGCGGTTATAAAAAACAGAAGAACAAAGGTAAAAACGGCAATGCCAATCCAGAGGTAGAGGAATTGATTAAAAGAAAAGGACATAGAAAGGGTTTAGACGACCAAAATATTAAATTTGCCGCTCAAATGCACCCGTAGTTCAACTGGATAGAATATCGGATTTCGGCTCCGAGGGTTGAGGGTTCGAATCCTTCCGGGTGTACAATTTCCATAAAGCCTCAATTTTATATTGGGGCTTTATGGTTTTTGAGGGTTTCCCCGCAATTTCCTAGTGTTAGGCAAACCGTAAATAGATTACGTTTTT
>CEQS01163076.1_pt1 | contig 24859 bp, 21 predicted proteins | sample 530981 | NCBI WGS metagenome assembly CEQS01 (sample SAMEA2621176, study PRJEB7988) | marine metagenome | biome: marine biome (ENVO:00000447); feature: mesopelagic zone (ENVO:00000213); material: "saline water (ENVO:00002010), including plankton (ENVO:xxxxxxxx)" | depth 800 m
GTTTGCCTAGCGGCTTCGCCTTCGCGTAGCTTCAGCGGAGCTAGGCTTGAGCGAAAAGGGCATTATAGAGTGTAAGCAAATGAAAAATTAGAAATGAGGTCTCATTTGTCGAATTGATTCGTTTCCCCATTTATCACAATTCAAAACGCTCATTCAAAACCGATTTTATACTTTCACCCTCCAATTCACAATTTATGATTCGATTCAGTTTAATTCTCGCTATTTTATTTTCTCTATTCTCTGCTTTTTCGCAACAATTGGACATGAAAACCATGAAAGGGTTTCAGCCCCGATCCATTGGTCCTGCCGGTATGAGTGGTAGGGTTACGTCGGTTGATGTTGAGTTAAAGAATAACGATCACATCCTTATTGGAACCGCATCCGGTGGAGTTTGGGAAAGTTTTAGCGGAGGAATTAACTGGAAACCCATATTCGATGATGCTCCTGTACAATCCGTTGGAGCGGTTGCCCTGGATCAATTAAACCCGGGGGTTATTTGGGTAGGTACCGGTGAAGGAAATCCTCGAAACAGCCACAACAGTGGGAAGGGGATTTACAAGTCGATTGATGGCGGAAAAAACTGGAAATTAATGGGTTTGGAGAATACCAAAACCATTCATCGCATCATTCTAAACCCAAGAAATTCAAATGAAATTTATGTGGCAATCCTGGGTTCTGCCTGGGGACCAAACAAAGAAAGGGGAGTCTTTAAATCGATGAATGGGGGAGAAACCTGGGAACATATTTTGTCTGTAAACGATACCACCGGCTGTGCCGATTTGGTTATGGACCCTTCAAATCCAAACAAGCTGATTGCCGCCATGTGGCAATACGGAAGAAAGCCCTGGTTTTTTAATTCGGGAGGTAAAGGTTCCGGAATGTATATCACTTTTGATGGAGGTAAAACCTGGGAAAAAAGGACAGAGAAAGATGGTTTACCCAAAGGTAACCTGGGAAGAATGGGCCTAACCATTTCCAAAAACAAACCCAACGTGATCTATTCGCTTATTGAGAGTAAGAAAACGGCATTGTACCGAAGCGACGATGGTGGATTTAAATGGCGAAAGATTAATGATAAAACCATAGGAAACCGCCCCTTCTATTATGCCGATATTTATGTAGACCCGAATAATGAGAACCGGGTTTATAATCTTTTTTCTGTAGTAACCAAAAGCGAAGACGGCGGTAAATCATTTCAGACCTTAACACCCTATTTTAAGGTTCACCCCGATCATCATGCGTTTTGGATCAATCCTGACAATTCAGATCATATAATCGACGGTAACGATGGTGGCCTGACCATTTCCAAGGATGGGGGTAAGAGCTGGAGGTATGTTACTAATTTACCCCTGGGCCAGTTCTATCACATCAATATTGATGATGATATGCCCTACAACGTTTATGGGGGATTGCAGGACAATGGAAGTTGGAAGGGGCCAGCCTATTTGTTCGAACGAGGCGGAATTAGAAACCATCATTGGGAAGAGTTGTTATTCGGTGATGGCTTTGACGTGGTTCCCCAGGCCGGAAACCCCAACAAGGGATACGCTATGTACCAGGGTGGGAATGTAGCCCAGTACAATTTAGAGAATGGGAGATCAAGTATTGTCAAGCCCATCCACCCGGAGGGAATTGAACTTCGGTTCAACTGGAATGCTGGAATAGCTCAGGATCCACACCAGGAATGTGGAGTATATTTTGGTAGTCAATTTGTACATTACAGCGAAGATTGTGGCAACAACTGGCAAATTATTTCACCGGACTTAACCACCAACGATACCCTTAAACAAAAACAGGCAAAAAGTGGAGGGTTAACGATTGATGCAACCAAAGCGGAAAATTACACTTCCATACTTTGCATAGCGCCCAGTCCACATGATGACCAGATAATTTGGGTAGGAACGGATGACGGAAACGTACAGGTAACAAAAGACAAAGGACAATCCTGGAAAAACCTTTCAGGAAGCATTTCAGGCTTTCCCAAAGGCGCGTGGATTCCTCAAATACAAGTAAGCAAACATTCGGTTGATGAGGTGTACGTTGTGGTAAATGACTATAGAAGAAATAACTGGGAGCCTTACATTTTCAGGACGATTAATGGAGGAACAACCTGGAGTCGTATTGTTGATGGGAACAAAGTAAAAGGGCATGTTTGGAGCATGGTTCAGGATCCGGTAGAGAAAGACCTGCTGTTTTGTGGGACAGACTTCGGACTGTACGTCAGTGTGAATGGTGGTAACGATTGGACGCAATGGACGGAAGGGCTTCCATCGGTTCCTGTCTCTGATTTAAAAATTCAGGAAAGGGAGAAAGATCTGGTTATTGGAACCTTTGGACGGGCAGTATATATTCTTGATGACATTACTATACTACGTGAAATAACCCGTGAACAATTGGAATTGTCAAAGGAAGAATTTCAGGTATTTGAACCAAGAGCTTCATATCGATCTCCCTGGAAAGTGGCCAAAGGAATTCATTTTACCGGAGATGCTGAATTTAAAGGTAGAAACAGGGGTTCTTCTCCTATGATTACTCTGTATATTTCTCCTGAATTAATCAAAACAAAAGGAAAGAAGGGTAAGGGGAAACAGGAGGAACAAGCGAAGAAGGATTCGACTAAGTTAAAGGGGCCAAAAGACAAGGTAGAATATTTGGTTCTCAACGGGAATAATGACACGGTTCGCTTTGCAAGCTTTAAACCAGATTCCAACATTAATCGGTTTTATTGGAACGAAAGAGAAGACGGAGTTGATCGGCTTAGGAGAACCCCTCCTAAAAAGAAGAAAGATGATAAATACAAGCCAGCGGGGCTAAATGTACTTCCCGGTCAATACACCATGGTGTTCTTTTATCAAAAGTTTTCAGATACATGCACCATTGAGATAAAACAAAACCCCAAAACAGCTATACCAGAGTCCGAACTGACCCAGGTTTATGAAAAGAAGAAGGCACAGCAACAGGAATATCAAAACGTAGTAAAGCAGGTGGACAAATTAAAAGCAATAAAAAAATCGATTGGGGAGATCAATGGAATGCTGAAGTTCTTACCCGATAGCCTTGCCGATAGTTTGCGGAAAGATGGTAAAGCCATTAACGACACCATTAACGTTTTGCTCGATGAGTTTTTCCTTCCTGAAGGATTCAAGGGCTACGACCACGTAAGTGTAAAACTATCGAATCGCATTGGCCGAATTTATGGTTATCTGAATTCGGAGAATGCGCTGGAAAGTGGAACACTCGACCTTGCGGTTAAGGATTTTAACAGATACTACGAACCAGTTAATGCCAGGATGGAAAACCTGTTTACCGGTCCCTGGGAAGATTACCAAAGGCAAGTGGAATCCTTGCAGTTTGAATATTTCAAGGCGTTTAGAGAATTGGAATAGTCCATACTTTTCTATAAAGTAGGTTACCCTAAAAAATAAGTTACATAAAAATAGTTACCATGTAAAATAAATTATTTTATATTTGCCTGCTCAAAACAAAATGGTGGGTAAAATTGACTCGGAAATAAAATCAAAATTTGTAAACGATCAGCATCGTTTCGTAACCAACCTGGTATTCACTGCCAACTGGGTTAATAATTACTTTGTTGATCACATTAAGCCTTTTGGTATATCCCCTCAGCAGTTTAATATTCTTCGGATTCTGAAAGCTTCGGGAGACTGGATTCCCATGTCTGATGTCAAGGACGGACTATTGGATAAGGCACCTAATGCCACTCGCCTCGCGGATAAGCTGCTGAGTAAGAAGTTGATCGATCGAAATAGAAGTGATTTGGATAGAAGAAAGGTTTATGTACGAATAACCAAGAAGGGCTTAGAATTAATGGAAGAGATTAATAAAAAAGAGAGCCTTATTCAAGAAGCATTGGATACACGGATAACGGCAAAAGATGCCAAATACGTAAGCGAGGTATTGGACAAATTTAGAGGGTAAAAAAATTTGTCACAAAATATTACATGTAAAATAATAACAAGTAAAATAAACAATTATAAATTTGAATTATGAATAAGAAAAACAAAATCATTTATTACGCGGTTACCGGTCTGTTTTCTGCACATATGCTAATGACAGTAGGCATGTATATTTTTAGAACTGAAATGGTAGCTGAAGTTTTTTCTACTTTAGGTGTGTCTGCATCAGTAATATATCCTTTGGCTGCTGCGAAGGTTCTGGGCATAATTGCCATTTTGACCAATAAATCACAATTACTTAAGGAAATGGCTTATGCAGGGTTTGCCCTGGATTTCATCCTGGCTTCGGGAGCACATTTCATAGCCGGAGACGGGAGCGGGTTCTATCCATTAGTAGCTCTTGTTATAATGGGAATTTCCTATATCTATCATAGGAAGTTATTCGTTACGGCGGAAAAAGTCGGATGACAAATACGAACCAGGCAGAAACCTTTGCAATTTGAATATTTTAGGGCATTTAAGAAGTTGGAATAATTAAGTGCCGATGGCTTGCCTGGTTCGTGTAATAGCTACGGTTGTAGTACAATAGCGAATACCTTATTAATTGATTAATCACATATACCTGAATGTATTACTTTCGCCAAAACATGTTGAAATCATGAAAAATTTATTAGTTGCACGTTGGCAGTTGTTGCCATTCCATTGTTCTCTTTTGCACCAGGAGAAAAGACCAGAAAATTAAGTGGGAATACAAATTTCCTAAAAGAAAAAGTTTCAATTTTTGTCGAGTTCGATTATTCGAAAACTTCTGTCGATGGATTAGATTCTGAAGTTGATTACATTGAGTATAAGATGAAAAATGAAGAATCGCAGGAGGAAGCTGATAAATGGAAAAATGCTTGGGAAAATGATAAAAAGAGTTTCGTGGAGTACTTCGGAAATACCATTTCAGGTAAAACAAAAAAGTATCCGGCAACATTTAACATTGACAATCTCGAGGCTGATTATAAACTGATTGTTCAACCTGTTCATATTGGTACAGGCACCCCGGTAAAATCGTCTTCTTTTGAATGTAAATTCATTTTTATTAATAGCAAGACCAAGGAAGAAGAGGCTGTAATTTATTGCCCTAAAACTTCTGGTTCTCAGGCAGGACCAATGAGTAGCTCTATGGCAGGTCGTGTTAATCTTGCAATGTTATACACGATTAACAATTTCTCTAAGTATTATAAGGGATTAATGAAGTCGTGAGAACGGTTGTAAGTCTTACACTAGCAAGCCTTATTCTTATTTCATTTAAGCCAATTGGTACAAGTTCCGTATTGGCGAAGGATGGAGAAGTTAAGGCTTTATCTGCAAAAAAAGTTACATTTTTAGGGGTTAATTTTTCCAAGTTTAAGTTGGTAAACCAAATGGGCTTTATTGACAAAAACGGAAGAACCAAATGCAAAGCGCTAAGCTTTAAGTATTTTGAAAGTTGGAATGATGTTTTTTTAACAGAGTCCGGGAAATCCAATATGAATAATTTGCTTAGGGTTGAAAAAGCAAAAGTTTCCCTGAAAAAATCCCTGGAATTAAATACTGAAATTGATACCGAAGGCTGTTTAATTGAGGATGGTCAGTACTCGATTAGTAAAAGCGATATTCAGGATGTTGTTGATGACTATGACCTGGAATTAGAAGGGATCTCAGTGCTTATGGTGGCAGAGAGTATTAGTAAAAAGCTTGAGTATGGTGTTTACTATATAGTCTATTTCGATTCAGAAAGAAACATATTGTATAGTAGAAAATATCAGGGCGAACCTTCAGGCGGTGGTTTTGATAATTACTGGGTGAATACAATTTTTGATTCCCTGGAAAAACATGCTAAAAGCGTTAAAAAAGAACGTAAATCATTGGGCATAGATTGATGCTTCTAATACAGCGTAAACCTATTTTTTATTCCTTTCTATTCAAGTGGAATAGTTCCAGGCACTTGTAAGTTGATTTGTCTGTTACGGGTTATGGCGGGATAGTTTTGTTGAAAGTTATAAATAGTTGTACATTTAACGCGTTGAATTTCAATACTAATTCATGATCAAAACTATGCTTCTAAAATCACTGGCCGTTATTGTTTCCGTGTTGACCATAGTGGCATCTGTTGATTGGTCGATCAATGCTCATTTTTGTGGTGATCAATTGATTAACTTGGCTTTTATTGGTGAAGCCGAAGGTTGTGGAATGGATGAAGCCAGATCAACCTGTGAACCCAATCCTCTTACGGAATCCTATAAGGGGATTTGTTGCTCCAATAGAGATATCGTCTTTACACCCGAAGATGTTCTATCTCAACTAACTGCTAAAAAAGGGCTTAAGAAGAACCAAAATACAGTTGAACTGTTTGACCATTCATTACCCTTAGTTGGATTACTGAAAACAACCAAAACCTTGTGTTGGGGAAATTCTTCACCCCCTTGGTTTTTCAAGGACCTCTTTATTCTTCACAAGGTTTTTAGACTATAGATTACAGTTTTCATTAAAAAACACTTCATGATTCAGGTTGATATTTCTATAACCGAATCATAACTCCTAACTATTTATTAAGATTTTAATTTCCTAAGAATCCAAATTAAAAGCGTGCAGGTCTTTGAGTTGAGCAAAAGTTTTATTAATGCAGTATATAAAAATATAAGTATGAAAAAATATTTAATCCTATTGATAACATTATCGTTTGTTACTACCACAATTCAGGCGCAGGTTGATGTTAAGTTAAGAATCAATCATAAATCAGGAAGTCAGGATTTTAAATTTAACGATGTTGTTACAGCAAAAGACGGGTACAACATTAGGTTTACGCGGCTTCAATATTATATTTCAAAAATTAAATTAATTCATGATAACGGAAAAGAAACTGTTCTGGAGGACGTTTACCTATTGGAAAATGCTGGTATGAAACTGACTCATGATCTAGGGAATTTCGATATTAAGTATTTGGAGGGCATTAAGTTTAGTATCGGCGTGGACAATGGCCCAAACCCAAACCCCAATGATCCTTCAAACAACACAACCAATCACGCAGATCCAAATCTATGGCCTAATAGCCACGCTCTCGCATTAAAAAGTCCGAGAATGCACTGGGGATGGTCTGCAGGGTATCGATTTGTTTGCATGGAAGGGTTTTCAGGACCTTCTACGAATTTTTCGTGTGAAATGCATGCACTAGGAGATGCCAATTATCATGAAGTTGACCTGGTGGCTGGAGCAGAAATCATTAACAACGAAATGGTAATCGAAATTAATGCCGACTACTTGGAATCATTGTACAATGTTAATATGTCAAGTGGTTTTTACTTGCATAGTGTAGGGGGCAAGGCAGTAACATTTTTGAAGAACTTTCAACAACGAGTGTTCAGCGCTTCAATGGAACCCATTAAGAATACTACCGGTGTAGGAAGCATAAAAGGACACGATTATCAAATGAAATTCCAACCAAACCCTTCAGACGGTCCCATTAAGGTGACTTTCAAACCGAAAGGCAATAGCACCTATTTGTTTCAGGTATTTAACCTTCAGGGTAAGTTGATAGAAAAGTATGAACTGAACGGTTCAAATGCTTTTGAGATTGAAGGACTATCTGTAGGAATTTACCATGGAGTCTTATTGGAAAATAATGAGGCTATTGATATTCAAAAAATGGTAATCATAAGGTAGACAAGTGCGTATTTCGTTCTTAATTCTGTTGGGGGTATTATCGGTTGTCTTACTGGGGAATAAAGGCCAGGAAGATTTGCTTGACGTACTTAAGGCTGAACCAAAACATTTTCCGCAAATTGATTATCCAACGGATAATGATATTACAGTGGAAAGATGGAAGTTGGGGAAAAGACTCTTTTACGATCCGACGCTCTCACGGGATAGTTCAATTAGTTGTGCTTCTTGTCACTTACCTGGTTTTGCATTTTCAGATACCCTGGCATTTAGTTTAGGAGTGGAAAAGAGGGTAGGAGTGAGAAATGCCCCTTCATTGGCAAATGTTGCCTACCATCCTTATCTCTCTCGGGATGGCGGAGTTCCAAGTTTGGAAATGCAAATTCTTGTACCGGTTCAGGAACATCTCGAAATGGATTTTAGTACCCTGGAAATAGCCGATCGTATGATGAAGGATAGTAGCTACTACAATGAAAGTATGGTTGCATATAATCGTTATCCTGATCCCTATGTAATAACGCGTGCATTAGCGTGTTTCGAAAGGACACTAATAAGTAGTAACAGTAAGTATGATCGAGTTCAATTGGGTAAAGAGGAATTTACGGTTGAGGAAGAACGAGGCCATCAACTGTTCACAAGTGAAAGAACTCAATGTTCAACTTGTCACTCGGGATTCAATTTTACTAATTACAAATTTGAGAACAACGGATTGAGAATTCATTATTCGGATTCTGGAAGAATGAGAGTAACAAAATCGGAAATTGATCGCGATAAGTTTAAGGTGCCTTCACTGAGAAACGTAGAACTCACGGGGCCCTACATGCACGATGGGTCCATTAAAAGACTAGAAGAAGTTGTTGGTCATTATTCAGAAGGAATTATAGAACATAAAAATTTAAGCACTGGAATTAAAAATCTTTATTTAACAGAAAACGAAAGAAAGGATTTGGTATCGTTTTTAAAAACATTGACAGATCCTGGATTTTGTAAAAACAATTTATACACACAATAAAACAAAGTCATGAAATTGAATAGGTTATATATTTTAATGTTGTTATTTGTATCAACCCAGATTCAGGCACAAAAATTTAGCCTGTCTACTAACCAGATAACTGATAGTTTATACATCAATGGAACATTTGAAGACGGTATTGACCTAACCAACAATTCTCCTAACCGCATTCTGGTTAAATGGCGTGTACTCGAAAACACAATTGACACAGCCAATTGGGAGATTTTATACTGCTCTTATCCTTCTTGTCGGGCAGAAATATTATCAGAGGAGGTATGTGATACAATAGAAAAATTGCAGAAAGTTCGGGTTAGCAACTTAAATATCATTACCGAAAAGAATCCCAAAAATTGCCAGTTGAAAATTGAGCTTTTCGATATTCTGGATTCTTCTTACAGGGATACCCTTACCTATGCACTTTATGCAAGCTCTACGGATAAAATTACGGGGATAGATAATCCTGCAATTGCAGGTAATGGGATGAAGAATATAGAAATATTCCCGAACCCTGCATCAAATTCAGTTGGTATAAAAGTTCCAATAGAAATTGAAACAATTAGACTCATTGATTTCCATGGACGTGAAGTTCTTTCACAACCTGTGGGTGAAGAAGAGTTTTCTTTAGATGTTTCCTCCTTGCAACGAGGTGTTTATTGGGTATTAGGAATGAGTGCAAAAGGAGGAACTTATCATTCAAAATTAATCTTAGAATAGAATCTATATGGTAACCAAAAACACGTTGATTGTTGTTAGTCTTCTGTTGATTTCTACAACCTTGTTTGGAGCAAGTAGCTCCAAACAGATAAATTTGAATAAGGGTACGTTGGTTACAGCTGATTCTACCAAGGTTCCTTATTACGCATTCAATAAGGATACAGTATTTTCCCAGGAAAATGAAAGGCTGCTGCTTACGCTGGGCGATACCTTATTGCTCACCGTTTACAACCGGACATCATCGGCACAACGATTTGTGGTACAGGAATTGGCGATTGATGTTTCAATTTCGGGAGGAGCCAGTCAATTGATCAAATTGACTCCCGCAAAGGCAGGAGTGTTTGTCTATTCTGCTGTAAATACAGGTAACGAAATAAACCATTACGGGGCTGCGGGAATGTTGGTTGTAACCGCTCCCAAATACAGTAAGCTGGTTACTTTCTATTGGAACATCAAGGATTTCGAGTATGCTAAGGTGTTGGATCTGGATTCTGGCAAGACAGTAGATTGGAAAACGTACTACCCCGATTACTTTCTGGTTAATGGAAAAGGAAAGGATCAGTTGGTTGGTGATCTGGTTTCTAACCCGGTTGGCAAGGTTGGAGATTCACTTTTAATTATGATGGCTAATACAGGAAAAGCAGTACACTCCATTCATTTTCATGGATATCATGCGATTGTGTTAGAATCCAATACGAAGAGGGTTCAAAAAGGGAGTAACAAGGACACTTTTCCTCTAGCTACAGGAGATGGCCTTATGGTATTAATGGTGCCGGATAAACCCGGGATTTATCCCGTTCATGATCATAATCTAATTGCCGTATCGGGTGGAGGCAAATATCCCAATGGAGTATTCATGATTCTTGATATTAAGTAAGTTATGAAAAAGATTTTATTACTACAGATAACAATGCTTGGGTTTGTATATTCAATTTATGCTCAAGCAGATACCTCATTTAATATTTGGATGTGGACCACCGGATCACACGTATTACACGATGGTAAAAGATTAGAAAATTATGGTTTTACGTTGGGTAGAGGTACTCCTAATATCCCGGGACCCGTGCTTCGGGTAAAGGAAGGGCAAAAAGTAAAGCTGGAAGTACGAAATCAATCGCAGGGAGCCCCGCACACGATTCATTTGCACGGGTTGGACGTAGACCAGGCCAACGATGGCGTTCCATTAACCAGTTGGGACATTAAGCATAAGGAAACCAAGGATTACAATTTTGTTGCTACACATCCCGGTACTTACCTTTATCACTGCCATGTGGCATCAGTTTTGCATGTGCAACTTGGAATGTACGGAAGCTTAATTGTCGAGCCAAAAAGCAAGGAAGCAGCTCCTGGTTATCCCTATCAACGTGATTTTAATTTGTTGCTTAGCGAAGCAGATAAATCCTGGTTCGATAATAAACCCAAACACGCAACTGGTGATTCAGTACATGCCCAGTTTTACATTCCTAAGTACGAACCCGATTACTTCTTTGTAAATGGGCAGAGTCAGCACTTAATTGATTCCCTTATTATGGGGGTTAGTGAATCTGTGCTCCTTCGCTTATCTAATGTAGGTTATTATGAAAATCAGGTACGGTTTCCGCAAGGGTTGACTGCTAAATTGATGAGTTCGGATGGAAGGCCACTTCCCCAAAAAGATGTAATTGATACATTATTAATTTCTCCCGGAGAACGATACGGCGTGTTGCTTTCTCCGATTGGTAAAACCCGGGGAGTTATTGAAATTGATTATTTGCATTTGTTTACCAGAGAAGTGATTCAAACGGAGAAAGTACCTTATGGATTCGATACTACCTTATCTATACAGGCGGTTCAAAACTTCAAGGATATAAAGATTTTTCCAAATCCTGCTAAGGACTTTATTCGCATCAATTATCCAGTTTCTGAAAACGTTGTTGTGACTTTGGTATCTGCCTCAGGGCAGCAGTATGAAACGAAGGGAACAAAGATGGATGACAGCATGGAATTCGATATTAGGCATTTGCCTGCTGGAAATTATGTAATGCAGCTTTGGGTTGACAATAAATTACAAGGGACGAGGAACGTTGTAAAGGTAGAATAGCGGCGTTTAAGAGTTTGACTTTAGAGTATGTATTAATTGAACGTAATTTTACCAGTAGTCATCAATATTCTGGAAAATAGGTTTACGATTTTTATGATTTTTTGGAAACAATAAAATGGGGTAACCTTTTGTTTTGAGAGGAATAAATTTCAATAACTAAGGTGATTCGTAGATACTTAAAAATTGGCCTTTTAGCCGCAGTTTTAGTATGCATTGGAATTGTTGTTACCAATGAATTGGTAGAACAAAGCGCTAAGGATAGAGTATTCAATTCAACCCGCGAAATTCCTTCTAACAAGGTAGGTTTACTTTTAGGGACCGCTAAATACCTGGGCAACGGACATAAGAATTTGTATTACCTCTATCGAATTGATGCTGCGGTTCGACTCTATAAAGCAGGTAAAATAAAGTACATTTTGGTGAGTGGAGACAATGGCAACAAAAACTACGACGAACCTACCGACATTAAAAACGATTTGATGGCTAAAGGTGTTCCTGAAGACAGAATTTACCTCGATTACGCCGGATTTCGAACCTTAGATTCGGTGGTTAGAAGCAAGGAAATTTTTGGCCAAAAAAAGGTGACCGTTATTTCCCAGCAATTTCATAACGAAAGAGCCATTTTTATAGCCAATATGAAGGGAGTTGAGGCGGTTGGTTACAACGCCAAGGATGTTGGAGGAAAATTTGGATTAAGGGTGAAAATCAGGGAGCGATTGGCCCGTGTCAAAATGATGCTGGATTTGATTTTTGGTAAGGAGCCTAAGTTTTTAGGAGAAAAAATTCAAATTTCCTAAATTCTTCGCGGACATTAAGAAAAGGGTTACTGTTTATACACCTTATACGTAATGGTCTTTGTTTTAACGTAATAGATTCCATTGGTCAAATGGGACAGATCAATAACCAATTTTGAGTCGTCTCTGTATTTAAGATGGGTTTGTGAGCTTACTTCCTCCCCAAACAGATCATATATTTTTAATTCTTCCAGGTCAGCTTTATCTCCCTCAATGGTAATTTGTTTTTCAGTTGGATTTGGATAGAGTCGTAAAGGTGTATGCTTGGAAGCATTAATGTTGACGCTTTTTACGGCACTGTATTCATAATGTCCATCAAAGTCGGTTTGCTTTAAACGATAGTATGAAATACCTTGATGAGGTGAATTATCCGTTTCCATATATTTTATAACAACCGATGAGTTTCCGGCACCTCTAATTCTTTGAATTCCCTCCCATTCCGTTCCGTTTTTTGATCGTTCAATGATGAAATAATCATTGTTGAGTTCAGAGGCTGTTTGCCATTCTAATTTCACCCCATTTGCATGTGTTTTAGCCACATTAAATTCGATTAATTCTACACCAAGTGGTGGAGCGGCTGTCACGGTTACCAAAGATTCCGTCACAGAATCGGAACCCCAGGAATTGATAACTTTAAGTTTAATTGATTTAGCACCCGTTGATGAGTAGGTAACCACAATTGAATCCGATGTTCCCGAAGTTGGTGTTCCTCCGGTTACGGTCCATTCATAAGTAGAAGGATTAACCTTAGAAGTACTTCTGTAAACTACTGAATCACCAGTATAAATCACGGTTTTATCTACAGACAATGATGCATCTGGTGCAGATTCAGACATAAACCTTCCAGTGAACATACCTCTGCCGTAGGTAGCTGCCAAAATCAAAGAGTCTGATTCACGATATTGAAACATCCTTACCCTGGTATTTGCCATTCCCAAATTTGCTGATGACCAGGTTGGCGTGGTTGCCGTAATATCACTGGTATACCAAATACCGACTTCTGTTGCAAGAATTACTTCCTTCCTGTTCTTAGGATTAAACAGTGCCCATCGAATGGGCATATCTCCTAGGTTTCCTGATTTATCAGACCAGGTACTCCCACCGTCATCGGTATAATAAAGTTCGTCACCACCGTAGGAAGAGAAGGTTACCAGAAGCTCATTTTCGTTTGCTCCAATTTCAATACAGCTTATGGCCTCTGATGGAAATGTAGCATCGGTGAGCGTAGTAACCGTTGGAGATGAACTATCGGCATAAGTAATTTTGTGAACGTCATATCCTGCACCAACAAAAAGGGTTGTGCTTCCTGTGGTGTAAGAAGAAACCCTAATGTGTGTTGGGGTTCCCCCCAAATTACTAACCGTAACATCTGATGCGCTGTAACTTCCGGTTACATTGGTGATTTTCTTAATCGAGGTACTGGTTTTTGCCGCATACAAAATGTTTAGGCTATCGTCGTAATCAGCCGGGTTAATGAATTTCCCTGTATTATCAGTAGACAAATAGCTAAAAGTCCCTCCTCCGTTCTTGCTTATTCTCCAATTGTTATAAATAAACGAAGTAATAAACACATCGGGGTCGCTTTGGTCAATAAAGCAATAAGCTCCATCACCACCTGTTAACTCTGTTGAGGAACCTACCCCCGCAGAGATGCTTCTATGTGTACCATTATCCTGACTTCCTCCCATAATTGTATCGGATCCCACTCCCGGATGCATGGCAGCGGTATAGAATTGAGTAACATTATAGTTTTTAACCATGTGCGTAAAGAAGGGGTAGGTTACGCCTGTATCACCAGCGTTTGAGGAATAATAAACCCCACCGTCATTTCCAACAACAATTTCATTGGTGGTTCCAGGTCGTGTGACAATCATGTGCTGGTCGGCATGAATTACCGGGTAGCTGCCATACGTCCAATTATTGGTGATATTCTCCCAGGTACTACCTCCATCTTTGGTTCTGTGAAGATTAATTCCTCCAGCAATAACTACGTCCTTGTTGGTTGGATGTACCCAAAGAATAAGATTGTACCAGGCTTGCGAACGTGTAAAATGTTCCGACGTATCGGTCAGCCACCGAGGTATCTCTACGTCAGACCAATTTGCTCCGCCATCGGTACTTTTCTTAAACCATTCTACATCATCAAGAACATTAGAACCACTATTGCTGGCTACAGCATACAATGTATTGGAATCTGAAGGGGCACAGGCAATATCTACCCGGTCGGAAGTGCTGGTTCCTGTGGGTGTTACCAGTGACCAGGTGAGTCCGTTATTGGTAGATTTGATCACTTTGCCAGAATAACGCGCGCCACCATATAGATCTCCATTGGCTGCCATCTCTAAATCTGCACAGTTTACCGTACTCCTTCGAACAAAGCTTGCTCCATCATCACCTGAAGTAAACACTCCATCGCTTGAGGCTACTACAAGCCTGCCGTTTTGAGCAAATTGCAAATCCAGTGTGTATCGAAAAGAATAAATATTAGTATTCGTTAGCTGAGTCCAGCTGGTTCCGGCATTGGTCGATTTCCAAATTCCCGCTCCTCTCATGGCATCACCATTGCCCATTCCTTCACCCGTTCCAACATACCAGATATTTGAATCCGTTGGGTCAGAAACGATTGCTGAAATGGCCAGGTTCGACCAAAAATCATCAACAGAAGTCCAGGTAGAAGAGGAGTTGGTAATATCATTATTGTACCAAAGGCCACCACTCACTCCACCACAGTATACTTTTTTATTGGTGGTGTCAGTTGGATCGAACATTATGGCTCGAGTTCTTCCTCCAACATTATCAGGGCCTCTCTCTGTCCATGTGGTAGCCACATGTCCACCTGGAGCAACGGCTTGCATTTGTTTTTCTTCGTGTATTTTTTCAATGATTGGAATCAACCGTTGCCATTCAACTTTTCCGGTTTTAGGGTCATGGGTCATCAGCCATTCCAGCTCATAAGCTAAGTCTGGTCGACTTTTTTTGTTCATCTTATCGTATTCCTCTTTAGTTGGTGGTATTCTTGTCAAAAAAGGATGATTATTGATGTATTCCCGATAAAGCTCCTTATCAACCTTAACTTCTCCATCAACTTTTTTTAAATAGGGGAGTTGTGCAAGGCCGTTACCCGTTATACTAAGAAATAGAATTGAAAACCATAAACTTGTTACTTTTTTAAAGAATTCCTTCATGTGTGTCCTTGTGATAAAATTTAGTTTTTAGTAAAACTAAAAGCCTAAAATGTTAGAAAAACAGATGATGATTCAATTGGGTGAAATAGGGCATGAAACAAGCAATTTATGGCATGAATGATTTTCTGCACCGGTTACTTAAATCCCCTTTGACTAATTTGTTTGGCGACCGAAACAGATAACAATAATTTTGCTTGCTTATTAGTGTTTAAACCGAATTTAAATATCCCTGTTATCGCAACGGTTATGTTGCTTATCGTTTTCCAGCACGCTTATGGACAGCAAATCTGTATTCAGAGTGGATCAGATCAGAAGAGAGGAGTTAAGGATGGATATCGATACGAGTTGTGGAATCAATATTCGAAGGGAACTGCTTGTATGACTTTGGGTACAGGTGCCTTGTTCAAGGGTGAATGGAGCGGTGTGGAGAATTATTTAGCTAGGAGAGGGTTGGAGTATAATCAAACTCAGGAACATAAGGATATCGGCAACTTCGTTTCGGAGTACAAATGCGACTATAACCCGCAATTCGGTTTTACAGGTAATTCATATTTGTCGGTTTACGGTTGGACCGTTAACCCCCTGGTGGAGTATTATATCATTGAGGATTGGAGAAACTGGATTCCTTCTATGGCTGCCGGGGCTAAGCTCAAAGGTTCCATAACAGTTTACGGTAGTATTTATGATATTTACGAAAATACTCGGGTCAATCAACCTTCAATAATCGGTACAGCCACTTTTAAGCAGTATTTCAGTATACGTCGAAACACTCGAAACTCTGGAGTAGTCCACATTTCAACTCATTTCAAAAAATGGGAGTCTTTGGGGATGAATTTAGGAAAACTGCACGAAGTATCTATGGTAGTTGAAGGCTATCAAAGCTCTGGGAAGTTTGGATTTAAGGAATTGGATATTTTTACTTCTGCCGATACTACATTGGAAGTCACTCCTGTATTAACTGAAAACTCCATTGGTGTCTACCCCAATCCAAGTAACGGCAGTTTCACCATTGATATCAACCCAGAATTTATTGGAGCCGAATTAAAGCTTTTTGATTCATCCGGAAAGTTGATTTTAAGAAGAAATCTAAGGGCTATAAGTAATAAAATCAATGGTTTAGAGTGTGGGAATTATGTTGCTGTAATCATTAAACAAAATAGAATTCAGCGGCTTAATCTAGTGGTTCGATAGAGTTGAGCTATTCTTTGACCAGCTTAAAGTGATACACCTGATGCCCGGAAAAGATTTTCATGATGTAAACTCCACAGGGAAGTTCACCCAGGTTGAGTGCAACCGCTTTCTGTTCTTTGAGAGTTTCCATTACCATATTCCCCGAAAGACTGAAAAGCCGAATTTTTCGCTTACCAGCTGATTCAAAATCAATACGAATCACATCGCTTACCGGGTTAGGATATACCTCGTAAGTTTCAAGCTGATTCACAGGATTTATAAAAGAAGGGGAACAGGAAAAGGTTTTGATTAGTGCATTGGCCACTTTGTTCCAGGTGTCTTTGTTTTTCCGAAGTTTTTCTTTCTCTTGCTCCATATGAAAAAAACGCCCATTGCTTTGTGTAGCATTGGCATTGCAAGGATCAGAACCCGAATTGATCAATCTTCCCTGGGTATTTGAAAACCCCCTTAACCTGGTCCACGAAAGATCGAGGTGGGCCACCTTAAAGGTTAGGGAAGTATCTTCATTGTACAAATTGGATTTAAAATCGGCCATATAATCCGGGGTAGGAGTAACCTGTGTTCCGTTGCTAAGGATTACATAAGGGTCGGTACTTTTCTTAGAAAATCCATGCAGCTGAATGAAGTGCGTATTGCTGAATTTGGTAAACAATACTTCGGTTGATTTTTGAAAAATAGAAGAGGTATGGTGGGCGAGGTCAGAAATTCGAAAGGGTGCTGATGTTGACGAACAGGCGGTAGTTGTTCCAGTGCACGACGAATTTACAGAACTGTTGCAACGATGAGTTCCGTTGAGAAAAAAGAAGAGAGCCTGGGTTTCTATAAACACATGAATACCCTGGTGCCCGGTATTGGCATCTTTTTTCGAATGGGGTGATTGAATAACCAATGGACGGCAGTAGTTCGGATTGTAGATATAGGTTCCCCAGTGATTGGTGTCCCTTGCTTCCAGAACATAGTAATTATTTGAAGGTGATGTTGTAGTGTCTGTAAAGTTTACCAACCGATAACCAAGTTTAGACACCGAGTCGGAAGCCGCTGAATACTTGGCGGATAATAGAAGGTCTAACGTATTGGTCCAGGTTGTCATTTGAGTTGAACTTGGTAAATGATACTTATCACCAGAACTTCCAGGCAGGTTTGAGATTGTCGAACTAATCTCTTTAAACAGATCACCCGATTTGGTGGTTTGAGCAATAGCAAACTCATTAATTATGATGCTGAAAATGACTAATACTATAAACCAGAGTTTCATTCTTACTTAGAAATATATAATGGACCAAAATAATGAGTTTTCCATAATTATAAGCTTAATAAAGAAGGGTTGAAAGTTTTACTGCCCCGTATCAATCGATTCAAATCTACAACAAACAGCATTTACCTAGTTGCAGTTGATTAGCCTTTCGTTTTATTATTCTTCGTAAACTACAGTTAGCGACTGGCCGATTCTTCAGGTGCACTCATAGTTTGTCAAGTTTGGCTTTTTCTTCGTAGTCAATTCCAAGTTTAATTGCTTCTTTTCGCAGATATGCCCTTAGCGATCGATAGAACAAATTCAGGCCAGTTTCATAATCATTTGGTTGGAGTTTTTTGCTAGATATTTTATTGTATTCCTCAGTCATTTGATCTAAAAAGGAGATAACCTCCTCTCGTCTTCGCAAATTATCCGCCTGCTTTTCTGATATTACCTTTGAAAAGGAGGATGCTTGAATTGGTGCCAGGTACAAGCTAAATATGACTTTGTCAGAAAACCATGCTGCACCCAATTCAGCATGACACATTTCACTTAGATGGTAATTTGGAGTGAATAGCCCAACAAAAATTTCACACTCTTTTAAATTTTTTTTAATCTGTTCTTTCCAAGTTTTACCCGATTTAATTCCAGTTGAACGAGTCGAAGTAAAGAAGATTTCTTCTTTCGAAATTCCCAATGTATCGACGAGCAATTTGTCAATTATTCTTTCCGCAATTTTTCCGTCTTTATATGCATGACTAATAAAGATTCTTTTTTCATCTTTTTTAGAGCTTCCCTTTCTATACCCTTCAAATTCATATCCATCTGGAGTAATAATTACATAGGTTTTACCAAGTTTATCGACATATCCATCTCGGACCAATTTTTCAATTGAGAGACGTGCAGTTTTAAATGTCTCTTTATGAGTGCCTAATTTTTTTTCAAAGAAAAGTTTACTGTCAACTGAAGTGTTTGTTCTCTTCAATTCTTCAAGCAACTCATTCAAAACTTTATAGTTAATCATGTAACCTCATGTTTCTTATTGTCAAAATCGTAAAATTTGGTGGCTATTATAAGTATACTTCCAGTTATAAAAATTACTGCTCTTATTACTGAAACGATTTCAGATTGCCATTTTAGATTGCTCTTCTCAGCCTCCATTTGTGACCAAATTTTCCATGAGCCATTTATGTGCTTAAAATTTGCAGATGACCTTATTGGTGTATCGTTATAATCACTATTCGAATACATATCGGAAAGTAACATGTATATGGCATCAAACTTTTTATAAAATTGATAATTTTCGGCAGATCTTGTAGAATTTGCTAATTCTGTATCCAACATTTGCCAGCCAAATGATATTAGCAATAAAACCAACCCCCAACCTTCAATTTTTTTGGACTTCATGATTTTTCTATGTTCTTTGATTAACTAGGATTTGAACCTTTTTGTAATTTACGAATAGCATACAACAATTAGATAAACACAATATGCGTTTATTATATCATAGTGCTTTGGTTCTGGAACCTACAATACATTGCTATTTCATTACATTTAATTAAAAGTTATGTGCACGGAAATATTTAGGCATTTGTTCTGGAATTCCAGATGGCACCTTCCCAAAAGTATCTTTTTTTCTTAGTAAGAAGAAAAGGAAACTTGCTTACCGGATCTGCTTAAACGCTATGGCCAAGCTCTTTTCGAAGTAACGGATTTGTTTTAGCTCCTTAGTGGTAACTAAACTCAGTGAGATCCCATGTTTCCCTGCACGGGCCGTTCGTCCACTGCGGTGGGTATAATATTCTTCTTTATCGGGCAATTGGTAATGTACCACATAGGCCAACCCTTCCACATCAATTCCTCGTGCGGCAAGGTCTGTTGCAATTAAGATTTGAAGGCTCTCGTTCTTAAACGCGCGCATAACCTTGTCCCTTTCTTTCTGGAGCAAATCACCATGAATGGCATCAGCCGATATGTTTTTGGCAATAAGCTGCTTGGCCAATTTCTGTGTTGCCGATTTGGTTTTGCAAAAGATCAATCCTCGACTATTGTACTGGGATTTAAGGAATTGAGTAAGAATATGAAGCTTCTCATTTTCCTCACAGATTAGAAATTGATGTTCAATATTCTTGTTTACCGCATTTTGCCTGCTTACCTCAATTCGATATGCTTCTGGTGCCAGGTATTGATTTACAATTTCCTTAATTCCATGAGGCATGGTTGCCGAAAAGAGCCATTTGTTCTCTGCGGTACTTAAAAAGCTAAGGATTTCGTGCAATTCCTTTTTGAAACCCATACTTAGCATCTCATCGGCTTCGTCGAGTACAACGGTTTTTACATGTTGTAGATCAACGGCCTTTCTTCTTACCAGGTCAATTAATCTTCCTGGGGTAGCTACAACTATATGCGTGGGGCGCTTCAAATTGGCAATTTGCCGGTCTATTTTTTCTCCACCGTAAACGGCTTCGGTAAATATCTTATCGCTGTATTTGGTAAACTTAAAAAGCTGCTTGGCTACTTGCTGTCCCAGTTCTCTTGTTGGACAAAGAATTAATCCCTGAACCACTTTGTGTTTTGGGTCAATTTGATGCAACAGGGGAAGTCCGTAAGCAGCCGTTTTACCGGTTCCCGTTTGGGCCTGTCCGACTAAATCTGTATCTCCCTGCAACAGAAGGGGGATTACTTCGGTTTGAATAGGGGTAGGAGAAACAATATTGAGTTCCTTGAGTCCCTTAACAAATTCTTTTCTTATGCCTAAGGCTTCAAAATTTTCCAAATCGTTTCTTTATTAAATCGTTTGTGAGAAAAGTTCAGTAGAGGGAGCTTTGCGATACATTCTCAGATCGAAGGCCATACAAATGTTCCTTACGAAGCCTTGTCCCTTTTCGGTTACCGTCAACCCATTTGGTTCAATAGTACAAAGCCCGTCTTCCTCCATTTCCACCAGCCTGCTGCAAATTTCCTGAAAATCAATTGTATTATTTTCTTCCTCCGTCCAGCTGGTTTTAAAATGACACATCAGGTTAAGGATATGCCTGCGGAGTACCAGATCCTCCTCATTCAAAAAGTGTCCCCGGAATAAGGGAAGTTCACCACGATCGATAATTCTTTCGTATTCCTTAAGAGCCTTTACATTTTGTCCGAATGCTCCCCAACTATCACCGATGGAACTTACTCCAAGTCCAATCATTAATTCGGTGTGAACTGTTGTATAACCCATGAAGTTTCGATGCATGAGTTTGTTTTTCATGGCCAGTGACAAGTCTTCTTCTGGTAATGCGAAATGATCCATTCCAATTTCCAGGTAGCCTTCTTTTTCCAGGAGTTCTTTACCTAATTCGTATAACGACCGTTTGAACTCATTGCTTGGCAAATCCTCATCGGAATAGAGGCGCTGTGCCCGACTCAGCCAGGGAACATGAGCATAACTGTAATAAGCAATTCGATCGGGTTTAAGTTCTATGGTTTTTTTAATGGTGTACTCAATACTCTCCTGAGTTTGCTTGGGTAATCCAAAAATGAGGTCGTAGTTAATTGAAGTGTAGCCTATTTCCCGGGCTTCGTCACTTACCTTTTTTACTTCCTCGAAACTCTGGTATCGATTAATGACCCGCTGAACTTCAATATCAAAATCCTGCACGCCCAAACTCAGTCGTTTAAAACCAAGCTTATAAAGCGCTAGCATTTTATCATAAGTAGTACTATTGGGGTGGGCTTCAAAGCTAAATTCGGGCGAATCCACCGGATCGCATTTCGATAGAATTCCACTGATTAGAATATGCAGGTTTTCCGCACTCAAAAATGTGGGAGTACCGCCACCCAGGTGCATTTCTTTCAGCCGTGGTTTTTGAGGCAGGAATTCGCAATACAAATCCCATTCTTTTAAAACGCGGGATACGTAAGGTTCTTCAACGGAGTGTTGCCTAGTTATTTTTTTGTTACAACCGCAGAAATGGCAAAGTCGTTCACAGAAAGGCAAATGAATGTATAAGCTTATTCCTTCTTCTGCGTTGGTTGCCTCAAAGGTTTTGGTAACCGATGATTTCCAATCTGAGATATCAAACCCTTCTTCACCATCCCAGTAAGGAACCGTAGGGTAAGAGGTGTACCTTGGACCTGCTACATTGTATTTTCTGATGAGGGATTTGTTCATGGAAATTAAAGTCCTTTTGTTTGCAATTTAAACGCCGCAAATTTCGTCATTTCAGGCCTTACTCGTTCACCCAAACTTCCAGACGAAGTTTATTAATAAATCGATCTAAAATTTCAAGGGTTACATGGGGCATTACCACCACTTTATACCAGCTAGGATTCTCTTTGTCGTCTCCAACCAAATGAAACTTATCGGCCAAATGAACAGGAAAGTTTTCTGCGCTAATGGTTACAATGTTCATGTGTTTTTCCCTGCAATACAATAATCCCAGGTCATCGAGGGCTTTGCACAGGTGATCGGTTCTGGCTATAAGTTCGTTGCAGTAATTGGTCCAACCTTCGCTCCCGTAACCCTTTAAGATCATCCACATGGCAATGGCATTGGCTCCTGATCTGCTACCACAAAGGGTGGAATCCAGGCCGGATACATATTTAGCAGCATTGCTGGTTGTATAATTCATCCAACCTTTACGAATGAGGAAAATACCCGTTCCATATGGTGCCTGTAACATTTTATGACCATCAATGGTAATTGAATTTACACTTGGATGCGCAAAGTTGAGTGTATTGTTTGGGTTGGTGAAGGGATAAATAAAGCCACCAAAGGCAGCATCAATGTGAATTTTATATTCAAATAGAAACTCGTTTAAAATTGAATCTACCGGATCAATTTCATCTACTGAGCCAAATATGGTAGTGGCCATATTAAGTGTAACAGCCAAATATTTTATTCCTTTTTCAGCAGCCCTGGTCAATTGAATCCTTAAATCTTCAAGATCAATTTTATGATCTTCGGCCTTGGTTTTAATTACTATAGCTGGCAAACCCAACAAGTTGGCACCTTTGGGCATGGAATAATGAGCATCTTCGGTATATAACACACCAATTTCATGGGGAAGTGCTCCGTGCTTTTCCTGAAAGTAGTTTCGGTAGATCCATTGAGCCTGAATATTTGCCTCTGTTCCGCCAGGAGCAATGTAACCATCCGTTGAGTCAGGCTGAGCTTTGAAAACCTGCGTTGCCAGTAATTCAATCAACTCTATTTCAAGTTGCTGAGTTCCCTGAAAATATTCTTCCGATTTGTCTTTGGTTAAGGTATGGCAACCAATATGGTTGGGATTATTGATCATGGTAAGCAAGTAAGGCGCTTCCTTAAGAATAGGTAAATCAGTATAAAAGTGCATCCGGTCGAGGTAGGAAGCAGGAACTCCAATAAGGGTTTCCTGGTCATAGTTGATGTTGCTGTTAAGGGCTTTAAAAACCCGCCTTTTAATTTCCTTCTTCGATAATTCTTTCCAATACATCACAATCTTATCTTGCTGTTTTCGGCTGCAAAAGTCGTCATTTCTTCCTGCTTAATTCTATGATATTGGTCAAGGAAGTGAGATTAAGTTTAATAATAATGCGTAAATGAAATAGTATCTTAATTTATTGTTTTATAATGGGTTGTGTGTGTTTTTTAGTTGAAAAATTATGCTCAATTTTATGCTCTGAAAGCAAAAACCCAACCATCGAAAAATTTGCAGTCATTCAAGTGAAGACTTCAAACAATTAAAAAATTAAATAACTCAAAATTGAAAATGATGAAAACAATTAAACTTTTATTACTCATACCCATTTTAGGATTGGCTGGGTTCGCTTATTCAGCTAACTTAACCATTACCGGTAAGGTTACTGATAACGGTGTTGCCAAGGCAAACGTTCAGGTTATATATGTTGACAGTAACACCAATAACATGGATACGGCTCTTACGAACAGTGCTGGAAACTATACAATTACGCTAAATGTTGGGTCAGCGACCCAAGGAATTGCTGTTGGTTATATTACTGATTGTAAACGAAAATATAAGTACAATCACATATTCTATACACCAAGGACCACTACTTATTCTAATTATAACTTCGTTTATTGTACTGGAACTCCTGGTGGAGGAAATAAACTGTCTACAGTTTCAGGAATGGTGTACAACGATAGCAATTTAGCTGGTAATGGTATTGTGATATTAATTGAAAAGAACGGATTAATATTAAAATCGGTGGATACTATGAAAATTACCAGAGGTTGGTACTCGTTTACTTTACCTGATAGTACACTAGCTTATTATGTGAAAGCGATACTCGATAAGGCAGATTCCAGATACAGGAGATTTTTGCCTACTTATAGTGACAAAGCTCTTAAATGGTCTAAAGCTAAGTTAATTGGTAGTGGTAATAATATGACCCACACCAGAGACATTCGAATGGTGAGAGGTAGAAATACTGGAGGCCCTGGATTTGTTGGTGGAAATGTAAGACGCGGAGCAAATAAATCTTCTGCAACTGGTGATCCAATAGAAGGAGCTCAAATAATGCTTCTTCAGGGAGGCGATGCTGTTGCCTATACTTATTCAGATGCTCAAGGCAATTTTTCGATTGATGATTTGGCTTATGGAACGTATACCGTATATACAGAAGAAGCTGGATTGCCAACCGTTACTGCGGATGTAACTGTATCTGCTGCGGCTCCTAAGGAAGAAGGGGTTCGAGTAACAATCAATTCTTCAGGTGTTACTACTTCGGTTGAGGTTGTTGGAATTGAATCTACTGGAGTTTTTACTCAATTAAGAGCATTTCCAAACCCGGTTCAGGATAACTTTACCATTGAGTTTGGTACACAATTGAACAATGTGAATATTTCAATATTGGATTTGACTGGAAAGGTGATTGATAATCAGGAATTGGTTAATTCTTCGGAAGTTAACCTTTCTTTTAGTGATCTTCCTAAAGGAAGTTACCTAATTCGAGTAAATGCATTGGAAGAAAATAGCGTTATTCGTGTTGTTAAACATTAAGCTTGAACCTTAAACAAATCATACTTTTAATTTTACTGTCACTTAGTGGGAGCTGCGTTATA